>Ga0256842_1001243_pt1 | contig 20969 bp, 23 predicted proteins | sample 4559240metaG_FD_185973 | JGI IMG/M metagenome (GOLD analysis project Ga0256842, IMG submission 185973) | Hydrothermal vent microbial communities from Guaymas Basin, Mexico - 4559-240 | ecosystem: Environmental > Aquatic > Marine > Hydrothermal vents | place: Mexico: Guaymas Basin | collected... | reverse complement strand
AAATCTAATTAGAGAAAATAAGATTTTTCAGATAAATTCCATGATAGAAACAGGTAAAAAATATGGGATGCAGTCTTTAGATGATGCTATTATGAAACTACTAAGTAAGGGTATAATTGATCCAGATGAGGCTTACAATAAAGCAATAAATAAAGAAAAATTCAGACAATTCTTGACAGAGCCTCCACAGGATTTCACGGAAATATAATTTAAGATTTGGGAGAGATAAATGCTGAGGTCGCAATTTGACTATATGATGAAACAAATCATGAAGTTTGCCCCAAAAACATCAGATATAATCTTTACTGTAGGGAAAAGGGTGCAAGCTGAAGTGGACGGGGAATTACAAGATGTGCCACTTAACCCAGATCCTGGAATTTTAAAACCATGGCATACAGATTCCATTGTTGATTGTTTGCTCAATAGAAATGTTAAATTATATAGGGATCTTATAAAAACAGGTTCATGTGATCTTTCCTATGAACTTAGGGGTATATCCAGGTTTAGGGTGAATGTCTTTAATCAAAAGGGCTCCCTTGCCATTGTGATGAGAAAACTTTCCATGGAACCTCCCTCTATTGAGGAGTTGGATCTTCCAAAAATATTTTATGAAATGGCAAAGGAAAAATTTGGTCTGATTTTAGTGACTGGTGCCACTGGAACAGGTAAATCCACATCACTTGCAGCCCTAATTGATTACATAAATTCAACTCAAAAAAAACATATAATCACCTTAGAAGACCCCATAGAATTTGTGCATCCCCACAAGATGGCAACTATAAATCAAAGAGAGCTAGGTAGAGACTTTGACAGTTTTGCCTCTGGCTTAAGGGCTGCGCTTCGGCAGGCTCCAAAGATTATCCTTGTTGGTGAATTAAGGGACAGAGAAACCATGGAAATAGCATTGGAAGCATCTGAGACAGGTCATTTAGTGTTGGGAACCTTGCACACATCTGATGCAGGCCAGACCATTAATAGAATCATTGGTATGTTTGACCTTGCTGAAGAGAGACTGATCAGGGGGCGTCTTGCTGAGAGTTTAAAGTATGTAGTTTCCCAGAGGCTTCTTCCTAAAAAGACAGGGGGCAGGGTGGCTGCATTTGAGATATTAGTAAATAATTTGAGGATAAAGGAATTAATCTTAAATGGAGAGGATGGTGATAAGACATTTTACAATGTAATAGAAGCTGGGGATGCCTATGGCATGGTAACCTTTGACCAATATATAGCAAGGCTTTTTGAAAATGATGTAATAACTGAAGATGTTGCTCTGCTTTTTGGTTCAGACAAGGCCAGACTCCGTCAGATGATAGATAAGATAAAGATCAAAAAAGGAGAAAAGGTAACTGATATAGATGGATTAGAGTTAGATTTGGATTACGAAAAAAGGATAAATGAAAAATAAGGGGGATTTTGTGATAATCTCATGTAATAGATGTCATAAGAAATTTAAAATCCCAGATGAAAAGATTCCAGATGTCCCAAAATTTTCGGTAAAATGTCCGAGCTGTGGAGAGAAGATATTGGTAAATAAAGAGGCACCCAAGATAGATGATGAAAATGATCAGGGTTTGAAAATTGAACCAGAGATGCATCCACCTGGTTCCATAGTAGCATTTGTATATTTACCTGACAAAGATGCATATCAAAATATAAAAACATATCTTAAAGAAAAGGGTTACATTGTAAGCAGTGCCAATAACATAGAAGAGGCAGTGGCAAAGCTGGAATTAAATAGATATGATCTTGTTATATTTGCTGATAATCAAGATGGTAAAAAGATTTTAGAAGAGATAGATAAATGGCCAGGAAATAGAAGACGAAATATAAATGTTATAGCTATTGGAGATAAGGCAAAGACCTTTGATCCAAATATAGAATTTCTTTTGGGAGTAAACTCCTATATTTCTTGGGAAGATTTAGATAGGGTAGAGGAAATATTAGATAATTCAATTAAAAGACATGAAGATTTTTTGATTCCATGGAAATTTGTTTCAAATAATGATGAGTGAAAAAAAGATAGAACTAATTAATTGTCTAGATTTAATTCTGGCTTTGAAACCAGTTGTATTTAAAATAATTGGGCAAGATTATTTTAAAAAGGAATATATGCTGTTAGAGAAGTTAAGAAACAAAATTTATGAAATAGAAATGAAAGAAACAGAGATAGATAGGTTAAGAAAGTCAGCACTTAGTCTGTTGATTGACCTTAATTTTTGTATATTGAACAAGAGGAAAATAGGCTCGTTATTAAATTGATATGAAGGGAAAGATTACAATAGTAAATATATGTGTTGTGGCTCTTTTTTGTGTAAATTTGATTTTGATATATCAAATATTGTTTGGATCAAAGGGTTTTTTTTATTATAAAAAATTAAAAGATCAAAAACAACAATTAGAATTAAAGCTAAAAGATATCCAAAATCAAAATATACAACTTTCCAAAGAAGTAAATCTCATAAAACACAGCCGAGAATATCAGGAATATGTTATTAGGAAAATACTCCATATGGGAAGAAAAAATGAAGTTTTATATATAATTTCCAATGCTAACTAAAAAGGACTGTTATGAACATAAATGAAAAAATAGATTTTTACAAAGAGATTTTAGAACAAGATCCCCAATCTAAATTGTTTTTCCCACTTGCTAAATTGTATATAGAAAAAAAAGATATTGAAAATGCCATTATGGTATTAAAAAAAGGTATTGAAATCCATCCTGATCACATAGAAGCACGGCTCATGCTCATTGAGCTGTTAAGGGAAAATGGTGAAATGGACAATATGGAACCTCATTTAGAGAAGTTGGAAAATCTATTTAACCAATACCCCATGTTTTGGAGGTATTGGGCAACTTATTTGGCAAAAAAAGGAAATAAGGATCTTGCAGGCTTTATTTCACTAATAGGTGCCTATTTTCAAATAAAAGACTCTAATCACACTATTGGGGAAAAGATTTATGATATCATAGAAAATACTCTTGGTATAAACTATACATCAAGGACTCAAACAGAAGTCCAAGAACCAATTACTGTTGAACAATCAAGTGAACAAGAGGCAGAGGTCCCTAAGGCTAGTTTTGATGAGCTGGATACCCAGGATGTGGAATTTAAGACCAAGACAATGGCAGATATTTTGATGTCTCAAGGAGATTTTAAAAAGGCCATAGAGATATATGAAGAACTTTTGAAAAAGGAAAAAGATCCAGGTGTAAGAGAGGAAATTGAAGTTAAATTAAAGGAAGCAAAGGCAAAACTTAACTCTAAAAAGCCTGAAAAACACAAAAAATCTCCTTCTTTTTCTATAAAACAGAGGCTTATTAAGAGGCTAAAATTACTTGCCAGCCGACTAGAAGCAAGATATGCGTAATTTTGGGGTTTAGAAGTCTTTTATTTACGGAGAGGGCGGGATTCGAACCCGCGAGGCGGCTATTAACCGCCCACCCGATTTCGAGTCGGGCCCGTTATGACCAGACTTCGGTACCTCTCCTTCTGTGAAGATCACATCCTTTTTGCCTTAAAAAAATCTTTTAAAAGACTGCCACAAATATCCTGAAAAACACCTTCTTTAATCCAAAACCTGTGGTTTAAAAAGTTCAAACTCAAAAAATCCATTTTTGAATAAATCGCACCCCCCTTTGGATCCCTTGCTCCAAACACAAGACCATCTATCCTTGCATTAACCATTGCACCTGCACACATTATACATGGTTCCAATGTTGAGATCAAGATACAATCAATGAGCCTGTAATTTGAAAAATATTTGGCTGCCTTTCTTATTGCAAGGATTTCAGCATGGGCCGTTGGGTCATTTAAGGAAATGGTTCTATTGTGTGCCCTTGCAATTATTTTATCTTGATACACTACCACAGCTCCCACTGGAACCTCATCTTCTAACATTGCCAATTTGGCCTCTTCTATGGCCACCTCCATGTATCTACTGAACTCCATTTTCCCTTAAGAATTCTATTCCATTTTTAAAAAGGGTTAGGCCAGTGATCTTGTGATCAATGTTTTCTCTGGTCCATTTTGGATGATTTGTTGGATGATTATATGCTTCAGGATGGGGCATAAGCCCCAAGATTCTCCCTGTTGGGTCTGTGAGCCCTGCAATGCCCAAGGGTGACCCATTGGGGTTAAATGGATATTTATCAGTGACCTCTCCAGATGGATCTGTATATTGCATTGCAATCAAACTTTTTTCTATAAGCTGCTTTAGAATCCTATCATCTTTGGGGATAACCTTCCCTTCTCCATGTCTTACTGGCAGATATATAAAGTCAATTTCCTTTAAAAATACACAACTACTTTTTGTATTGCACTTTAGATATACCCATCTATCTTCAAATCTTGCTGAGTCATTATAGCTCAGGCTTACTTGTCTATCAAAATAATTTCCATCAATTGCTGGAAGAAGTCCAAGTTTTGTGAGTAATTGAAATCCATTACATATGCCAAGTATTATGCCGCCTCTATCATGCACCTTTTTTATTTCCTCTAAAATGGGCTTTCCCGAGACAGTTTTTTTATATTTTATTCTAACAGATGCCGCCTGGGCAGCCCCAAGATGGTCTCCATCTAAAAATCCTCCAGGAAACACAATAAAATTAAAATCCGTTATTTTGACTTTTTCTTGAACAATTTCTGAAAAGTGAGAAATGACCACTTCATCAGCCCCTGCAGCTTGTGCTGCATATGCACTTTCCCTTTCGCAATTTATGCCAAAACCTGTTAAAACAAGGACTTTAACTTTATTTGTCTTGCCCATCTTGTTTGGCTCCGTCTTTTTTTACAATATCCCACACCTCGTCAATATGTTCAACTGGTATGATCTCTATCTTCTTTGTGAGTTCTTTGGGTATCTCTTCAATATCTTTTAAATTTTGCTTTGGTAACACAACCTTTTTTACATCAGCTGCAACAGCAGCAAGGATCTTTTCTTTGATTCCACCAACAGGAAGTATCCTGCCCCTTAATGTGATTTCACCTGTCATTGCCACTTCATTGCTAAGTGGAATGTTGGTCAATGCAGATAACAGTGCCATAACCAATGTGATTCCAGCAGAAGGCCCATCCTTTGGTACTGCTCCAGCTGGCACATGTATATGTATATCATTTTTTTCTGCAAAATCTGAAGAAATATTTAAAAGCTTGGCTCTACTTCTTGCATAACTTAATGCTGCCTGGGCACTTTCTTTCATCACATCTCCAAGCTGTCCAGTTAAAATGAGTTTGCCTTTCCCTGGCATGGTCAACACTTCTATGTGGAGTATCTCTCCTCCAGCTGGAGTCCATGCAAGGCCTAATGCAACTCCTGGACAAAGCTCTTTTTCTCTTTCTTCATCTAAGAATATAGGGGCACCAAGATATTTATGCACATTTGTTGGCAGGATCATAAACCTTTTTTGTTTTGATCCTTCAGCAACCTTTCTTGCCACCTTCCTGCAGATGGTAGCTATTTCCCTTTCTAAATTTCTAAGGCCTGCCTCTTTAGTATAATTTTTGATTATTATTTTAAGTGCTTGATCATTAAAAGAGATTACATTTTCTTCTAGACCATGCTCTTTTATCTGTTTAGGGATTAGGTATTGCCTTGCAATCTTTATCTTTTCCTGTTCTGTATATCCAGGTATCCTGATTACTTCCATTCTATCTAGAAGCGCTGGGGGAATTGTATCCAGCATGTTTGCTGTACAGATAAACATAACCTTGGACAAGTCAAAGGGTACATTTAAATAGTGATCAGTGAAAGAGTGATTTTGTTCTGGGTCCAAAACCTCCAGTAGAGCAGAAGAGGGGTCTCCCCTGAAATCAGTCCCAACTTTATCTATTTCATCTAACATAAACACAGGATTTTTGGTCCCAGCCTCTTTTATTCCCTGGATAATCCTGCCAGGCATTGCTCCAATATAGGTACGTCTGTGGCCCCTTATCTCTGCTTCATCTCTTATACCACCTAGAGACATGCGCACAAACTTTCTTTTTAAACTCCTTGCAATAGACTTACCAAGGGATGTCTTCCCCACACCTGGGGGGCCAACAAAGCAGAGTATAGGTCCTTTCATCTTTGGATTTAATTTTCTAACAGCAAGATATTCCAAAATCCTTTCTTTGACCTGTTTCAAATCATAGTGATCTTCATCTAATATTTTTTTGGCCTTTTTAATATCAATCTCATCCTTTGAGACCTTCTTCCATGGCAGTTCAATGAGCCAATCCAAATATGTTCTAATCACAGTTGCTTCAGCAGCATCAGGATGCATGTTTTCCAGCCTGTTTAGTTGTTTTAAGGCCTCTTTTTTTACATTCTTTGGCATTCCTGACTTTTCTATTGCACGCCTTAATTCCTCAAATTCTTCCTCTTCTGAATCATCTTCCCCAAGTTCAGACTTTATCGCCTTCAGCTGTTCTCTTAAGAAAAATTCCCTTTGAGCCTTGTCCATTCCTTCCCTGGCCATGGCCTGGATCTTATTTTGCAGCATTGCAACTTCTACTTCTTTCACCAGTTGTTGATTTATCATCTCAAGGCGTTTGATTGGATCCAGACACTCCAAAATAGATTGAGCCACTTCTGTTGGCATCCGCAAATTAGATGCTATCAAATCTGCAAGTCTTCCTGGATCCTCTATGGAATTTAGAATTGCCATCATTTCAGTGGGGTCCATTCCCCTCAGTGTTATGATCTTTTCGCACTGTTCCCTAGCTGTCCTCATTTGAGCTTCAACCTGTATGCTGTAGTCAGTGACAGGTTTTTCTTCTATAGGTTCAACTTCTACCATCAAAAATGGATCCTCTTGCACAGACCTCTTTATTCTACCCCTTGACACACCTTGAACTAAAATCTTTAGCTTCCCATCTGGCATCTTTAGCATTCTCATTATAATGGCAATGGTGCCTATCTCATAAACCTCATCAAGCTTTGGCTCTTCTACTTTTTCATCCTTTTGGGTGGAAATAAATATATATCGTTGCTTTTCATTGATTGCTGCCTCAATTGCCCTGATAGATTTTTCCCTTCCCACAAAAAGGGGGATTATCATATAATTAAATATTACAATATCCCTTACTGCTAGTAGTGGCAATTGTGTAGGAATATTTAGTTGGGGATTTTGTTTTTCATTGTTTTGGGGATCTATATTTTGCACTGGTACATTCATATTTTCTTTATTGGTCATAGGTCTCTCCTGCTGTTTTTGTAGATAATTTATAAAAAAGAGTTAGTTTAACTAAATAATAATGTCAAATCTATATTTCGCAAGTTAACAGATAAAAGAAGCTTCTTCAATAAGTCTCTCAAGCTGATCCCCAACCCGCTGAGTCTAAAGTATGGGTATTTTTTCGTCAGTGTAAGAAAACTTGAATGAGTAATAAAAAGTTAATCTCTTCATCTAGTTATCTTATTTAACGTCCCCCTTTCCCTTTTATTAAAAATTTCAATCAAAATCTTTCATATCTATTTAAAAAAATAATTTAATTTTGTGATTTTCTTGCCTTAATTAAAAGAGTCAAAAAAATAGGAGGTAAGTTATGGGGGTGTTGAATTGTATTGGGCTTTCCTGTCCTCAGCCAGTTTTAATGTGTAAGGAAGAGATAGAGAAAAATAGTCCAGCAGAGCTTATTGTTATTGTTGATAATGATGCAGCAAAGGAAAATGTATCCAGGTTTTTGAAAAATCAAGGGTATGAAATAGGGGAGATAATTAATGAAAATAGCACATACAAGATTGTAGCTTCTGCTACTCATAAGGCAAAGTCAGGTAGTGTCCAGGATGAGGATTTATCACTATATTCTTGTAGCATAACACCAACACAAAGAAAAGAAAAGCAGCTTGTGTTTATTACATCAGATACCATAGGAGAGGGGGATGATATATTAGGGAAAAAACTAATGATTAATTTTTTAAAGACACTGCCTGAAATGGGAGATACCCTGTGGAGGATAATAATGCTAAATGGTGGTGTGAAGCTGGCCACTGAAGAAGGGGAAGCCCTGGATGCTTTAAAGAAATTGGAACAAATGGGGGTATCTATTTTGGTGTGTGGAACCTGTCTTGATTTTTTCAAACTTTTGGACAAAAAAAAGGTAGGTGAAACAACTAATATGCTTGATGTCGTAACAAGTATGCAACTAGCCACAAAAATCATAAAGGTATAGATGGGACAGAAGATCAGGATAAATAGATACATTGCAAGGTCAGGACTTTGTTCCAGGAGAAAGGCTGATGAGCTGATATTAAAGGGAGTTGTGTCGGTTAATGGAAAAGTTGTAAAAGAGTTAGGTGTGCAGATTGATGTGGAAAAAGATGTGGTTGTGGTTCAAGGGGAAAAAATAGATGCTAGACCACTTTTAAATAAAAATTTTACCTATATAGCCATCTACAAACCAATAAGAGTAGTAACTACCCTATTTGATCCGCAAAAAAGAAGGACCATAAAAGACCTTCTTCCCAAAAATCTAAAAAACATAGGTCTTGTCCCTGTTGGTAGGCTGGACTATTTTTCTGAAGGACTCCTCATTTTAAGTAATGATGGTGATTTTGTGTATAAAATGACGCATCCAAAGTTCCATTTGCCAAAGGTGTATGTAGTTGAACTTAGAGGTGTTGTAAAACAAGAACACATTGAGATTATGAAAAATGGAATGACATTAGAGGATATAGATTACAAACTTGCACCCACTTATGTTGAAATCTTAAAAAAATATTCTAAGGACAGATTCTTACTCAAATTTATTTTAATGCAAGGAATCAATAGACAGATAAGGAGGATGTGTCAGGTATTTAAGTGGAAGGTGTTAAAACTAAAAAGGATAAAACATGGACCCATAGCCCTAGGCAACTTAAGACCTGGTGAATTTAGATATATTACCAAAAAAGAAATTGAGCAATGTATAAAGCAAGTCCAGGGCTAGCTCTATAGTCTTTAAAAGGCTATTTTTGCATTAAAACTTAAAGGGGAAAATAGAGGCTTGATACTAAAGATAATTTCTATCTAAGCTCCTGTAGCCAATGGCTTCAGCAAGGTGATTTAATTCAATGATAGGGGATTGTTCCAAGTCTGCTATAGTTCTGGCAATTCTTAAGATTTTTGTATAGGCCCTGGCTGAGAGGCCTAATTTGTTTACTGCATTTTCTAAAAATTTGTGTTCTTTTGTTCCAAGGCTACAAAACTCAGATAAGTATTTTCCTGAGAGCTTGCTGTTTGTAGAAAATGGAAGGCCTTTATATCTCTGTTTTTGTAGATTTCTCGCTTTGACAATTCGATCCCTCATCTGCTTTGAGCTCACCCCACCCTTTTTTTGTTTAAGCTCTTCGTAAGGTACAGCACTTACTTCTACATGGAGATCTATTCTATCCAAAAGTGGACCTGATAATTTTGATTTGTATCTCTGTATTTGAGCTGGGGTGCATATACACACATGTTTTTTATCCCCCAAATATCCACAAGGACATGGATTCATTGCAGCAACCAACATAAACTCAGCGGGATAAGTAATAGTCATGCTCGCCCTTGAGATGGTGACCTTCCCATCTTCCAATGGCTGTCTCAAAACCTCTAATACGTGTTTTTTAAATTCCGGGAGTTCGTCTAGAAAAAGCACCCCTTTGTGTGCCAGAGAGACCTCTCCAGGTAATGGATACCGCCCTCCTCCAATTAGACCTGCATCAGATATGGTGTGGTGAGGTGCCCTAAATGGTCTATTTATGATTATAGGTCTATCTTGTAGCAGTCCAGAAACACTATATATCTTTGTAACCTCCAGTGCTTCGTCAAATTCTAAAAGGGGCAAAACAGTGGGAATCCTCTGGGCAAGCATGGTTTTACCACTTCCAGGAGGCCCAATGAATAAAAGGTTGTGTGCACCTGCTGCAGCAATCTCAATTGCCCTTTTGGCGTGTGACTGCCCTTTTACTTCTTCAAAATCAATCAAAAATTTTTCCCTATCTGACCAGAGATCTTCAATATTTGTCTTGACTGGATTAAGGCTCTTTTTGCCAGATAAAGATTCAATAAGATCTAAAAAAGAATCTATTCCATAACAATCAATCTCATCAACTACACTTGCTTCTATAGCATTTTTTCGAGGGAGATAAAGATTTTTGATCTTCATCTCCCTTGCCATCACAGCCAGGGGCAGTGCTCCAGGGATAGGCTGCAATTGCCCATTTAAGGATAACTCTCCAGCAAATATGGCATTTTCTAATATTGTTGGGCTTATTTTTTCCAATGCGCACAATATCCCAACAGCCAAAGGAAGGTCATAACTACTACCCTCTTTTTTTACATCTGCTGGAGCAAGATTTACAGTGATTCTGCAGGATGGGACTTTAAAGCCAAGATTTTTCAGTGCAGTAAATACCCTGTCTTTGCTCTCTTTAACCGCTCCTTCAGGGAGCCCAACCATCCTAAACGATGGAATACCTGATTTGGACAAATCTATTTCTAGTGTAACTAGATGTGCATCTATTCCAATTAAAAGTCCACTTTTTACCCTTGCAAGCATAATGATCTTTTTGTTATTTTATTAAATGAAACATCCTGTTCCATCTAATATTTGTGATTCCTTGCCACGAAAAGTAGATAATCCACGCCTTTCCAAGGATTTTATTCTCATTAACAAAGCCCCAAAACCTGGAATCATAGGATTCGTCTCTATTGTCTCCCATTACAAAATATTTGTGAGGAGGCACTTTTATTGGACCAAGATTATCTCTGGCCCTGGGATCAAACTTTTTTGGGGGCCAATATTGGATGGGGAACTTTTCTTTTATAATAGTTTGAGATGTATGTTGCACATATGGCTCATCTAAAGGTTTTCCATTTCTATACACAACTTTGTCTCTTATTTCAATGACATCTCCAGGTATTCCAATTACCCTTTTAATAAAATCCTTTGATTCATCCAAAGGGAATTTAAATACAATCACATCTCCATGCTTTGGTTTTGATACAGGTATTATTTGTTTATCTATAAAAGGAAGTTTAACTCCATAGATAAATTTGTTAACCAAAAGATGATCTCCGATCTGGAGTGTGGGGATCATAGAGCCAGAAGGTATTTTAAATGCCTGAATTATAAATGCACGAATAAAAAAGGCAAGTATTAATGCAATAACCAATGCTTCCACATATTCTTTTACAATATCCGCAAAACTCTTTTTCATTATAAAATGACTCCTCTTTCTAGTCTTTTTTCAAAACAGCCAAAAAGGCCTCTTGAGGAATTTCTATGTTACCCATTTTTTTCATCCTCTTTTTGCCTTCTTTTTGTTTTTCAAGTAATTTTCTCTTCCTTGTTATATCGCCACCATAACATTTTGCTGTAACATTTTTTCTAAATGGGGGTATCCTCTCCCTTGCAACAACCCTGGATCCAATACTTGCCTGTATCACAACTTCAAAGAGCTGTCTTGGAATGATCCTTTTTAATTTGAGAGCTAGCTCTCTGCCAATCCTCTGGGCATTTTGTCTGTGAACAATAGTGGTGAGGGCGTCAACTGGTTCGCCATTTATTAAGATGTCTAACTTAACCATGTCAGCAGGCTTAAAGCCAAGAAATTCATAATCCAAGGAAGCATATCCCCTTGTATATGATTTTAATTTATCAAAAAAATCATACACAATCTCCACAAAGGGCATCTCATATGTGATTATAACCCTTGAAGATGAGATATATCTTATTTCTTTTTGGATTCCCCTTTTTTCTTCACATAAGGCAAGAACGTTTCCCACATATTCATGGGGAACGTGTATGTCTATCTTAACCACGGGTTCTCTGATTTCTTGGATCTTTGCTGGTGGAGGCATTTTACTGGGATTGTCTATTTTAATGGTCTTCCCCTCAGTTGTGACCACTTCATATGCAACAGAGGGTGCTGTTACCACTAGCTCTGCCTTAAACTCCCTTTCAAGCCTTTCCTGGATTATCTCCATGTGCAGAAGGCCTAAAAATCCGCACCTAAATCCAAAGCCTAGCGCATTGGATGTTTCTGGTTCAAAGGAAAATGCTGAGTCATTTAGTTGTAGCTTTTCAAGGGATTTTTTTAACACTTCAAATTTTGCTGGTTCTGTTGGGTAAAAACCACAAAATACCATGGGCTGGGCCTTTTTAAATCCAGGACAAGGAGTGGAGGCAGATCTATCTGCCCATGTAATGGTATCTCCAACCCGTGCATCCCTTATTTCTTTGATATTTGCAAAAAGATATCCCACCTCACCAGGACCCAAAAAATCCACTTCTTTGGGATTAGGCGAATACACCCCTAATTGGACTATTTCAAACCTTTTTTTGGAGGAAAACATCATGATCTGTTGTCCAAGTTCCATATATCCGTCAAAGATGCGGAAAAGCACCCCTATCCCAAGATAGGGATCGTACCATGAGTCAAAGATAAGGGCCTTGAGTGGTTTGTTGATATCTCCTTTTGGGGGAGGACACTTTTTGATTATTGCATCAAGCAAAAGATCTACATTTTGTCCTGTCTTTGCACTGACCATTATTATATCTGAACAATCAAGTCCAATGGCGTCTTCGATTTCTTGAATAACCCTATCTGGATCAGCGCTTGGTAGATCTATTTTATTTAGCACAGGTATGATTTCCAAATCATGCTCCAGTGCAAGATAAACATTGGCAAGGGTTTGAGCCTCAACCCCTTGAGTTGCGTCTACCAATAGTACTGCACATTCGCATGAAGCTAGGCTCCTCGAAACCTCATATGAGAAGTCAACATGTCCAGGGGTATCAATGAGATTTAGGTAGTATTTTTTATTGTCTGTATGTGTGTAAGGTATCCTTACTGTCTGGGCCTTGATTGTTATACCCCTTTCTCGTTCTAACTCCAGTCTATCTAGAAATTGTTCTCTTTGTTCCCTTTCTGAAATAAGATTTGTGTATTCTAAAATCCTATCTGCTAAAGTGGATTTGCCATGATCTATATGTGCAATAATGCTGAAATTTCTTATGTTCGATAGGGGGATTACCTTTTTGTTTGTCATCACATTTTACCTGATTTGTTTTTTAAGACAGGAAGCTACAGAGATCTATTTAATATATTCCGCTTTTCTTCACTGGTTCACCCTTATACTTATCAACTTGTCCACTATTTCTCTAAAACATATGTTCCGCTTTTGCCCCCTGATTTAAATTTGAGGCAGCCATTGGAGATTATTATATCCTTTTGTACGGCCTTGCACATATCATAGATTGTGATTGCAGCTATATGTGCTGCTACCATTGCCTCGATTTCCACCCCTGTTTTCGAAGTAGTTTTGGCTTTTGCTTCTATGGTAATTAAGTGTCTTTGTTCATCAGGGTAAAATTTAATATCTATATGGGTTATAGGAATGGGATGGCATAGGGGTATTAGATAAGATGTCTTTTTGGCTCCTAAGATTCCAGCTATTTTGGCAGTGTTCAGGGCGTCTCCTTTGGGAAGCGCATTTTGTTTTAAGAGATTAAAGGTATTTTCTGATAAAATCACATCAATTGTATACACTGCACCCCTTGCACTATCCTCTTTTTCAGTTACATCTACCATTTTTACAGAGCCGTCTTTTGCTATATGGCTAAACGAATCTTCCATTTAGCCTCCCATTGCCTTTTTAAAAAAATTTTTTATTTTGTTCTTTGTCTTTTGTTTGTCCAATTTTTCAAACTCTTTTAATAATTCAATTTGTTTTTTGGAAAGATTTGTTGGGGTCTTTACAATAACTTCAATAAGTAAGTCACCTCTTTTATTTCTATCTATAGATGGGAGACCTTGACCTTTTATCCTCAATATCTCACCAGGTTGAGTGCCCTTTGGGATCTCAACTAATACAGATCCATCTAATGTTGGGACCTCAATCTTTGCGCCAAGCGCGGCCTGAACAAAGGATATTTCTACCGGGACAATTAGATCCTGCCCTTTTCTTTTGAATATCTTGTGTGGCTCTACATTCAAAACAACATATAGATCACCAGGTGGTCCTCCAAAACTTCCATCTTCTCCCTCTCCTCTGAGCCTCAGCCTAGTGCCACTCTCTACCCCTGGGGGAATATTTATTTTGATTTTCTTGTTTTTTAAAATCCTGCCTTGACCTTTGCACTTTTTACATGGATTTTTATTGATGGATCCAGATCCGCCACATTGAGGACATGTGGAAGAGATCCTAAAAAATCCATGTTGTTGATATACCTGACCTTTTCCTCCACAATATGGACATATTTCAAGGGAATTACCTGGCTCCACTCCTGAACCATTACATGCATCGCAATCTTCTTGTTTAGGGATTTCTATTTCAACGTCCCCACCTTTTGCTGCTAGCTCAAAGGAGATAGTTAAGTCATACCTTAAATCTGCGCCCCTTTGAGGTCTTTGCCTAGATCTTCCTCTTGAGCCAAAACCGAAGAAATCATCAAATATGTCATTAAAAGAAGAAAAAAATTCTTCAAATATATCGTAGCTGGATCTGAAGTTTGTATATCCAAAATTATTCAACCCTTCATGACCATACTTATCATAGGCTGCCCTTTTTTGGGGGTCACTTAGTACCTGATACGCCTCTCCAATCTCTTTGAACTTTTGTTCAGCCTCTGGATCATTAGGATTTCTGTCTGGATGGTATTGAAATGCAAGTCTTCTGTAAGCCTTTTTTATTTCTTCTACAGTGGCATTTCTAGATACCCCTAAAATTTGGTAGTAATCTTTTTTCATGGTTACTCAACCTCTATCCCAGCCTCTTTTATAGGCTTTTTTAATTTTACTTTTCCAGCAGCAATCTCTCTTAAAGCAGTGACTATTTCTTTATTGTTGCATTTAATTAAAGGAGGATACCCCTGATCATACATCCTGACCCTTTTCATTGCCATGTGAGCTATGACAAACCTGTTGTTAATTCTTTGAAGAGCATCTTCAACTGTAATCCTCGCCATAATATCTCCTTGCTTTTTATTTTTTGAGGCTTTATCCTTCTATGTTTGTATGAAGGAAAGAGAAGCATTGGCTTAAAAAGCTATAAACATAGATCCTTGAGTAGTCAATAATTAATAAAGGGGAGTTTTTTATAAATTTATAGTGTAAGGTCCAAATGGCAATAAGACTCAGTTATACGCAAAAATCTTGTGTTTCAAAGGCAGCCAAGCTTATATCTCACACTGATATGTTACAAGAGGGGGCTAAAGTTGGTATTGCTGTTTCAGGAGGTGTAGATAGTGGGGTGCTTTTAAAGATAATGACTATCCTAAAAAAGAAGTTGCCCTTTCAAATTGATCTTATGGCCTTACACGTAAATCCAGGTTTTGATAACACTAGTCACCTGCTTCTTCTTAACTGGTTAAAACAACTTGGAGTTTCAGCATATGCAGTTATCACAGACATTGGCATACAGGCCCATAGTGAAGAAAATAGATCAAGATCCCCTTGTTTTTTTTGTGCATGGAGGAGGAGAAAGATCTTATTTGAAATGGTGAAGAAATTCAGGCTCACTCATCTAGCTTTAGGACATACTGGAGATGATGTTGTATCTACTTTTTTTGTGAATCTTTTTTATGGAGGTAGAGTGGAGACCTTGTATCCCAAAGAGGTCTTTTTTAAAGGGGAGTTTTTAATGATTCGCCCACTATTGTTAATAGAAAAGGCAAAGATAAAAAAGGCAGCAAAAGAATGGAATATACCCATTATTGAAAATCCTTGTCCTTCTGCTACAAAGACCAAGCGCACAGAGATAATGCAGTTTTTGGAAGGGATTTTCCGAGAAAATAAAAAGGCAAGAAAAAATTTATATTCTGCGCTTTATAATTTTGTTTTGAAACATGTTGTACCTGACTATAGTTCAAGATAGATTAAGTTCATAATGATGACCCAAATTAAGTGCCAGAATCCATGAAACAGCAACAATTAAAAAGGATATAATGTAAAAAACTATTTCATGAATTGTATTAACTTTATTAAATTTATTATCAATAACTATTCCTAAGAAAAATCCTGTTAAAAGACCAAATAAATGGCTTAACACATCAACATTTGGGCTACCCACTCCAAGGATCGCAAAAAGTGAGAGACCTACCATAAAAAAGATAAAAGATCCCTTTATATCTTTGGGGAGATTTACACCAATTCCCAGTCCAATTGATCCAAAAACAGAGGTGGAAAATCCGACACTTATATGATTTATGGGTTGAACTAGGTAATTTAAGAGATTACCTATAATTCCAGTAAGTAAAATCATTAGCCAACAAAGACCAGGAGGTATCTTTTTCAGTAAAAAATATAAAAATACCAATTCCCAAAAAAGATTGGAAAATAGATGAGAGTAATCTTTGTGTAAAAATAATGAAGTGATAAATCTCCAGATTTCACCTTTATAAATGGCAAATCCATAAAAACAACCATATTCAAAAAAAGGGAGGGGTGCATTAAATACAATTATGTTAAATAAAAATATAGAAAAGAGTATCCAAATACTGCTCTCAATACTGTAAAAATTATTATAAGATGCTTTATGTTCTTCTTTAGATTCTTTTTCATTTTCATATTGTATGATTTCATTCTCAGCTTTAGATAAATCCGCATCTTGTACTTCAATATAAGGACTATTATTCTCTTCTAAAATTCTGTGATCTATTCCCATGGACAAAAGGACCAAAGACCACTCCCATATTATATCCCATGTATATTCAAGTCCATGAATGTTTAATCTAACCCATTTCATATTAATTTATTGTGTATAAGATATGTAATAAAATCTAAAATAGATCTTTCCACTTTATCTTTAGTCTCTTTGTGGGTTGTTAAGACGTGTCTTGATGTTATCTGTTCTCTAATGGGTGTTAGTTCCATCTTTCGTATCTCAGATCTTACCTTTGTTATTATTTCCCATGCATTATTTACAGGAACAATTTTATCTTGAGGGGAGTGCAAAACAAGTATAGGACAGCTAATTAAAGGGAGATTGTATCTTATGTTTTTTAGAGCCTTTATAAAGCTATAAAGGGGGCCTAGTGCACAATGTCCTTCATAACCCTTGTAAGGTGCTATTTCCTTAGATGATGCAGGCTGGGGCGGAAGTTTAACTATTGGTTTTATAAAACGGAGGATAGAAATAAAAGGAAGTAAAAAAGAACAGCCTTCAAATGGAAAGATCTTATACAAATAGACTGGAGATGCAATAGTGACCAGTCCTGCAACAGGATATCTTTGTGCCAGATACATTCCAATACTTCCACCCATGGAGAGACCGATAATAATTACCTTTAAATCATTGTGAAAAAAGGTTAAAAATTCCTCTTCTGCCCTTTGGGCCCAGTGAGAAAATCTTGTTTTTTTGAATACAGAGATATCCTTTTCATGACCTGGAAGCACAGGGAGAGAGATGTTTTTAAATCCCAACTCACCAATTTTTTCAGCCAAAAAACTCATTTCAAATCTTGATCCCCCAAAACCGTGTAAAAGTAAGAATGCAACTTTGTCAATCTGTTCCATGTCTCATCCTCATAAGTTTTTAGATGACAGGAAAGAAGAAATTCGTTATTATATTTATTCAAAGATGAACCATAACCCCCATGTGCGAGAAAGTGTAACCTAGAAAGAATGAGATTAAAAGACCTAATCACCTCTTCAAAAATTTTACAACTTATCTGGTATTTTTGTGTTATATTAGATATATGGCTTTCTTTAAGTCCTAAGGCTACAGCTCCAATTGAATTTAAATCATCTGATAAGGTCTATCACATGCTTATGTATTTAATATTAGGTGCTGTTCCTTTTTTGTTTAGCAATAATTTAAGAAAGGTTGTCCTTTTTGTAATTTTTTCTCTATCTTTAGGTATTACTTTAGAGTGTCTGCAATATTTTGTGCCAAATAGAGAGTTTTCTCTGTTAGACATATTAGCAAATGAAGTAGGGATACTCTTGGCGTTGTTAGGAGGGACTATTTTACAAAGAATTAGGGTTGATTAGATGTATTATCTAAAACACTATTTTGACCCTGATTTTGATTATAAAAATCTAAAACCAAAGGAGACCAAAGATGGTAAAGTGGATCTTTATAATTTCGGTTATGTTCAAAATGTGGTTAGGGGTCAGGTTATTGCTGAGTTCCAAAAAATATCACCCCAAGATATTGATAAATATGATGAGAGATTTATTTTTAAAGAAAAGAAGTTTCCAATTGGCCTAAATTGCAGAGTTGATCCCAAAAATGAAAATCAATTAATTGCTTTGGTAAATGGATATGTATATTATGATGAAAATGGCAATATCTCAGTAAAAGATTTATTAAATGTTCGTGGCAATGTAGATTTTAGGACAGGAAATATTTATTTTGTCAATAACATAGTAATATATGGAGATGTGAAAACAGATTTTGAGGTCCAGGGAAATTCTATAGTTATAAAAGGTGTTGTACAAGGGGCAAAAATAACTGCCTTAAATTCCATAGCAGTGGAAGGCGGTGTAAAAGGAGAATCAAAGGCAATATTAAAGGCAGAAAATAATATTAGGTGTAGATATGTTGAAAATGCAACGTTACTTGCTAAGGGTTCAATACTGGTGGATCAACACTGCCTCCATTCTAATTTATATGCAAATAAGAATGTTATAGTAAAAGGGAAACTGGTTGGAGGTAGTGTATATAGTGGAGAGAAGGTGTTGGTAGAGGGTCCTTTAGGTGGAGGATTTAATGTTCCAACCTCGATAGTTTTGGGTTATGATTCAATTAATATGTATCAATTTAGCACTATAGAGAAAAGGCTAGATGAATTACAAAAAAGGATAGATTTCTTGGAAGCAAAGTATGCAAAGACAAAAGACCCTCGACTGTCTTTTGAAATAGATGAAAAAAGGCGTGAGGCAAAGATCTTAGCTAAATATCTTGCAAAGGTTGGGGAAAAAATAAAGAGAAAAGACTTTAAAAAATGTGCAGTTATAGCAAAAAGTGAGATTAACCCTGGCGTTGAGATCTCAATTGGCCCTGCTTACTATAAGGTAGAGGATTTTATTGAAGCAACAACTTTTTATTTAGAAGATAAGGAAATAGCTTTATCCACTTTTAAAAAAAGAAAAAGATAACTCATTACCTGTTCTTAGAAACCTACGTATTGGAGATAGATATGGATATTGGTACCCTAATAGGTCTTCTAGCTGGATTTGGACTTATCATAGGCTCTATTTTAATGGGAGGAGGTCTGGGTGCTTTTATTGATATTCCCTCTATTTTGATAGTGATTGGAGGTACTATATCCGTTACATTTGTTATGTTCCCAATGGGTACAGTTTTTGGGGCAATTAAAGTAGGTATGAAGGCCTTTTTTACAAAGTCCCTGGATCCCAATGAGATTATTAATCAAATATCCTCCATGGCAGAGGTTGCGAGAAAAGATGGCCTTGTTGCCTTAGAAAAAGTACAAACAAATAATGAGTTTTTAAAAAAAGGATGCACATTGGTTGCGGATGGGAATAACAGTGAAACAGTTAGATCAGTGCTTGAAATAGAACTTGCTTTTATGAAACAGAGGCATTCTACTGGACAAGACATCTTTAAGAGTATGGGATCAATGGCCCCTGCCTTTGGTATGATAGGTACACTTATAGGTCTTGTTAAGATGCTTCAAACTTTGGATGATCCCTCCTCCATTGGACCTGCAATGGCAGTGGCACTTTTAACTACATTTTATGGAGCAGTACTTGCCAATGTTATGTTTATTCCTATTGCAAAAAAATTAGAAGAAAGATCAAAAGAAGAATCACTTTATATGGAGATAATCATTGAAGGTATAGTATCTATTGCCAATGGCGAGCATCCAATAATAACAAAAGAAAAACTAAAGGCATTTCTGTCTCCAGCTTTAAGGGAAGGTAAAAAATAGTAATTTTTATTGAAAAACTGATTAGCTCAGTAACCTAGACATGGGGACGATAGAAGTAAAATTCTACTCGCCTGTTTTTTCTCCTGTTTTCTTTATTTGTATTAGGCACTAGTGGGAGGGTATCAGCATAGCCTTCTGCTCTAAATCTTCGGGGGTTAAAGCCTCCTTTTTCTAAGATATATTTGAGTACTGCGGCTGCCCTTGCTGTGGAGAGTTCCCACGCTGATGGATATTTTGAGTTTTTGGCTTCTATATCATCTGTATGCCCCCGAATTGCCACCATCCAATCATTTTTTTTCAAAAGTTCAATAATTGAGTCCAGGACCTTTTTTGATTCTGGTAAGATCTTAGCTGTTCCTTTTTTAAAGAGTACCTCACTTCTAATTCTCACTAAAACTCCGTCCTGTTCAGTAGTTATATCCATAGGTGTGCTTTTTTGTGCCTTGCCAAGTATTGATTTCGCAATTAATACCATCCCAAGCACCTGTTTATCTTCTTTGGTAAGTTTCACTTTATTTTCATATGGAGAAGGAGAAAAGGCCGCATAAGGTGCTTCAGGCCTTTTAACTTGAACTCCAAAGGCATCCTTGATAGAGCCTAACATGTCCTGAAATTTCTGGATATCCATATTTGCAAAAGATAGAAGTAGCACAAAAAATGTAAGTAGCAACGACATAAGATCAGAAAAGGTCGTTAACCATTCAGGTGCGCCTTCTTCTTGTTTTTGTTCTGGTTCCCTTGAAGCCATATGTACTCACCAATATATTTTTTTATAAAAAATATATAACAATTTGTTAAATTGCAAGGTTTGAATGGGGAGATAAAAAGGGGGCTTAATTTATAAAAGGGGTTGATATATATTTGATTGCAACCAGTAAAATGACCCCCCCAAGGATTAATTTTATTGTTTTTACAGGGATCTTTGTCTGTAATTTTTGCCCACATAAATGCCTGCAATAACTCCTGTAAGCAAAGACGGGATTAATATTCCGCTTAGTCGCCAAATAATAGTTACTGATAATATTAACTGGAGTACAGAAGAGATAGTCCAGGCCTCGCTTGACCGTTGGATTATAGAAAAGGAATTTCGAGACACGAAATCCTCAAATCATATATCAGTTC
>Ga0256842_1001242_pt1 | contig 20977 bp, 14 predicted proteins | sample 4559240metaG_FD_185973 | JGI IMG/M metagenome (GOLD analysis project Ga0256842, IMG submission 185973) | Hydrothermal vent microbial communities from Guaymas Basin, Mexico - 4559-240 | ecosystem: Environmental > Aquatic > Marine > Hydrothermal vents | place: Mexico: Guaymas Basin | collected... | reverse complement strand
AAATAAGCAGCTTACTTTTATCACGCTGAGCAACAGGGTGCTGAGCAATTCTATCGTCAGGCAATGGGTAATTATAATCAGCTATTGAGATGTCTTTTGGATGCACAGTTTTCTATTTAGGGTCTTCTTCTTTAGTTTTTTGACTTTCCACAAGGCTTTCCTCATAGATATTTATAACCGTGATTATCAAAAAGAAAATCTGATTATCGAGCTCAAGGCTAATATCATCATACTGATCCTCATCACCTTCAAAAAGGTCGAGAGTAATAAAGTCAATCATCATTTTCTGAGGATGACCTTTGATTGTAGCATCAAAAGCTTGCTCAAAATCCTCTTCGCTAAGCTCACTTAGGTCTTCCATTACCTGCTGATCTCTGTCTTCAACAGCAAGAATCAACTCCTTACTAATTTCTGGAAAAAAGCGGAACCTATTGGTATAAGAGCGATGAACTAGCATGAAAAAATAAAGAAATTTATTATAATATTCATCCTCATCTTCAAAAACATCGCCCATTGACATTACGTAGTCAGCCATGTTTTTTTGCTCCTTACTTATGGTCTTCTGATACTTTTCAATATCCGAATCACTAAGTTTTTGAAGGTATTCGTCAGCTCGTTGAATTATTTCTTCTTTTATCATCGTATTTATTTGTTGTTTATAGTTTGTTGTTTGTTGTTCGCTCAACACGAAACAACAAACACAAAACTACAAATGTTTTTATTTTTCAATTCTGATTCTTGCATCCACAGCAACAACCTTTTCGGCAGTTCCCAAAAGTGGATTTAAGTCCATTTCCATAATCTCAGGAGCATAATACAATAAAGCTGATAAACGATAAATAGCTTCTGCAAAAGCATCTTCATTAATACCTGCTTGACCACGTACACCTTCAATAATTTTATAACTTTTAAGACCACGAATCATTTCATAAGCTTTCGCTTTTTCAATTGGGCCCAATGCCGAAGAAACATCTTTCAGCACTTCGATAAATATTCCACCCATTCCGCAGAGTACCATATGTCCGAAAGTATCTTCGTATTTAGCGCCTGCAAAAAGCTCAGTACCACTTAACATTGGTTGCATAAGAATTGCTGTAGTTTCTGCAATCTGCATCATTCTCTCAAACTCAGCACGTACAGTAGCTTCATCTTTAACATTAAGCACCACGCCACCAACATCAGACTTATGCACTGGGCCAACCACCTTCATCACTATTGGGAAACCAAGTTTCTCGGCCTCAATAATAGCATTTTCTACGGTATCAACCACAGCCTCACCTGCTCGGGCAATTCCTGCTGCGTCAAGTAATGCTTGCACATCTTCTGGATTTAAATATCCATCTTTTGCATTGGTAATTATATTTCTAATTCCATCAATATCAACCTCTGGCAGAGTAGTTTCTGCAGCAGCCGGTTTTGGAGTATTATATATTTTTGTAAGAGCACGACCTAGGTTTACCTCATCAGGAAAATTAATTCTTCCTTTCGCTAAGAAATCAGTAACCTCCTCATTTGCAGTAAGTGTAGAAGGAAGAACAGGATAAATAGGTTTTTTAGCAGTCTTCATTTTATCATCCAAAAGGTCGTAAACATCAAATATGCGTACTAAACCTGGAGTTCCAAAAATCACAACCATACCATCAATCTCAGGCATTTTTTGATCTACATAATCAATAATATCGCCCAATTGCTCGGCAGTACCAGTAGCCAAGAAGTCGATAGGATTGCTAACCGAAGAGCCAGCATATAATTTTGTCAATAGCTCATCAGCCACAGTACCCTCAATATGAGGAACCTCCAAACCACCATCGCTAAGCGCGTCGGTAAGCATTACCGCAGGACCACCAGCATGAGTGATTATTGCAATATTTTTGCCCTCAAGAGTTGGGTGCATAAATACCGAAGCCACATTCATAAGTTCCTCGCGACCGTAGCAACGCACAATTCCTGCCTTTTGGAATAATGAATCTACAGCCAAATCCGAATTTGCCAAAGCTCCAGTATGTGAGCTAGCAGCACGGCTTCCGGCATCAGATGAACCTGCCTTTATAGCAGCAATCTTACAGCCTTTTCGTATAAGTGATGAAGCGTGTTTGAGAAGTTTCTCTGGCTTCGAAATAGTTTCTACATATAATAATTTTACCTTTGAGCTAGTTTCAGCGTCAAAAGTTTCGTCAAGATGTTCAAGAATTTCTTCCACTCCTATTTGAGCAGAATTTCCAACGGTATAAACCGATGAAAAACTTAGCCCCTTTGGTATTCCTGACTCTAGAATAAAGCAAGCTGTAGCACCTGATCCACTAATGAAATCAATACCTTTAGGATTCAATTTTGGAATTGGCTCAGTAAAAATACTATGGTGATTAGAGTTCATCACTCCAGTACAGTTAGGGCCAATTAGTGCGCCATCAACCTTATTAATTTTCTCTACAATAAGATCTTCTAGCTCTTTACCAGCTTCATTTTCTTCGCTATATCCAGCAGAGATAATAATGAAAGCCTTGGTATTTTTTGTGGTAGTAAGCACCTCCACCACATCAGGAGTATATTTTGCAGCAATGGCAATAATTGCAAGATCAACCTCTGGCAATTCCGCAGGAGTATTAAAACTCTTAATACCTTGTACTTCGCTCTCTTTAAGATTCATAACATAAAGATCGCCAGCAAAATTACCGTCAATAAGATTTTTAAGGATTTTACCACCTGGTTTATTGATGTTGTTTGAGCCACCAATTACTACAATACTTTTAGGGTTTATTAATTGTTCGTTTATCATTTTATATAAATTTTAAATACGTTTATGAAATATCAGCCCACTAATCTTAATGGGTTGATTATAAATGATGTATGAACGTATATTGTATGTTTGCAAATTTACAATTAATTTTCCAATAATTGGGGTGGGAATTTTAATGGATAATGGTTGATTGTTGGTGGAAAGAGTGGGAAAGGGTGGTAAGGAGTTGTAAGGGGTGGTAAAGGATTGTAAAAAATGGTAAAGGGTGGTAAAGGGTTTAATTGTTGATTTGTTTAATTGCCGGCCTGTCGTTAGACAGAGATCTAGTGTTTTATAAAAAGTTAGGTTACCTAACCCCTAACGCAAAACGCTCTTTTTTTGCTTGTTATACACACCACGAAAAAGGATTATCCCGGAAGCAGTATAAGGTTATCACCTGATATTTACAGATAATTTATCAGGTTAAAACCTGATTATGTACTATTATAGCTTCGTTTTTAAATAGTCACAACTAATTAATGATGCATTAAATTATAAGAATGACAACTACTAAAAGTATTTATACTCTTCAAAACTACGGGCAGCTTTTACCAGTGTGACAATAAACAATAAGACTCCTCGCCCTTCTCCTTTATCCTCCCGATTCCTATCGGGATCCTATCCCTTTCTCCTTTCTCTCATTTTTTACCCTACTTTTGCAAACTGATAAAACATAAAATAACAAAATGTCGGATATAGAAAAAATAACCAATAATAAAGCAGATTTGCTCTTACAGATAAGCTCTATGCTTATGGTTTCTGGAGCAAATACCAATAGGATATTGCTTATTATTAATAAATTCACCAAGCAGTTACATACTGATGCACAGGTATTTATTAACCATAAAGCGTTTATTATAAGTCTTACAGATAAGGCGAGTGGTAATATTACTACCCATGTAAAACGCTTACCTCCACATACCGTAAATTTCAATACTATTTCGGCTCTTAGCAGAATAAGTGTGCAGGCTGAGCTCGAAGATTGGGACTATGATATTATAAAACTTCGTGTAGAAGAGATTGAAAAAGCAGGACATCATCCTCGAATTCTTACTCTTATTGCAGTGAGTTTTGCTGGTGCAGGTCTTGCAATATTGTTCAATGGTGGATATTATAGCTTTTTGGCAGTATTTATAGGTACTTTCCTTGGGTTATTTGTTAAGCAAGAACTTCATAAAAAAGAGTTTAATGCCTATATTCTTACTTTCGCTGGCACCTTGACTTCAAGCTTTGTGGCAGCTTCTATTATTAGTCTTTTCCCTGAGGTGGATCCCAATGTCGCTATTGCCACATCAGTACTTTTCTCTATACCTGGCGTTCCTCTTATAAATTCATTTACTGATTTTATGGATGGCTACTTCATAAGCGGACTTGTACGATTTATGCATGGTTTATTATTCGTAATTGCCATTGCTGCAGCATTATTTGTTATAATGTATCTTTTTAATATTCAACACATATAATCTTTAACGCTTTCTTTTTAAAGATATTAATCTAATTATAATTATGTATTTCGAAATTATAGAAAAAGCTTTTTGGTCAGGAATAGTAGGTTTTGGCTTTGCTGTATTATTTAATGTTCCAAAACGGCTATTACTTACAATTTTAATAACTGCACTTTTTGCAGGCCTAGTAAAATTTGGCGCCCTAGCCAATGGTATTAACATTATTGTTGCATCATTATTTGCTGCATCAGTGGTAGGCTTTGCCAGCGTTTTCCTTTCACGAATAATGAATACTAGCCCTTTTGTACTATCGATTCCTTCGGTAATAGGAATGATTCCTGGCTACTTTGGATACAAAACCCTATTGGGAATTATGCACTTTGCCCTTGACACCAGTCCCGAAATAGAAACCACTATCTTATTAGGCATAGCACATAATGGTATAAATATGATGTTTATATTGGCAAGTCTATCAATTGGCGTATCATTACCTTGGCTATTGTTCCGTAAAAAAGGCTTGGAAAAAATTACTTTCTCGCATCATGAGGACCTTGTTTAAATTAAGGGTTGAGAATTAAGAATTAGGAATTAAGTTGTTTTTTATAGAATGAGGGAATTATTTAATGGTTCAATGATATAATGGTGTAATTATATAGTTATTGAAAGTTTTTTTACTTAATATTTGTAATCTCTAAATCTAAAATCTTATACTTGTCCTCTATCCTCCCGATTTCTATCGGGGTCCTCTATCTTAGTCCTTTCTCCTTTTTCCTCCCGATAATTATCGGGTTCCTCTTTCCTAGTCCTTTCTCCTCACTAAGGACATTTTGTCAGTACAAACCCAATGGCACATATATTGATTTGTGGGTTATCGTAAAAAATAAAATTATTTTAACCATAAAATATATTACGATATGCAAAAAGGTAAAATTAATGTACAAACCGAGAATATCTTTCCGGTAATTAAAAAATTCCTTTATTCTGACCACGAGATTTTTCTTCGTGAGTTGATTTCGAACGCTACTGATGCAACAGAAAAAATGAAAGCTCTTGTGCGTTCTGGCGAGTCGGATGTTGAACTTGGCGACTTAACAATAAAGGTAAAACTTGATAAAGAAGCTAAAACTCTTTCTATTACCGATAGAGGTATTGGAATGAATGCTGCCGAAATTGATAAATATATCAATCAGATTGCTTTTTCTAGCGCTGAAGAATTTGTAGAAAAATTTAAGGATGTAGATAATACAAACATCATTGGCCATTTTGGATTAGGTTTCTATTCTGCATTTATGGTTGCTGATAATGTTGAGCTTATCTCTCAAACATATAAGACTGACAAAGATTGCGAAGCCATAAAATGGGAATGCGATGGTAGTCCAGAATTTACAATTGAGCAATTAGAAACTCAAGATCGCGGTACTACTATTGTACTTCATATTTCGGAAGAGAGCAATGAGTTTCTTGAGGAGCATAGAGTAAAAGAAATCCTTGACAAATATTGTAAATTCTTACCAGTAGAGATTGAGTTCGGCGAGGAAACTACTTTTGAGGAAATTGAAGACAAAAAAGATAAGGATGGAAATCCTGAAACTAAAGAAGTAAAGAAACCACGTATTATTAATAATACTGACCCTTTATGGAAAAAATCTCCTTCAGAATTGAAAGAGGAAGATTATAATAAATTCTACCGTGAGCTTTACCCAATGCAAATGGAGGATCCTTTATTCCATATTCACCTAAATGTTGATTATCCTTTTAATCTTACAGGAATACTTTATTTCCCAAAGGTGAAAAAGAATATTGAGCCTCAGAAAGATAAAATTCAATTATACAGCAATCAGGTATTTATTACTGATAATGTAGAAAATATTGTTCCTGAATTCCTTACACTGCTTCATGGTGTGATTGACTCACCAGATATTCCACTTAATGTATCACGCTCATACTTACAGAGTGATCATAATGTGAAAAAAATATCTAACCATATCAGCAAGAAAGTAGCTGATAGATTGGTAGAGCTTTTCAAGAATGACCGTAAGGCTTTTGAGGAAAAGTGGGATGATATTAAGGTATTTATACAATACGGAATTCTTAGCGACGATAAATTTTACGATAGAACAAAAGACATCGTTTTATTGAAGAATACCGAAGGTGAGTATTTCACTGTAGAAGAATATAAAGAGAAGATTAAAGCTACTCAAACCAATAAGGATGACTCATTAGTTATGCTTTACGCTGTAAATACAGAGTATCAGTATACTTATATTGAGAAGGCTAGAGCACGCGAATATGATGTACTTATTATGGACGGCCCATTGGATAATCACTTTGTGGATTTGATGGAACGTAAGCATGAGAAGACAAAATTTGCTCGTGTTGATGCCGAGAGCATTGATAAGCTTATTGAGAAAGAGGAAGCTCAAGTATCAAAACTTACTGAGGATCAGCAAAAAGATTTGAAGCCAGTATTCGAAAAAGGCCTTAACGACAAAGAATACACTGTGCAATTTGAGAGCCTAAGCGAAAGCGAAGATGCTGTAATGATTACTCAGCCAGAGTTTATGCGTCGCATGAAAGAGATGCAAGCAATGGGCGGCGGAGGTCAAATGGCTTTCATGGGCGATATGCCAGATATGTATAATGTGGTTGTAAATAGCAATCACCCAATGGTGGCAAACCTTGTGGAAGACAAAGACGAAGCGCATAAAGAAACTATTGCTAAACAATTGGTTGATTTGGCTAAGTTATCGCAGAATTTACTTACTGGAAAAGAACTTTCGGACTTTGTAAAGCGCAGTATGGATATTATCAAATAGGTTAAGAACTTAACCACGTTTACGTATTAGCCCTGGGGATTGATTTCTCTGGGGCTTTTTTTTGTTCAATATATGTGTCTTGGAATCAGATGAACAAAAAAAGCCCCAATCATAAATATGATTAGGGCTTCGGTATATTTGTGAAATAAAATATTAAATCAAATTCAAACCATCAAATACATTCATTACAGATTTAACAGCAGCAGAAGAAGTTTCCATATCTTTCATTTCTTCTTCATTAAGATCAACTTCAATAATTTCCTCAATACCATTACGGCCTAGGCGTACTGGAGATCCAAGATAAACATCTTTTTGTCCCCATTCTCCGTTAAGCTTAACGCAAACTGGGAAAATATGCTTTTGATTATTAACGATTGACTCTACCATCTGAGCAGCAGCAGCACCTGGAGCATACCAAGCAGAAGTACCAAGAAGCTTAACAATTTCACCGCCACCTTTTTTAGTACGATCAATAATTGCATCAAGTTTATCCTTCTCAATTAAAGAAGTAACAGGAATACCAGCTACAGTAGTAAAACGTGGTAGTGGCACCATAGTATCACCATGACCACCCATTAATAATGCTTGAATATCGTTAGGAGCTACATTAAGTTCGGTAGCAAGGAATGCTTTATAACGAGAAGTATCAAGAATACCTGCCATACCAAAAACTTTATTAGCTGGCTTACCTGAAGCCTTATGAGCTGCATAAGTCATTACATCTAGTGGATTTGCCACTACGATAATAATTGCCTCTGGAGAAAACTCAGATACTTTTTTTACTACGTCCATCATAATATTGGCATTGGTAGTAATAAGATCATCACGGCTCATTCCTGGCTTACGAGGAATACCTGAAGTGATAACTACAACTTCCGAACCAGCAGTTTTTGAATAATCATTAGTATATCCAGTTACGCGAGTATCGAAATGATTGATAGCAGCAGCTTCCCAAATGTCAAGAGCTTTACCTTCAGCAAATCCTTCTTTAATATCTATTAATACAACCTCATCTAAGAAGTTCTTTTGAGCTAATACATCAGCGCAAGTTGCTCCAACGTTACCAGCACCAACAACGGTTACTTTTTTCATAATAATATATTTTGTGTGTTTAATTTACAAAAATAGAATAAAGTTTTGGAAGCTAGCTTCCAAAACTTTATAAATTATAAGTGATTTTAGTTGATTTCTACTTAATACCTGCAGTTTCTTCTAGCATAGCAGTAGTTAACGACTTAGGGCGCTCAAGAGCATATCCTAAAGCTCTATCCCATGTGATGTTAGCTAAAACACCAATTGCACGGCCTACACCAAACATTACTGTATAGAAGTCATACTCTACAATACCATAGAACCACTGAATAACTCCTGATTGAGCATCAACATTTGGCCATGGATTCTTAGCTTTTCCTTGCTCTCTCAAAATATCTGGAACAACGCGGTAAAGCATATCTACATATTTAAATATTTTATCATCTGGAAGATGTTTCTCACAGAATTCTCTTTGAGAAGCATAACGAGGGTCAGTTTTACGCAATACAGCGTGACCGAAACCAGGAATTACTGCTCCACCATTAAGAGTTTCCCAAACAAATTCTTTCATCATTTCTTCTGTTGGCTCAACACCATCAAGCTTATCCATTACGCCTTGTAACCAACGTAATACTTCTTGATTTGCCAATCCGTGAAGTGGTCCTGCTAAAGCATCCATTCCTGCAGAAAGAGAATAATAAGCATCAGATAAAGTAGAAGCTACTAAGTGAGTTGTGTGTGCAGAAGCATTACCCGACTCATGATCTGAGTGAAGAATGAAATACATACGTGCAACATCATCATAAGGAGCATCAATACCCATCATTTTAGCAAAGTTAGATCCCATATCTACTTTAGGGTTAGCAATAATATCACCACCTTTATACTTATAACGATAAATGAAAGCTGCAATTTCTGGTAAACGAGCTAAAAGATCAGTTGAGTCTTCAAACATTGAATCCCAAGCATCCATCTTATTATATCCTGCTTCGTAGAATTTAGCAAACTTACTTTCCTTTTGCATTGCAAGAATTGCAGAATTAAACATAACCATTGGATGAGAATCCTTAGGTAAAGCTTTAATTACATCAAATACGTATGATGGAACTTCGCTTCTGTTCTTAAAGTCTTCTACTAATTCCATAGTTTCTTCCATTGTTGGAATATCACCTGTCAATAGTAAATACCAAAAACCTTCAACATAAGGATAATCTTTACCTTCTGGCTTTGGCAATGCTGCCATAGTTTCAGGAATAGTATATCCACGGAAACGGATACCTTCCATTGGGTCAAGATAGGAGATGTCTGTTACTAAACATCTAACGCCTCTAGCGCCACCTATTGCTTGATCTATTGTTACTTCACCAACTTTAACATTACCAAACTCTTTCAATAGTTTAGTTGTTCTTGGTCTGTGTTCTTGAATCTTTTTGTACAGTTTCTCTTTTAAAGCTGTCATAATATTTGTTTTTTAATGTTTTATGTGTGTTTAAATAATCTTTTGTTTATCAATGAAATACTTGATATACAATTATGGAATTTTTCCTTATTATTTTCTTGGGGGATATGCACATAATTACCTAATCCAGGAGTGGATAGGTGTAGTTTAGATATATCTATTCTTTCTAAATTCATATTGTGCACAATGTATATATTAACTTTGGAAAAGTAGCTGTTTTTGATTAAATAAAACAGTATTTTTTCGAACTACTAAAGTACAAAAGCTTTTCCATAAATCACAATATTAATGTCCTTAAACGTCTATTTATTAAATGATATAAATCTGTTTTTTATAGTTATTTATATCAAAGCATAAACTGAGTGCAACAAATACTCCTTGACGATTAAAAACTCACAAAACACTATTATTAGCTGATTTTCAAAATATTGAAAAAAGCCTAAAACAAAAATATGATAATAAAAAAGAGGCTAACCAATAAAGGTAGCCTCTTTTTGAGTATGTTGGAATTAATTCTTTTAATCTAGTTTTTGTTGGCCATTAATAGCATCAACAACAGCAATAGCCGTCATATCAACAATCTCGCGAACAGAGCTTGAAAGTTGAAGCACATGCACTGGTTTTTTAAGTCCCATTACAATAGGTCCAATAGCTTCTGCATGTCCAATTTCTTGCAACATTTTATAAGCAATGTTTCCTGAGCTTAAGTTAGGGAATATTAATGTGTTTACACTTCTATTACCTAATTTTGAAAATGGGTAACGTTCAATACGCAATTCTTTATTTAGCGCAAAGTTTGCTTGCATTTCACCATCAACCATAATATGCGGATGCTCTTTATGTAAAATAGATACCGCATTACTCATTTTTGAGGCACTAGGACCTTGTGCTGACCCAAAGTTAGAATAAGTAATTAACGCAATATTAGGATCTATACCAAAACTACGAACTTCGTTTGCAGTAAGTAGTGTAATATCAACTAATTCTTGAGCTGTAGGTTCTGCAGTAATTGTTGTATCGGCAAAAAAGTAAGGTCCTTTATTAGTATTCATAATATACATACCAGCTATTTTATTGATATCGTCACGCTTACCAATCAACTGTAATGCAGGGCGAATAGCCGAATTATATTTTGTATTAATACCAGCAATCATAGCATCAGCATCACCGCTTTCTACCATTGCAACAGCAAAGTAATTCTGATCAAACATTTTACTTAATGCTTCGTCATATGCCATACCTTTTCTATTTCGCTTTTTACAAAGCAACTTAGCGTACTTCTCACGAGTACTTAGCATTGCCGATGAGGCAAAATTCACTATTTCTATACCTGTAATATCTAAAGAATACTCTTCAGCATTTTCCTTAATTAGTTTTTCTGAACCAACAAGAATAGGGATAGCTATACCATCATTATTAACCTGAATAGCCGCCTGCAATACTTTTACATCGCTAGCATCAGTATAAACAACACGCTTTGGCGAAGATTTTGCTTTAGCATATGCCGAACGCATAATTGAGTGGTCGATACCCATACGCTCACGTAGCTCAGCACGATAAGCATCCCAATCAGTAATTTCTTTGGTAGCAACACCTGAGTCAATAGCAGCTTTTGCTACTGCTGGAGCTACATATTCAATCAAACGAGGATCAAGAGGTGTAGGCACAACATACTCTCTTCCGAAAGACATATCTGTTTTACCATAAGCTTTCATCACTACATCTGGTACAGGCTCTTTTGCCAATTCGGCTAGAGCGTGAACTGCAGCAATCTTCATTTCTTCATTAATTGCAGTAGCTCTTACATCTAAAGCACCACGGAAAATGAAAGGGAATCCCAATACATTATTAATTTGGTTAGGATAATCAGAACGACCTGTTGCAAAGATTAAATCTTGGCGTGTATCTAAAGCATCCTCATAAGTAATCTCTGGATCAGGATTTGCCATAGCAAATACTATTGGATCAGCCGCCATTGAAGCAAGCATATCCTTACTCATAGCTCCTTTTACTGAAAGACCTAAGAAAATATCTGCATCAACTAAAGCATCAGCAAGAGTTACCTTATCAGTATCACGAGCAAATTCTTTCTTAGCCTCATTCATATCAGTACGAGCAGTTCTAAGAACTCCTTTACTATCGCACATCAATACATTCTCTGGCTTAACACCAACAGCCATATATAAACGAGTACAAGCAGAAGCAGAAGCACCTGCACCACTAACTACTAATTTTACTTCCGAAATATCTTTTCCTGTAATCTCCAAAGCAGAAATTAATCCTGCAGCAGAAATAATTGCTGTACCATGTTGATCATCGTGCATTACAGGAATATCTAAAGCCTCTTTTACACGGCGCTCAATTTCGAAACATTCTGGAGCTTTAATATCCTCCAAGTTAATACCTCCAAAAGTAGGAGCAATCTCAATTACAGTTTCAACAAACTTATCAATATCTTTTGTGCTAATCTCTATATCAAAAACATCTACATCAGCAAAAATCTTAAATAAAAGACCTTTTCCTTCCATTACAGGCTTACCTGCTAATGCTCCTATATCTCCAAGACCTAATACTGCTGTACCATTTGATATTACAGCAACTAAGTTACCTTTTGCAGTATACTTATAAGCATCGGCAGGATCTTTCTCTATTGCTAGACAAGGATATGCTACTCCTGGCGAATAAGCCAATGATAAATCTCTTTGTGTTGAATATGGTTTCGTTGGTACTACTTCCACCTTTCCAGGTTTTCCTCCTTGCATGTGATAATCCAAGGCTGCTTTTTCTAACGACTTACTCATTATGAATGTTTTAAATGGTTTGTGTTATATTATGTTTGTTCTATTTTCAATAATAATAATTATCAGCAAAGTTAATGCTTTACATTAATTGCATAACATCTCAAATTACAATAATAATATTGCAAAGTTAACAAATTAATTTATTCTATTAATCCTGCATCAACAACAGCAATTGTGGCCATATCAACAATCTCTCGAGTAGAACTTGAAAGCTGAAGAACATGAATAGGCTTCTTAAGTCCCATAACTATTGGCCCAATAGCTTCTGTAGAGCCAATTTCTTGTAATGTTTTATATGCAATATTACCAGAGGTTAAATTAGGGAATATAAGAGTATTCACATCCTTATCTTTAAGTTTAGAAAATGGATATCTTTCAATTCGTAAATCCTTATTTAAAGCAAAATTAGCTTGCATTTCGCCATCTATCACAACATCACTATGTTCTTTATGAAGAATAGATATTGCCTTTTTTACTTTAAGTGAAGACTTACCACTAGCCGACCCAAAGTTAGAATACGACAACATTGCCATAACTGGTTTCACACCAAATTCTTCAACTTTTTCTTTAGTTAAAATAGAAATATCAACTAAATCTTCAGCAGATGGGTCCATATTTATAGATGTATCGGCAAAGAAATAAGGTCCTTTCTTGGTTCTAAGCAAATACATTCCAGCAATCTTATTTACATCATCACGTTTTCCAACAATTTGCAAAGCTGGCTTAATTGTATCGGCATAAGGAGAAGTAATACCCGAAATCATGGCATCAACATCTCCAGATTCTACCATTGCAACACCAAAATAATTATTATCCAGCATCAAGCGTTCTGCTCTAATCATAGAAATACCACTTCTTTCTCTTTTCTGGAAAAATAGCTTAGCATATTTTGTCCTTTGCTCCGATACTGAATCACTTAAATTATCAATAATTACAATATCCGAGATGTCAATATTATTTTCTTCTGCCAATCTATTAAGACGTTTTTTGCCTCCTACTAAAACAGGAGTACCAATACTTTCGTCCATTATAATTCTTGCGGCTTGCAATACATTCACATTATTTGCATCACTAAACACAATTCGCTTAGGATTAGCTTTAGCCTTGGCAGTCATTCCACGCATAATAGCATGGTCAATTCCCATTCTTTCCAATAAACCATGCTTATATTTATCCCAATCTAATATTGGTTTTCTAGCAACTCCTGACTCCATAGCAGCCTTAGCAATTGCCGGTGGCACAAACTCTATTAATCTTGGATCAAGTGGGGTTGGAACAATATATTTTCTTCCAAAAGCTAAATCCTCATTATTATAAGCCTTTTTCACCATATCTGGTACTGGTTCTTTTGCTAGTTCAGCAATGGCATATACCGCAGCCATTTTCATTTCTTCATTAATAGCAGAAGCTCTTACATCAAGCGCACCTCTAAAAATATATGGGAATCCTAATACATTATTTATTTGATTTGGATAATCAGATCGGCCTGTGGCAAATATTAAATCATCACGAGTAGCCATTGCGTCGTCATATGATATTTCTGGATTAGGATTTGCCATAGCAAATACTATTGGATCCTTTGCCATTGATTTTAGCATATGAGGTTTTAGAACTCCTCCTGCTGATAGGCCTAAGAATAAATCTGCTCCCTCAATACCTTCTTCCAAAGTTTTGATATCCTTATCTGTAGCAAACTCTTGATTTACGACACTTAAATCTGTTCTGTCTTTTGTAAGAATACCATTAACATCAGCCATTATTATATTGTCGGGGTCAACACCTAGCTGAACATACATTCTAGTACATGCACATGCCGCAGCACCAGCTCCACTTACAAATAGTTTAATGTCTTTAATGTCTTTTCCTACTAATTCCAAAGCATTAATCAAACCAGCACCTGTTATTATTGCTGTACCATGCTGATCATCATGCATTACAGGGATATTAAGCTCAGCTTTCAATCTTTTTTCTATTTCAAAACATTCTGGAGCTTTTATATCTTCAAGGTTAATTCCTCCAAAAGTTGGAGCAATAGCCTTTACTGTTTTTATGAAATCCTCAGTATTTGTTTGGTCAACTTCAATATCAAAAACATCTATATCAGAGAATATTTTAAATAATAAACCCTTTCCTTCCATAACAGGCTTACCTGCTTCAGCACCTATATTTCCTAAACCTAGAACCGCTGTTCCGTTGGTAATTACAGCCACTAAATTTCCTTTAGCAGTGTATTTATATGCATCTTCAGGGTTTTTCTCTATCTCGAGACATGGGAACGCCACGCCTGGAGTATATGCTAAGGATAAATCTTTTTGTTTAGAATATGGTTTTGTTGGAACTACTTCTACTTTTCCTGGTTTGCCCATTGAATGATATTCAAGAGCTTGTTTTTTTAACAAATTACTCATTGTGTTTGTCTTAAATGATAATTGTTTATGATTATTTATTTTATAATTTTAATATAATAACAATTGATATCTAGCAAAAAGATGCTCTTTGCCATTTACTCGATTGCTTATTTATACTAATGTGCAAAAATAACACTAAATATTAATTGTCACTAAATAAGGCCACTAGTTTATCACTAACAAAAAGTGTATAAGGTTAGTTTTGTTCTGACAAATGTTGTATATTTGGAGAATAAATATTCATTGGAAAAGCTGTTATCATTATCCATTGGGAATTACCAGATATTTATTTTCTATAAAATCACAAATATGAAACGATTATAATAATTTTAAATCTTAATTTGGCCCACTGGGTCATGATTAAAATATTGTTATTCGGCTCATAGAGTCCTTAAATACATAAACATATGACTACATATCACCGAATTAATAAATTTTAAACATATGAAAAACGTAGTTATTTTGAGTGGTGCTGGAATGAGCGCCGAAAGTGGAATTCTTACCTTTAGAGATATGGGTGGCGTATGGGATCAATATAATATTGAAGAAGTTGCTAGCCCTATTGCATGGAAAAATAGCCCACAATTAGTTATGAACTTCTATAATACGCGTAGAAAGCAGCTTTTAGAAGTGGAGCCTAATAAAGCACATATTGCATTGGTTGAGCTTGAAAAAAAATACAATGTAGAAATTATAACTCAAAATGTTGACGACCTTCACGAAAGAGCAGGATCATCAAATGTACTACACTTGCATGGCGAGCTTCGCAAAGTACGCAGTGTAAACGATGATACACTTATTACAGAACTCGAAGGTTGGAAGTTAGAAATTGGTGACCTAGCTGAAGACGGAGCTCAATTACGACCACATATAGTATGGTTTGGCGAGGATGTTCCTCTTATTGACTATGCTGCTGAAAGAGTTAGTCAAGCCGATATACTTATTATAATTGGTACATCACTATCGGTATATCCAGCGGCAGGACTTATGAATTGTACCACCTCCGAATGCACAAAATACTATATCGATCCCAAAGCAAATCAACAAATTTTAGATAATATAGTGTGTATTGATAAGAAAGCAACAATTGGCGTTCCTAAGCTAATAGGCCAATTGCTAAAATAATTTATCATATAGTAACTTTTTGGTGACAAGCTCGTCTTGGTAAATATTCGAAGAAATATTCTTTGATTTATTTAATATTAATATTCACAATAATTTAATTATGAACTTAAAATCTACTTTATTAGGACTGGCCATTGGCTTATTTATATTTATCACAATTCCCTTTAACTCAATTTTCAGAGTAGGTACAAATGGTAGCGGCAACGTTATTAAAGAAGTGCGTAAGGTAAGTATATTCAACGCTATTGACGCTGGTAGTGCTTTTGAAATAATTATTGAAAAAGGAGATAATCAAAGCCTTATTATAAAAACTGATGATAATATAATGCCCAAAATAATTACAAAGGTAAGTAATGGTGAGCTAAAAATATCTACCAAAGGAAATATTAATAATACAAGCATGATGAAGGTTTTTATCACCATGAAAGAGCTTAGGTCAGTAGACCTCAGTGGGGCAGCTACATTAGATAGCGACTCAAGATGGGAAACTGACAAAATGAATTTAGAGCTAAGTGGCGCTTCCACATCTGAATTAAAGATAAAATGTACTAAACTACAATTAGATATTTCGGGAGCAGCAACAAGCATACTTAGTGGTTATGCTACCAAAATTGATGGGGAAATTTCTGGAGCAAGCTCTTTTAAAGCATATGACTTGGAAGTAGAGCATGCAACTTTAGATTGTAGCGGTGCTGCATCAGCAAAAATATTCGTAAGTAAATCCATAAACGGAGAAGCATCCGGAGCATCTAGTATATACTATAAAGGGAACCCTAAAATGATTGACATTAGAACTTCAGGCGCAGGAAGTATTAAAAAGAAATAAACATACATATACAATATATTACATCATATACCACCATGTAAAATCTCATGGTGGTATTTTTTTATTCATTTTTTACCTAAGAATAATAATCGCTACTTGCAGCTAAGTAATTTTTAATACTTTTGCAGTCTTAAAAACACAAAATACAGAATGAAGAAAATAGCCCTACATTGGCAAATACTTGCCGCACTTATTATTGCAATTATTTACGGAGTAGTTTTCAATACTGACTATGTAGTTAATAGTAGTTCTATCAGTAAATTAGAGGAGAGCGGATTACCGACAGAACTGGTTGACAAAATTAAAACTCTAGACGGTAATTCCTATAAAACTAAGGCTGCTTTCCGTGAGGCAATAAGCGAACTCGGTGAAGTAGATTACGTTGAGCATGGTGCTATTATTACCCAAAGCTTATACTATAATCCTGCTGTGGGATACATCTCGTGGATGGGTGAGTTATTTATTCGTGCATTAAAAATGCTGATAATCCCTCTCGTATTTGCATCCTTAATAAGCGGCGTTTCGAATCTTGGTGGTGGTGACAACCTCGGTAGGCTTGGTTTGAAGACTATCGGCTACTATATGCTAACAAGCACATTAGCCATTACCACAGGTCTGTTTTTTGTAAATATAATAAAGCCTGGAGTTGGAGCAGACACTTCTTTTGAACAAAAAGTTGATGGCTTGGCTACTAGTGCAGGCACTATTGGACAAACATTGATGGAGATTATTCCTACAAATATATTTGCATCAATGAGTGAAGGAAAAATGCTTCCGATTATTTTCTTTGCTATTCTGCTTGGTTTCTTTATCAATAGAATTGGTGATAAACCACGTATGATATTGACAGATTTCTTTAATGCTTTTTTCGATTTAATGATGAAAGTAACAATGTGGGTAATACAATTTACACCACTAGGAATACTTGGTATTGTAGCAAAAACAGTCGCTGACCAAGATGATTTAGTGGGACTAGTTTCGAGCATGGGATTATATATGGGAACAGTATTAATTGCTCTAGCAACTCACGCTTTTATAACCTTACCTCTACTTACAAAATTCATTGGAAAAGCAAATCCACTACAGCATTTCAGGAATGTAACAACTCCTCTTATGACTGCTTTCTCTACATCTTCATCGGGAGCTACGCTACCACTTACAATGACTGCTGTGGAAGAAAACGATGGTGTATCGAATAAGATTACAAGTTTTACACTGCCATTAGGAGCAACTATAAATATGGATGGTACTGCACTTTACGAACTTGTTGCAGCAATGTTTATCGCACAGGCTTATGGCTTTGATATGAGCATTACTGAGCAAATAATAATGGTGGCGGCAGCTTTACTATCTTCAATTGGAGCCGCCGCAATTCCTATGGCTGGCATGGTGATGCTTACTATCGTGCTATCGGCAGTTGGTTTGCCTCTAGAAGGTATTGGACTAATATTGGCTGTTGATAGAATTTTGGATATGTTCCGTACTTCGGTAAATGTTTGGAGCGACACCTGTGGTGCTGTTATCATTGCAAAAACTGAAGGCGAAGAGCTTAAGGTTTAAGGAAAAAGGACCCCGATAGAAATCGGGAGGAAAAGGAGACTTAAACTCAAAATTCATTGTACTCTTTGATTGATTGCAGATTGCAGATCCGGTTGCTATCGGATAACGATATCTATTGCTAGGATAAAGGTGAAGGGTGAAAGGAGAAGGGTGAAGTAATTTAATGTTTTATTGTGAATTCTATTTAAATCTAAAGTTCGATTAAACCCGCCTAGTCAAAAATATACAATTCAACTTTTTTAAATCGATTAAACCCTTTCAACTTTTTTTTAAACAATTAAACTTCCCCAATCTATCTAGCGGGTTTATACTTCGATTTTTTAAGAATCTTTTGATCATCAGTTTCGTTAATGAGTTCTTGAAGACTTACATCATTCTTGGCCATATACTTACTTACTATTTTCCAACCAATAAATTGACCTAAACGAGCAGGTGCTGATGATGACAGTATTGATGTAAAAGGACCATCGTCCATAAATTTTTTCTTAATACTTAGTTCTGACTTAAAAAGAAACTGGTTTTCAATCATTAAAGACCACAGTCGTGCTTCGTGACTATTACACCAATCGTATTGCTGTTGAGTATATTTTAAAAGCAATGTATCCGATATACTTGGCATCATTGCTTGTACAAAATACAATCGCTTACCCTGTTCAATAAAATGATGTAGCAGTTTTGCCGACATATCAGGTTCTGGTAATAATCCCATGGCCATTTCGCTCATAATATCAGGCACTAATGATTCCTGATTAAACCATCTACTTTTATATTTAGGAAATCCACTTAAAGCATATACCTTAGTTTCTCCCAAAAACAAATCAAGACCAATAACTACATTATTATCAATTACCTTAATTGGATATTGCAAATCTAATCCCGAAATATAAGTATAGTAATTATAATCAACCGATGTAGGAAAATAATATTTGAAATGCTGCATAGCATTGCTTAACTGCTCTTCAATAGGTTTTAAGTCTGAATATTTTTCTTGCACTTCGTCATTTAGCTCACGCATATATTGATCAGCAAAAAAAGATTTTAAACTCAATAAAGCTAATGAATCAGACCTTCCTCCTTCAAAAAACAATGGATATTCACTTGTCAAAGTCAATACTGAGTCCATAAAAACATCCTGAGGAATGGCAAACATTGTTTTACCATACCTTTTTATATTTATTTCGGGCTTTGCTGTAGACGATAAGTCAACATTAAGGTCTGATTTTGCTTCAAAGTCACAGCTTTGCATAAATAGCAAAACTCCTATTATTATTATTCCTAAATATTTATGCATAAATTTTGTTATAATAATTCTAGAATTTTATCAAACACCTTATCAATTCCATCCGCTTTTTTACCACCAGCAGTAGCTAAGTGAGGCTGTCCACCTCCGCCACCTTGTATTTCTTTGGCGAGTTCACGAATAATAGTTCCAGCATTTAAGCCTTTACTTTCTATTAAATCCTTTGATACTCCCACACAAATATTTGGTTTACCGTTGGTAACAGTTCCAAATACAATTAATGTGTTAGTGTTTTCAGAAATAAGCTGTTGAGCTATTTTCTTAAGGTCGTTGATGTCACTTTTTTCCAAAGAAGCTAACAGATTAACACCTTTCACTTCCTTAAACTTATTAAGCATCTCTTGCTTCTGTTGTTTTATGGCAATATCATTAAGCTGTTCAACCTTCTTCTGAAGTTCTTTATTTTGAGCTACCAATTGCTCAGCAGCTTTTACGAGGTCTTTCTGGTTTTTGAAAACAACTTTAAGGTTATCGACAGTATCGCGCTTTTCGTTCATAAAAGCCTCAGCTGCATCACCACTAATTGCCTCAATACGACGAATTCCGGCAGCAATAGATGTTTCTTGCTTTATAATAAAGCTTCCTATTTGTCCAGTAGCACCAACATGAGTACCACCACAAAGCTCAACCGAATCATCAAATTTCACCACACGAACTTTATCGCCATACTTTTCGCCGAATAAAGCCATTGCGCCCATTTCTATGGCGGTGTCCATACTTACATCAATACGAATATCTGCCTCAGAATTTTTACGAATAGCTGCATTTACGTTTTTCTCTACCAACTGAATTTCTTCAGTGGTCATTTTATTGAAATGCGAAAAATCAAAACGCAAAGCTTTGTCTGTAACCAATGAGCCTTTTTGCTCTACATGTTCGCCAAGTACCTCACGCAATGCCTTGTGAAGCAGGTGAGTAACTGAGTGATTATTAGTTATTTTCAAACGTTTATCAGCATTTACCACAGCAGTAAATTTTGCATCAATTGTTGATGGTAACTTATCCGTAAAATGCACAATTAGGTTATTCTCTTTCTGAGTATCGCTAATAAATATCTTTTCGCCATTAGTCTCAATATGTCCGCTATCCCCAATCTGTCCACCACTTTCGGCATAAAATGGTGTTTGATTAAACACTAATTGATAAACTTCTTTTTTCTTAATTATCTGCTTTCTGTATTTTAGAATGCTAACTTCGGCAGTGGTATTATTATACCCAATAAACTCACTTTCAGCTTCCGAAAGCACTACCCAATCATCAGTTTCTTTGGCAGCATCGGTACGCGAGCGTTGTTTCTGCTTCTGCATTTCGGTATCAAAAGCTTTTAAATCTACTTTAAGCCCTTGCTCCGAAAGAATCAACTCTGTTAAATCCAAAGGAAAGCCATAGGTATCGTATAATTCAAAAGCGACTTTTCCGTCTACAGTAT
>Ga0256842_1001241_pt1 | contig 20977 bp, 17 predicted proteins | sample 4559240metaG_FD_185973 | JGI IMG/M metagenome (GOLD analysis project Ga0256842, IMG submission 185973) | Hydrothermal vent microbial communities from Guaymas Basin, Mexico - 4559-240 | ecosystem: Environmental > Aquatic > Marine > Hydrothermal vents | place: Mexico: Guaymas Basin | collected... | reverse complement strand
GGGTCAAATATGGCAACAACAAAATTTAAAGGTACAGATGTAGAATTATTAGGAACTGAGATAAATGTTGGAGATAAAGCACCAGCAATTACTGTTGTAAACTCAGACGGTCTTGGTGATGTAGTAGTTGGTGGAGCTACGGGTAAAAAACAACTTATTATTGTTGTTCCTTCTTTAGACACAGGTGTATGTGCTACTGAAACTCGTAACTTCAATGCTAAAGCTGCTGCTCTTAAGGATGTAACTGTAACTATCGTTTCTTTAGACTTACCATTTGCTGCTGGTCGTTTTTGTCAAGCTGAAGGGATCAATGATTTAACTGTTACTTCTGATTTCAGAAACAAAGATTTTGCTAATGCTTATGGTGTTTTACTTGGTGGTTCTGTTCTTGCTGGTGTTACTTGTAGAGCAATATTTGCTGTTGATGCTGATGGTGTTGTAACTTACAAAGAGATCGTTCCAGAAATTACTGAAGAGCCTAACTACGATGCGGCAATCGCTGCAGTTAGCTAGACCTTAATTTTCTAAACCTTTCAAAAGCCACATAAGTGGCTTTTACCTACTTCTTCTATTCTCATTATCTTAAATTTATTCATTACAAAATATAGTAAATTTATGCTTTTTTGTATGCTATTAATATATTTTATGAATGTTATAATTAATTTAAAGAGGGTTTAATTTATGTTTGTGAAGTTTTAATAAATGTAGAGAGAGAGAGGGTTTATACCCCATCTACTCTAAGAAGTTTAGTTTTTCCAACCATTAAGTCGATTGTCATCCCCATTCTTTTAAATACGCTTTCTTGTCTATACTCAATGTTATGTTTTCTACAAACCTCTTTTACAAGTGGTTGCATTGTTTGATAGTAACTTAGTGGCATATTTGGAAATAGATGATGCTCTACTTGGTAGTTTAAGAAACCATGTAAAAAATCTATCCAATCTGAACCAGTGTTATAGTTTACACTTCCCATTATTTGTCTTAGGTAAAATTCACCTTGAGATTTATGAGGCTCTGAAAATTGATAAATATCACCAGCAGAGTGATTAGGAACAATAACTAAAAATGAGTGAAGATTCGCATATGCTTCAGCCATAATCATAATTAAAAATGCACTAAACACAGCTTGTGTGCCGAGTGGTAAAAATAGAAGTGGAATCCCAACAAATCTAACTAATCCATAAGGTAAGTAAGATTCCATCCAAAGTTTCTTACCTAGTTCATTTGTAGGTAGATAACTATAGTCTTTTATCTCTTCTCTTCTCTCTTTTCTTCTTTTTTTATTTTCTAATATTCTTAATGTATTTGGAGCATAATATGTAAATTTCCAAGTTGCAGCGAAAATATATACAAACACTCTTCTTAACCACATAGGAGTTTTTGACTGAATTAACCATTGCATATTTCTCTCAACATTATCTGGATCATCATCTTCACCTAAATGGTAATGGTGCATAATATTATGCTCAAATTCCCAAGCTTCAGGTTTAATCCAATCTAACCAATCTAAATATCTTCTTCTTCCTCTAGCATAACCAGATTTTTTGAACTCTAAAGGGATATTTGGAATCTTGTCGTAACCACCATGCATAACAGGGTGAGCAACATTCGCCCAATGACCAACATTACCAATACCAATTAAAATAGCAGATATAATAGCTAAGCCCCAAAAATATATACCTTCTAAACCTTGAGTAGCTTCTAATGCTGTTACAACAAACATCATAAAAAATCCAGATACACTAAATGCTCTTGACCAAATTTGCATCTTTTTTACATGAAGATAATCTTTGTAAACAGGTTTACCAATAGTTTTTTTAATATCTTCAATATCTTTTTGAAGTTGTGCTTGATCTATCTCATCATATTTTGCATAAATATGATTATCAGGAAGTTTTTCAAAAGTGCTTGAAGATATTTTAGTTTCTTCAGTAGTTCCTTTTTTAGCAAGTTCCTCTTGCTCTGCCCAGATTCTTTCTTGAGCTGCAATCTCTTCAGCTTCTTCTACTGAAATTATCGCTTCTCTTGCCTCTCTCATAGCATTAATCTCTTCGAGTGTTTTCTCTTTTTTTTCAACAACTACTTCTGCTTCAACATCAATAACTGTTTCATCAAGTGGTTTTTGTTCTGTTTTTGACAAAATATGCCCCTTTTATGTGATTTATTTATTATTCTTATTATATGGAAAAATACTTAAATTATAGTTTTATTTTTTATTTTTTAGTTTGAATTTAGAATAGGTGTATCATTAATTATCTATTCAAAATAACTTAATAAATAATAAACACCATTTTGGATAAAATACAAATAATTAACTAAGAAGAATCGGAGAATTTATGGACGCAGCCAAGTACATTTGGATGAATGGGAAATTTGTAAACTGGGATGATGCAAAGATACATGTTCTTTCACATACACTTCATTATGGTAATGGTGTAATTGAAGGAACTAAGGCTTATAAAACAGAGAAAGGTTATGCAATTTTTCGTTTAAATGAGCATACAGCTAGATTAAAAGAATCAGCTAAAATGACTTTGATTGATATACCTTATTCAGTGGAAGAGATGAATCAAGCACAAATTGATTTAGTTCGTAAAAATGAGTTTACAGGTGATAATGTTTATATTCGCCCTTTCGCATTTTTAGGCTATGGTGTTATGGGTGTGTATCATAAAGATGCACCAGTTGAGACTGTAATGTCAGCTTGGGAATGGGGTGCTTATCTTGGTGAAGATGGTTTGAAAAATGGAATCAGACTTAAAATTGCTTCTATGAGCAGACCAGCTAACACATCAAGTATGGGGAAAGCAAAAGCATCTGCTAACTATTTAAACTCTCAAATGGCTAAATTTGAGGCTATTGATTGTGGTTATGATGAAGCACTACTTTTAGATGATCAAGGTTATGTAGCAGAAGCTACTGGAGCTTGTTTTTTTATGGTAAAAAATGGTGAGTTACTAACTCCACCAAGTGACAATGCCTTAGCTTCAATCACTCAAAAAATGGTTATAGAGATGGCAGAAGATATGGGTATCAAAGTTACTCGTCGCCGTCTTACTCGTGAAGAGGTTTATGTAGCAGATGAAGCATTTCTAACAGGAACGGCTGCTGAGATAACTCCAGTTGCAGTTGTTGATGCAAGAGAGATTGGTTGTGGTTCTCGTGGTGAGATGACAGAGAAGATTCAAAGTACTTACTTTGATATTGTTTTTGGTAGAAATAAGAAATATGAGCATTATTTAACTTATATTGATCAAAACTAGAAATAAAAAAATGAAGGAAAATTTGCTTATGGCATCAGATATGAATGATTATTTTAACAAAAAGAAAAGTGAGAACAACAGTAGTTTTAACAAAAAAACTACTGGTGGTTCAGGTGGTAATGGTGGTGGAAATGGTCCACAAGTGCCAAAGATTGATTTGAATTTTGGTGGTGGAAAAGCTGGTGTGGTTTATTTTTTAATCGCTATTATTTTAATGCTAGTTATGGCTAAACCTTTTACGATAATTGAAGAGGGTCAGCGTGGTATTTTAAGTACTAATGGTAAGTATCAAGACCAAGCATTGCTTCCAGGTCTTCACTTTATAGTACCTGTAATTCAAAAAGTCTATATTGTAGATACAAAAGTTCGTATTATCAACTATGCGTCTCGTATTGAAGCAAATAGTGGAGCATCTGGAATCGGCTCAAAACCTGCAGTTACTGTTCTTGATAGACGAGGTCTTCCTGTAACTATTGAGCTTACTGTTCAGTATAGATTGAACTCTCAATTTGCTGCACAAACTATCTCTAACTGGGGATTCTCATGGGAAGATAAAATCATCAACCCTGTTGTAAGAGATGTGGTAAGAAATGTGATCGGTAAATATGATGCAGAATCTCTCCCTCAACTTCGTAATAAAGTTGCTACTGAGATAGATAAAGGGGTTCGTGATTCTGTAACAGGGCTTAAAAATTCTCCAGCTGTTTTACAATCAGTTCAACTTCGTGAGATTGGATTACCACTAAAAGTAAAAGAGCAAATAGAGAGAGTTCAAGTTGCTAAACAAGAGGTTCAAAAAGCAGAACAAGATGTTCAGCGTGCTAAACAAGAAGCACTAAAAAGAGCTGCCGAAGCACAAGGTATTGCTCAAAAGAAAAGAATCGAGGCTCAAGGTAAAGCAGATGCTGTAAGAATTGAAGCAGATGCTCAAGCAAAAGCTAACCTTTTAATCTCTAAATCTTTAACTTCTAAACTTTTACAACTAGAACAAATCAAAGTTCAAGGTCAGTTTAATGAAGCACTTAGAGTAAATAAAGATGCAAAAATCTTCTTAACACCTGGTGGATCAACTCCAAATATTTGGGTTGATACTAAAGATGCTCAAAAAAGAGTAACGGCTAAATAATGACTATAAAAGAATCATTAAATTTAGTAGATTGGGAGAAGTGTGAACTTCTTCCAGTTATCGTTCAAGATGTTGCGAATAATGAAGTTCTTATGATGGCATATATGGATAAAGAGGCTTTAGAACTCTCTTTATCTACAAAAATTGCTCATTATTTTTCCCGTTCAAAACAAAGAATCTGGAAAAAAGGTGAATCTAGTGGTCATACTCAAACTATCCACTCTTTTTCACTTGATTGTGATAATGATACACTTCTTATCAAAGTAACTCAAAAGGGTGTAGCTTGTCATACTGGTCGCCGTTCTTGTTTCTTTACAGAGTTAGAATCTGGTGAAACAAATTCAAATGTTGAAGTGAATCCAGATGCAATGTATAGTGTGATTGATACTCTTTATCATACTATCCAAGAGAGAAAAAATGCTGACCCATCAACTTCATGGACTGCAAAACTGATGCAAAAAGGTGATAATACAATTTTGAAAAAAGTTGTAGAGGAAGCTGGAGAGTTTTGTTTTGCATATAAGGATGATGATGAGAAAGAGATGGTTTATGAAGCTTCTGATTTAACATACCATATGTTGGTAGCACTTGCTGTTAAGAATATTTCACCTGATAGAATCAAACAAGAGTTAGCTCGTAGATTTGATATGAGTGGAATCGCAGAGAAAGAATCTAGAAAAGATTAGATGAAAGATAAGATAGATAACTTCATCTCGGGGCTAATCCCTTATGATTATGCTCTATTCGGTGGAGTATTTGTCCTATTTTTAATATTTCTTATAGTTGCTATTCTCTTAAGAAATAAAGTTGGTTTTTCAATATTTTTAGTGCTTATAGCATTTGGTATTTTATTTATAGGTCCAACAATAGGATATATAGAACTACATAAATATCTATATAAAAATAGTGTAAAAATAACTGATAAAAATAAACTTTCATTTACTCAAGCTTTGGTTGTTAGAGGAACACTTACTAATGAATCAAAATTTGATTTTAAAGATTGTAAGATTACAGCTAAAGTATTTAAAGTAACAAAAAATAGATATAGAAATGAGCTATATAAATTTAAGCCATTTCAAAAAATGTCGATTATTGAGAATAACATAGTAAAAGATTCTAAAATAAATTTTAAAATGATTATTGAACCTTTTACATATAGCAAAGATTTCAATGTTTCCATAGGAGCTAAATGCAGATGACACTTTTTAATTATTGGCATTTTATTGTCTTGGCAGTTGTATTAATCTTATTTGTTGCTGGAATGTTTTCTGCATTGAAACAAAAAAAGCAAAAGATGGTGTTGTCGATGGCTTTTTCAGTTACAATTATGAGCCTTTTTTTAGCCTTTTTCTCTATTTTAGTGGTAGATAAATATACAAAAGAGGTTAAATTATATAAATTAAAAAATAAAAGACTTTTAAGTACTGAACAAATCATTTATACTGGTATTGTTAAAAATGTTGGTAATCATAAAATAGGGAAGGTAAAAGTAGAGATTAAAATTGTAAATAAGGGTAATGTTACTGGCAGTGCAAGAGGTGTTTCATATTTTAAATCTAGTGGTTTTTTTGATTTTTTCTCAAGTGGTTCAGGTCGTAAATATAGACTACAAACTATTACAAAAGAGTTTGTAGTTGCAAAAAATCTAAAACCTGGTGCTGCAAAATCTTTTAGAGTACATTTTAAATACCCACCATATTTTAGAAGTGTATCGGATGTTATTAAGGTTTCTGCCCACTAATATTTAAGTTTTAGTGGCTTTAATGCTTTGTTAATATTTTTAATTTGTTGATTCTTATCTCTACACCAATTTGGTGCTAAAAGAGAATCATCATCAATCCCAGCAGTAACTCTTTGAACAGAGACATTCTTAGGTTTCATCTCAATTGATTTTACTAAAACATCTAAATAATCATCTTCACTAATTGGGATAAACTCACCACTAGTAAAATCATTTCCAAGAGCAGTTCTTTTTACAACATAAAGTGGATGATATTTTACAGAATCTATTCCCCAACTATAAGCTTGTTTAGAGGTTTCTAGCATCATCTCTTTAGTTTCGTCAGGTAATCCAAAGATAAGATGCCCACACACATGTAAACCTCTCTCTTTAGATTTTAAAATCCACTTTTTAACATTATCACTAGAGTGACCACGATTTATTTTCTCTAGTGTTTCATCATAAACTGATTGGATACCAAACTCTATCCATATCTCTTTAGTTTTATTTAACTCAGCTAAATAATCAAGTGTTTCCTCTGTGATTGAATCAGACCTTGTACCTATACTCAGACCAAGCACATTTTCAAATGATAAAGCCTTGTCAAAAAGTGCTTTTAGAGTTTCAAAAGGGGCATAAGTATTTGTAAAAGATTGAAAATATACTAAAAATTTTTCAGCATTATATTCATTAGTTTGTCTATTACTAATAGCATCAAATTGAATCTCTAGTTGTTCTAGTTGTTTTTCTAAAAAAGGGTTATGTGTAGAATCAAGATTGAGATGAAAACCTTTTAGGTCTTTTATCTCATTTGTACTAGCAGAAAAAGAATCGTTTTCACAAAAGGTGCAACCACCCTTTGCTACTGTTCCATCAATATTTGGGCAAGTGAAACCTGAGATATTAATCCCAACCTTATAAACCTTGCATCCAAACTTATTTTTTAAATAGTTTCCATAAGTATATATCTGTTGCATTAGATAATATATTTACCTGTAAAACAAGCTGTACAGTAGCTATCATCAGTTGCATTTACACTTCTTAGTAATGAATCTGCATCAAGATAAGCTAAAGAATCTGCTTCTATATAATCACAAATCTCTTGATTAGTCATATTTGCAGCGATAAGATTCTCTTTACTTGGAGTATCTACACCATAGAAGCATGGGTCTGTTGTTGGTGGAGATGAAACTCTCATATGAACCTCTTTCGCACCAGCTTCTTTTAACATTCTGATAATTCTTCTTGATGTTGTTCCACGAACAATAGAATCATCAACAACAATAACTTTTTTGCCCTTGATAATATCAGTCATAGGTGAAAGTTTCATTTTAACTTTCAAATCTCTCATCTCTTGAGTAGGTTCTATAAATGTTCTACCAATATAATGGTTTCTCATAATTCCCATCTCATAAGGGATTCCACTCTCTTGAGCGTAACCAATAGCTGATGGAACTCCACCATCAGGAACAGGTATAACCATATCAGCTTCAACAGGATCTATTTTAGCTAACTCTCTACCCATCGCTTTTCTTGTTTGATATACGGACTGACCAAAAACTGATGAATCTGGACGAGCAAAATATACATACTCAAAAATACAATGTTTAGGTGTTGGTTCAAAAACTTTAATACTTTGAGGCTCTTTCCCCTCTTCAAATATTAGAAGTTCACCTGGTTCAACATCACGGATAAAAGTAGCATTCACTAAATCAAATGCACAAGTCTCAGATGCTACAATATAGCCACCATTTGGAAGACGACCAAGGCTCAGAGGACGGAAACCATGACGATCCCTCATAGCAAACATTTTTGTTCTACTTAAAAATACAAGTGAAAACGCACCCTCTATTTTTTGAACAGCATCTATAATTCTATCAAGAAGTTTATCTTTTTCACTTTTTGCAATAAGATGGATAAGATTCTCAGTATCCATAAAAGTTTGAAAAATTGCCCCTCTTTTAATAAGTCTTGCTCTTACCTCTTCAGCATTAGTAAGATTTCCATTATGAACAATTGCCATCTCACCTAAATCATATCTAGCAAATACTGGTTGAGCATCTAGTATAGAATCATCACCAGCTGTTGAGTAGCGAGTATGACCAATCGCACTAGAACCACTAAGAGTTTGAAGTTTCTGTTCATCAAAAACACGCATAACTAAACCACGATTTTTGATAGTGTGAAGTTTTTTTCCATCAGAAGAGCTAATTCCTGCTGCTTCTTGACCACGGTGCTGAAGAGCGTGAAGAGAGAAATAAGCCAATTTAGAAGCTTCTTCATGACCAAATATCCCTACAACTGCACATTTTTCATTCATATTTTCGAGCAAAATAGAATCCTTGTAAATTATTAATCGAATTATACTCAAAATATATATAAACTAAATAAAATTAATTTTATGTAAATAAATTTTATTTCTACTTGGAACATATTATGCTTATATTATAAAAAATCTATCCAAAAAGGTATGGGTATGGAGATTGTTTTACGCAATAATCTTATTCTTATAAAAACAGGATTTGAAACTTTAAATAGTTCTTGGATGAAAGAGTTTTTAAATCACCACGCTAGAGGTATGCTTTTTTTACCAAAAGCTGTTTTAGTTTTTAGAAATGAATCGTTAATGGAGATTCGAGAGGAGTTCTTAAGAAAATTAAGTGCTTATCATACTTCTAAAAAAGAGTATTCTCATGAGTTTTTTTTACGCTCAATGTTAAAATTTGATACTCAACCAATTAGAATAGAATTAGATAAGATTCAAGAGCCAGAGGGTGTAGATGTTAATTTATATGCTTATGATAAAGATACAGTTTTAATCTCATTAGATATTCCAAACTTATGGGTTATGAACTATTTTCGTTCACAATTAGAGGTATATATAGAAAGAGGAACGGATATATCTTTAGTTGTTGATGTTAATGATTATAAAGCTAAAGCAAGACTTGATAGAACTTTAAACAAACGACATATTTTACATTATCAAATTCATTATAATTATGATAATCACTTTATAAGTAAAATTTATTCAGATTTTGCTAATTATAGTTTTGGTGATTTATGTAAAATAGAAGATTCCAATGAGTTTAAAGAGTTTTATACAGTTTTGGAGTGTCCAATAGGTGCTTCTCAAGATGCTTTGAAAAAGAGTTATAAAAAACTTACAAAGGTCTATCATCCCGATAAGGTTTTTCATGAAGAACCAAAGATGATTGAACATTACACTCATAAATTTCAACTGCTTCAAGAAGCATATAGTGCTTTAAAAGTTATCCCATAGGAAAGATTTTAGCTTTTAACTAAAATATTAAAATCTTCACTAGAATATAGGGCTAACTCTTTTCCTTGTAAATTTTTTAATTCATTAGAGAATCCTCTTTTAGAAAAAAGAGCTATTTGTGTAGGTTTAATATCTAATTTTTGACATTTATCTTCAACCTTATGTAGTTCACTTTTATTAATTTTATGATTTTTCCATTTACACTCTGCTACAAATATCTCATCTTTATCTGTAATAGTAAGTATATCTATCTCAATTTTTGCATCCCAATAGCTTCCAGAACTAATGATATTTGAATCTCTTATATGGTAGTTTAGTAAGATTTCAGATAACTCTTCAAATACTAAACTTGTATAACTATTTCTTTTTTCATTAAACTCTTTTATAACATTTTGAAAATCACCATCTCTAATCTCTTTTATATGTGGAACAATAAAATAAAACCAGAATCTAATAAATGGATTACTAAATAGAATCTTATGTGAGATTCTATGTCTAGAATCAGCTCTTTTTAGTTTTTCGTGTGGATTATTTTTTCTTGGAGATTCTTCTCTTGAAAGTTCAATCTGAATTAATCCAAGATTACAAAGATTATTTATAACAGCTCCACCATTTCCATTGTTAAAACCAGCTCTATTAAAGGCAGAAAATATTCTTCTATCACCTATGGCTAAGGCATGAAGTAGTCTTTTATTTTCATCATCATTAAGAGTCATCTCATCAATCATAATACTAAGTGATGAAAAGTTTTCTAAAATAAGCTCTTTGAATTTATATTGAATATCACAGCAAGTGTCTATATTTGAATCTAGACCACCAAATATGGAAAAGTACTCTATCTGTTGTTCCATATCATCAGGATAGTTTCTAAAATAAAATTGACGAAATTTTTCTAATAATTTATTATCTCTCATAGATAGTAGTTTATCATAATTCACTTCCCCATTTCAATATATCAAGACCATATTTTTCTCTTAAACTTTGAGATGAAGAGCTTAATCTTTTCATTTTTTGTTCATCATTGAATCCTATGAGTGACAACTCTTTTCTAGAATCTCTTGTAAAACTTGAGCAATTGATATTTAGTCGGATAACATATAGTCGTCTGTAAATATCTGCTTCAATAAAAAGTTTTTGACATAATATATCAAATTTCTTTTCTGTAAATATCTCAGCTAAAGAGATATTTTTATGAGATTTCTGATTCATCTCGTAAGCTATACTTAGATGAAAAACGGTTGGGATTACATCTAGTTTTAAAATAGCAAAACTAAGATGACGGGCTAAAATATGAACTCTTCTTTTTAGTTCATCCCTATTGTGTAATTTATCAAAGGTTCTAGAGATTCCTATCGATTTTCGTTTGTTTGTAGTAACTATGGGAGAATCTGAGATTCCACTAACTCTTTTATATAGCTCTTTTGCATAAGAACCCCAAGATTCTACTGTTCCTCTTCTTTTAATCATATCGCCAAGGGTATGAATTTGAACAGAGTTTAATCTAGTTTTCATACTTTTTCCGATTCCTGCAAATGTACCCACAGCTATTTTATCTACAAAATTATGTACCTCACTAGGGTAGACTAATTTAGTTCCAAAAGGTTTTGCATAAGTTGTGGCTAGTTTAGCTATATATCTTGTTTTTGCTGCACCTATCGATACTGGTAAATTCAGCTCTTTTTTTATCTCTATTTTTAAATTTTGTATAAATTTTTCTATATCTTTATCCTCAATCCAACCAGATAAATCACCATAAAACTCATCAATACTAGCTTGTTCTATAAGAGGAATCTTGGATGCTAAAAATTCGTGTAGTTGGTGAGATAGTTTTTGATAAAGTGACATATTTGGTGCTTTTATGATTAGATGTGGGCAAAGAGTTAAAGCTTCTCTTATACTCATAGCAGTTTTAATCCCATAAGCTCTAGCTTCATAACTAGATGTTGTGAGGATTCCACGAATCTTCCCATCAGAATCTTTAAAAGCATCTATATCATCATCACTTTTTTCATAAGCTTTATAAAATGTAGGAACAAATGAACCACTGTTATCAAAATTTACAGTTTGATTTTTTGCTTCTTTGTTGAAGATTTTTGTATCACTTCTTCCACCAATCGCAACAGCTTTATTATCTAAAGTAGGGTCAATTATTCTTGCAGCAGAAACAAAAAAAGAATCTATATCTATATGAATTTTCAATTTATATTGTCCTTTTGTTTTATATATATTTTAATTATTAAGGTATTATAATAAATTAATGGATATAAGTATAAATTAATGTCAAATGGCAATGCTTATTTAGAAAAAAGATTGAAGGTTAGTTATGAACTCAAAAAAACAAGTAATGATGGTGGGTGCCATTTTTATAGTTATCTTTTCTATACTATTTTTCAACATTAGAGCAGAGTATTCCAAAGAGTATAAAATCACAAAAAAAGAGATAGTTGGGATAAATGAGATAACAGATATTTATAAACTTGATTTATTGATAAAAAGTATTCGAGGTATAAATCAATTAAAAGATGAAGATGCTAAATCATTAAAAAACAGTTTATTTATAAACGAAGATGATCTACTTGAAAAGATAAAAAAATTAAAATATAAAAGAATCGATAATTTTTATAGCAAAATGATTATTAAAAAAGATAAATTATCGAAGATGGAACTATATGAAGAGTATACTAAGTTATTAAAAATGGTACAGAATAAAAGGATAGATAAAGCAGATAGCTCTTATTTACTTTTTGAATCGGATAGAGAGATATCTTTTTTAATAAATATAACAGTATTAAATATACCACAAACTATTGAAAATATTGGAAAAATAAGAGCTCTTGGTATAAGGTTGTTAGATCAGCATATAAAGCATAATAATGAAGTCGAATTTTTGTTAGAAGCAAATATAAAATCTTTTATGGATAAAGTTGAAGAGATAAAATATATAATTGAAAAACTTGAACCGAATAATAAAAATAAATTAAACTCTTTACTTAACTTAATTGTATCAGATTTTTACAACATAAAAAGCATAGTATCTAATGTTAAAAAAAATAGATCTACTTTAAATTCAAAAGAGTATTTTTTAGAAATTTCAAAGTTAGTAAATAAAATAGATATTTTATTTTCTACATCAAAAGAGATTTTGACTGAAAAATTAGAGATAAGAAAATTAGAATTAGAAAATAAACTTTTAATAGGCAATACAATATATATTTTACTTATGAGTATCGTGTTATTTAGTATCTTTTATATCTACTGCAAATTTGATAAAGATACAAAATTGTTAAAAATAAAAAAAGAGCAAGATAGGTTTATACAAGAACTACAAAAAGATTATATAAAAAGTGAAGACTTGAAGCAGATATGTAATAAATCACTTCAACATATAATAAACTATTTTAATGCTATTAATGGTTCATTATATCTTTTTGATGAAGAGAATCAAAAACTTTATTTAGGTGCTACATATGGTATAAAATATGATAGTTTAAGCCAAGTATTAGATTTGAATGAGAATTTAATATCAGAAAATATTTTAGAAAAAAAGATAAAAATCATAGATATTAATAAAAAAATAAATCTAGGAAATATTAAAATAATTGCTACAAAACTTATTACTATTCCAATTATGGAGTTTGACAAAAGTATTGGTACTATACAGTTGTTATTTGATGATAAATTTGACAAAACAGATATAGAGTTTTTAGAAATGGTTATCTCTTTAATGGGAACCTATATTAATAAAGCTCAAAAAGATGAAGAATCTGATAGATATTTGAAGCTTATAGATAAAAATGTTCTTATATCTAAAACAGATTTAGATGGGAATATTATAGAAGTAAGTGAGCAGTTTTGTAATTTCTATCAATATAAACAGGATGAGTTGTTAGGTAAAACCCATAGAATATTTAAGCACAAAGATATGAAAGATGAAATCTTTGTAGAGCTGTGGAGTAGTATAAAAAGAGGTGATATTTGGAATGGTGAAATAAAAAATAGGAAAAAAGATGGTAGTTATAATTGGGTAAATATATATATCATACCTGATTGTGATATCAATGAAAATATAATAGGTTATACAGCAATTCAAACAGATATAACAGATAGAAAAAAAGTTGAAGAGATTGCTATAACTGATGGACTAACTTCCCTATATAACAGAAGATATTTTGATAATATTTTCCCACAACAAATATTAATAAGTAAAAGAGAAAAATATTTATTAGCCTTTGTTCTCATAGATATAGATCATTTTAAACAATATAATGATACCTATGGACATCAAGAGGGAGATACTACATTAAAACTTGTATCAAAAGCATTAAAAGCTACTTTAAAGCGCCCTAATGATTATACTTTTAGATTGGGTGGGGAAGAATTTGGTTTAGTGTATCATATTGATAATATTCAAGATGCAATTTTAATAGCAAATCAAGCAAAAGAAAATATAGAAAATTTAAAGATAGAACATAGTGGAAATAGTGCTTCTAAATTTGTAACAATTTCAAGTGGAATCTATATTCTAAATAATAATGACAACTCAACCGTAGATGAGATATATAAAAAATCTGATGAGGCATTGTATAAATCAAAAAATAGTGGAAGAAACAGAGTTAGTGTTGTAGAATAAAATTTATATCCACCACGAGATAAATTTAATTTTGTTACAATACACGAATGGAAAAATTTTTAACTTATACCCCTGTTGTTATTGTCCTTTATGGATTTGTTCATTATTCAGTTTTACAGATGAAAAAACTTGGAATAATCTATATTTTAGTAATTTATGCTAAATGGTTTTTTGGTGTTAGTGTTACTTTTTTTGCTTTTTATATTATTCATCTAAGTGGAAATTTTTTAAAAGATAATGATTTAACAACTCTTATCTCATTGCCTATTGGAATCTTTGTTTGGTTTGTTCCTATGCACTATGCATCTAAAATATTTCAGTATTTAGAAGATAAGTATAAAAAAGAGCAAGAGCAAGAATGAGATACTTATTATTAGTATTTATTTTATTTTTTAGTGCTTGTAGTATAAAAAATTATGAAGTAACTCAAACGAAACTTATTATAATAAAATCACCAAAAATTAAATTTGCAGATATTGGTTATATAAGAAATAGTGAAGATTCAGTGGAACTTGAACTTTTCATTGCTGGAAATGTTGTTGATAAAATAAGTATAAACCATATAATATGTACTCGTGAAGGGTGTATGGGAAAATCATCATTTAACACAGAGTACTTATCATCTACTTATCCAAGTAATATATTGCAAAATATTTTATTAGCAAAACCTATTTATGAAAAAAAGAATCTTATAAAAACAGCTGATGGATTTGAGCAAATTATAGAAGATGAAAATGTTTTAATTCGATACAAAGTAAATAGAGATATAACTTACTTTAAAGATAGAAAGAATGGGATTATTTTTAAAATTAAAGATGTGAAATAAAGGCTAAAGATGATTAAAAATTTAGAGAGTTATATAAATTTACTTTACAGTAATAAATCACTCATTACTGAACTGTTTGAAAAAAGAGATATTGATGTTTATATAGTAGATATTATTGATGATGTGAATATTGATTTTGAATTACTCACTAGATTAAATGAAAGTGGAGTTATTGAACTGAGCGAAACTCATATATATCTTAACGATACTTTTGTAAAACTGTTTGAGGAACTTTTAGGGACAGATAGAGAGATTCGGATAAAAGATATTGCTGAAAATTTAGATGATTTGACCCATTTTATTGGGATATATAGAGATGAGAACCAAAAAAATCTACAATCTAAATCTATTAGAGATATTAAAAAATATTTGAGAAGAATCAATAAATCTCTTCTTAGTTCATTTGAAATAATTAATGAAAGAGTGGTTTTAGAGTATCAAAACCAAAGTGACCACTACACAAAACTCAAAGAGTTAAATCGGTATAGCCAAAAGATAGATGAACTTTTAGATGCTGAGAAGCAGATTCATAGATTTTTGAAAATTGAATCAAAATTACTTTACCTTATGCCAGATTCTGAGATTAGATTAATCACAAGAGAGCTTGGGCAAACTCTCCGAGGTTTGAGAACCTCTTTTGTAGAGCTTCAACTTAAAGTAACAGAGTATATAAATAAATTTGATGAACGAACAGAATTTATAGAAAAAATATTTAAAATAAAAGAGTTAATTAAAAATCATGAACTTAAAAGTAAAACAAATTTTTTAGAGTTATTACAAACAACTCCAACTGCTTTGATGCACAATAGAAAAAAAGATATTTTTAACACAAAATTATCTACTGAAACTATTTATGAGTTTGATTTTAAAGAGAAAGCTTTATCACTCAATGAAAAAGTATTAAGTAATACTAAGATGGTAGAAAAAGCACCAAAAATCGAGATTCCAGAAGATGAAGTTGAAGAATCTGATGCTATAAATATGTATGAGCTTTTTAATGAGTTTAAGGCTTGTGGCATTGATATGTTTAGTTTTATTGAGCATAAAGAGTTTGAGATAACAATGGGACTTGAAGAGAAAATAGAGCTATTTCTAAAACTGATTTCGGAGTTTGATTCTATTTTGGAGATTCAAGAAAATTATATTCTAAAAGAAGAGTATGAGATAGCTAAAGTATATATTAAAAGGGATTATTGATGGAAAAAAGATTAGAAAAAAATGTGAGACCAATATTTGAAAAATTATCGCAAGGTTATTTTTTGTCCGAATCTTCCATAAGTGTAGAAAATAAAAAATTATATAGAATCTGTAATGATAATTATGATGAATTATATGATTATTTTCAACTTGTAGGTTTTGAACTTAATAAGGGTGAAAATTATTTCTATTTTTCAAAAGATTTTTCAAATAATGAGCATAAAATACCAGAAAAATATTTTAATAAAAAAATGGCAGATATTTTTGAGTTGTTGGAACTTTTAGCATTTATGATAACTTTTGATAATGATTTTAAAATTGCATCAAGGGTGAGTTTGAATGAGTTAGTAGTCGCAGTTGAAAAAAATATAGCATTAGAAACTAATCTTAAATCTTTAAAATCACACCATAAAGAGACCATTAAAGAATCTTGTGAATCTATCCTAAAAGCATTTGTAAATGCTGGAATGATGGAGGTGGTCGATTCTTATACTGAGAGTTATAAAGTATTAGAATCTTTAGACTACATAATGGTATTTTCAAAAGAACTCAATATTGATAAGGGGTATGAATAATGAAACAAAGCGAATTAAAAACATTAACATTAATCCATAGTGCAGAATACAGCTATACAAACATAGATGTAAGTGGAAATGTCTTGTTTACTGGTAAAAATGGAACAGGAAAAACTACTATTATGCGTTCATTACTTTTTTTCTTTATCGCCAAAGAGAATAAAAAAGAGTACGGCATAATTAATAATAAAGATTTTAAAAATTACTATTTTCCTTATGATGAATCGTATATAATCTATTCATACACAACAGAGATTGCAAAGAATTTTGTTGTGGTTTTTAAGGAAAATAATCTTTTGAGATTTAAGTTTTTTGCTATTGATGAATATACAAAAATAGATTTAAAAACTATATTTATTGAAGATGGGCAAACTCTTGGCTACTCTGAGGTGTTTAGTAATTTTAGAAAACATACTATTGCTGAAAGTGATATTATAAAAAAGAATAGTACCTTTATAGATGTTTTATGTGGGCAAAATAATATTACGAAAAAAAGTAATTTATCAATTTTTGCACTTTTTAAAACAAAAAAAGATTATCATCAAATTGGTAAAACTGTTCAAAATATATTTTTAAACTCTAAGGTAGAATCTGAATCTATAAAAAACCTACTTATCTCAAGTTTGGATGATTCTAAGTTTATAACTCTTGATATAATTGAAGACAGCATTAACCGTTTTAACTTGAAATATGAAAATATTAAATATTTTAAAGAGAATAGTTTGTTAGTAAATAGAATAGCTAATGCTTCTACTGACTATGAAGAGTTAAATTATTCTTTATCTGAAATTACTGCAAAAATAATACTTAGAAAAGATTTTATTGAGAATAAAAATATTGAGATTTTTCAAGAGATAGAATCTAAAAATAAAACATTAAAAGAGAAACAACTTAAATCACAAGAGATAGAAGATAAATTTAGAGAGGAAGAGGAACAATTAACCCAAAAGATAGGGGTAAGTAAGCAAAAAATAAAAGATTGTGCCAAATGGGAAAAGAAATTTATTGAAAATGGTGCGAAAGAGAAAACATTAGAATATACAGAGTTAGAGATTTTAAATACTCAAAAAAATGATTTAGAGAGTAAGTATCAGATAATAGTTGGAGATTCTAAAGACAAAGCAAAAGAGTTTGATAATCAAAAAATTGAGATTGAAAATAAAACTACAAAAGATATAAATAGTGAAAATGAAAAGATATTAAAACTAAAAACAAGTTTTATGGATGAAGAGAAGTTAGAAAATGAAAAATTACAAAAGAGTGTTGAAGAATTAAATAATGAGCTGAAATTAAACCTTGATACAACAAATGGTTTTATTAAAAAGTTAGAAGAGTTAGCTAAAGTACAAGAGTTCAAAAAAATTGAGATTGAAAATAAAACAATAGAAAATGATGAGTTAGTGAATATAGAAACTAACATTGAATCTTTAAAAGAAAATATAGAAGTTTTAAAAAATAGCAATAACTCTTTGCAACAAGAGATGATAGGTTTTGATAAAGATATAGAATTTAAAAATAAAGAATTATCACATAAATTAGCAGATGAAGCACATAAATATGAGGCTAGTTTCTTAATAATTAAAAATAAAATAACCCCTTTAGAGCAAAAAGTTAATTTTAAAAAAGATAGTTTTATCTCATTTTTACAAGAGAATAATCACCCCAATAAAAACATACTTTTTAGCATTGTAAAAGATGAGATTTTAATCTCTACTACATTAAATCCTGTAATGAAAAATGAAAATAGTAATTCACTTTTTGGAATCGATATAGATATTGAAGAGATAATAGATATTGATAAATTAAAACTTGATTTAAAAACATTTAAAGAGGAACTTTTAAATTTAGAATCTGAATATGAGAATTTAAAAAAATATATAGAAAGTGAAAACTCTAAAGAGTTAAAAAGTATAGAAAAGAATCGTAGTAGATGTAGAGAAACAATCATTAGTAACGATAAATCTATCTCAAAACTTGATGGGGAGATAAATGGTTTTTTGAATGCTAAAGAGGTGATTATTGAGAATCTTGTTCAGCTAAAAGAGAAAAAATTAAAAGAGATTAGAGATAAAATATCTGAGTATATAGATAGAATTGAAAAAGGTAATTTAAAAGTTCAAGAGATAGAGAAAAAGTTTAAGAGTGATATTGATGAACAAAAAGTTCAAAACGAATTAGCTATAAAAAAATTATCACAAAATTATGAATCTAATTTAGGATTAATCTTGAAGCAGATAGAGGATATTGAAAACTATAAAAGAGATTCTCTTGAACTGATAGAGGAAAATAAACTAACAATGCTTGAAGAGAATGGTGTTAGTAAAGAGAAGATAAAAGCTTTGAGTATTGAGATTGAAAAGCTAATAAAAAGAATAGAAAAAATTAGTTCTTATAAAGATATTGTGGATGATTACAAATCAATCAAAAAGAATCTTCTTGATAATTTTGAGGAGTATCAAAGAGATAAAAAAATAGATGATGAAAAAAAATCAGAACTTACAAAAAATTATAAAAGTGATAAAAAAAGATGGGATGATATTTGTAAAACATATTTAGATGCCATTTTAAAACTACAAAAAGAGAGTGAAAATTTCAAACTAGATTTAGAGAAATATAAAAGTTTTGAGAGTAAAAATAGTGAGTTAATACAAATTGTTAAGTTAGAAACAAAGATATTTGAAAAACTACAAAAAAATTCAACACTGTTTAGAGATGATTCAATTGTGAATTTTTTAATTAATTTTAGTGAAATTGAGAAAAAGATTATTACACTCACAAAAATATTGTCTCAAGATATTAAAACTTTTCAAGATGGGATTAATTCCAAAGAGGCTTTTAGTTTATATGTAAATAAAAATGATAGTGATTCTGAAATACTCAATGTGTCAAAAAGTTTTTATGATTTTATAGATAAAAAGATTATCGATAGCATCATAACAGAGAGTAAAAAAACTTTCTCTATGCAGATAAACAAGGTGATTCAAGATATTAATGAACTTGAAAAAGATACTTCAATAATTAGAGAAAATATTACAAATATAAATTCTGAATTAAAGAATCTTGATGATATTGAGGTGATTCGTGAGTTTAGTATGAAAGCAGATTCTAGTGATAATATTGTACTTGTTACATTAGCGAATCTTCAAAATATTTATGAAAAGTATGAGATTAGTAGTGATGATTTTGGAATTGGATTGTTCTCTTTTGATGAGAAAGATAAAGGGAATAAGAAAGCAGATTTAGAAATTTTTGAAGCCCTAAAAGAGTTGAGCAATGCTATTATAGATAGTAATAGTAGCAAAATTGAGATTCAAGATTGTTTTGTATTAAAGTTTAAAGTTGATGAGAATAACAATAAAGGTGAGTGGAGCGAAACTCTTGATGGTGTTGGTTCTGAGGGTACAGATGTTATTGTCAAAATTATGATTAATGTTGCTCTATTATCTTTACTCAAAAAGAAAACTATTGTTAATGATGTAAATCTATTTTGTTTAATTGATGAGATTGGGAAATTACACCCTCAATATTTAGCAAAACTCTTAAAATTTGCAAATAAAAAAGGAATCTATTTTATAAATGGTGTCCCTACCGATATGTTAGTTGGGATGTATAAAAGCCATTATAAACTAAAAAAAGACACAAAAGGAATCACCTCGGCTGTGAGAGTTTTATATAAAAATTATAAGGCTGAATAGTGGCTAATTTATCAGATGGTGCTATAAAAGTTATAGTTCGGCTTATTGATGGTGATGTGATAAGTGGAGGGGATTTTAATAAACATAAAAAATATTTAGAGCCATTAGTAGATGAAAAAATTATAACTCACAAGCAAATATCAAAAAAAAGATTTGAGATAAAAGCAAATAATAGTGATAATTTACAAAACTATATTACTGGAAAATATGGGATAGAATCTCTTGAAAACTATTTACAACTAGATGAAAATAGTACACGATTTGAGGTTTTGGAAACTACTAAAAATGACAAAGCTAAAAAAGTAAATACTTTGAGTGGTTTGTATATCTCATCACAAGATAATATAAAAATCTTCATTAATAGTAATGAGGTCGTTTTAAATACACCAAAAGGAACTTCAACTTTTTTACCAATTAGTGCTAATTTAGATGTTGATAATGATATTTTGATTGTGGGTATTGAAAATGCTGAGTGTTTACATTATATCTCTAAAGTAAATCATCTTTTTCCTAAAAGAGAAAAACTTTATATGTACAGAAATAAATATATGTTGGAGTGGCTACAAGAACATAATAATGAATATTTACATTTTGGAGATTTTGATTTAGCTGGGATTCAAATATATAAAAATCAGATTGTTCCAAAGTTAAGTAATAAATCATCC
>Ga0256842_1001240_pt1 | contig 20985 bp, 16 predicted proteins | sample 4559240metaG_FD_185973 | JGI IMG/M metagenome (GOLD analysis project Ga0256842, IMG submission 185973) | Hydrothermal vent microbial communities from Guaymas Basin, Mexico - 4559-240 | ecosystem: Environmental > Aquatic > Marine > Hydrothermal vents | place: Mexico: Guaymas Basin | collected... | reverse complement strand
TTATTACCTAAAGTAAAATATGTTAAAAACCAGCAGTTGAGTATGTTTAAACGTTCAAATATAGAGAAGTATACACCATTAGCTAGTTGATTTTGGGGAAACTTAAATATGAGATGTGTGCAATTGATATATAGATGAAGGTTACAGAATTGATGGGAAAGTTAAACAAAGAATAGTTGAAAAATATGAAAAGCAAGTATCATTTCACAACACAAATATACACATAACAAGAGCCACAGTCCATTGCAATTTAATGGCTTGTGGCTCTTGTTGTAAAATTTCACTGCAAAACTCAAGGTATTAAAAATTAATAATATAGTCTATGAAATCTTATTATTTATTATAGACTATATTATTTTACTTAGTTTTCTTCTTCAATGACTATAATACCGTCATCACCATCAATTGTAATTACATCACCAGTTTTAAAAATATTTGCTACATCTTCTATTCCAACAACTGCAGGTATTCCATACTCTCTAGCTACAATGGCTCCGTGAGTCATCATACCACCAACTTCAGTAATAATACCACTTGCTTTAGCAAGCATTGGAGTCCAACCTGGATCAGTAAACTTTGTAATTAAGATTTCACCAGATAGTAAAATATCATCTTCAATATGCTCTATAACTCTAACTTTCGCAGTAACTCGACCTGAAGATACACCAAATCCTTGTATAGAGCCATCACTATGTACTTGAACAGGTTTTAATATTAAACCATTTGAAAGCATAGCAATTGGAATAGATTTATCTTTTGCTTCCTCATATCTTTCTTTTCTTTCTTTAATTTCTTTTGGATCACAACCACCATTAAATTTTTCTTTAAAAGTTTCAAAAGGACTATCAATCATATCTCTATATCTATCAAATATTCTGACCACCATATATTTAGGATGCTCTCTTAAAATATAATGACTTTTAAGTCTTAAAATCCAATTATTAAGTTTTTTAAATTGTTTTTTACTTAGTTCTTTTTCAATTTTTTCAATAACCATATCAGCTTTTTTTATTCTATCATGATGTTTTTCTCTTAATGATAAGCCATCATGTTCTTGAGCCATTTTTTGAATAGTTTTTTTAAATGCTTCAATATTATCCTTTGGTCTATCTCTTCCTAAATCGATTTCACCATCTACACGCATACCGAATTTGTTCATATAGTCATCAAATAATTCGTCACCTTTTTTTGTGCCATAGTTAAGTAACATATCGTCATATAATAGTCCCATTTCTCCAGTAATATTACCATCAAGACCCGATATAATAGTATTAAAGTCATTCATATCTAAATTCCATTTTTTAAATAAGCTTCTTAATCTAAAAAATGCAATCATTCCACTACTTACATATGGTAAAATTTCAGCAAATACAGGCATTAGCGCTTTATTATTGTTTTCTATAAGTTTTTCATCGCTATAATTATTAAATTTACTAACATGATCTTCCATAAATTTAATAGCTTTATCATTAGATATTTCTTTGTTTTTTAAAATTTTAATGATCTTTTTTGCAATATACATTTGTGCTTTTAAAACCTCAAAAGGCGGTAATTTTCTAGTTTTATTTAATTTTCTATATTCATTTGCAAGTTCAGGCAAATTAAAATTAATGTTTTCTAGGACTTTTATAAGCTTTTTATGAATGAAATTAGGAGTTAATAAAAATTCCGAAATATCAAAAAATAAATACTCTCCATTATAAAGAATTCTATTTTTAAGAAATTTACCTTTTTTAGAGCTAAATAGATTATCAATCATTTCAGCACCTACAGGTGTAATTGGATATGTCATATTTTGAATATGAGAAAATGACATATAGAATCTAAGATTATTTCTTTCTTGCTTCGGTACTTTAGTAATGGTTGTAATAGGTCTTGCTTGAAGGATATAAACTTTGCCATTTTTAATTGCAAACTCAATATCTTGAGGAGCATTGTAAATGTTTTCAATAATTTTAGCGTATTTAACTAATTCATTAATTGAATTTTGATTTAGAGTTACAATGTTGCCTTTTAAATTAAAAACAGATGAATCATTTTTATTAATTGTATAAGTAGATGGAGTGAGATGTCCTGAAACAAGTTTTTCACCTAAACCTTCTATTACTTCAACAACGATTTGATCAATTCTATTATTCATTGGATTTTGAGTAAAAATTACACCTGCAAAATCTGCATCTACCATTTCTTGAATAACTACGGTCATTCCCCTTGAATTACCAATTTTAAATGTTTTTCTATATTCCAAAGCTCTTTCATTAAATTGTGATTGATAGCAAGCATTAACTTTATCTAAAATATCATTATAGCTGACATTTAAATATGTGTCTTGAAGGCCTGCAAATGAGTATTTAGAACCATCTTCATCTAATGCACTTGAACGAACCGCATATAATTTCTTTGAGTCTAATAAACTTAAAAATTCTTCTTTTTTATCACTTGTAAAATATTCGTTTTCAAGTATTATTCCATCTGGTACTGGTAAGCCTTTGTTTTTTAAAAAATTTAGATGAGCTGATTTTCCACCAAATTCTTTTATATCGAGTTTTTCGTTCTTTCCAATAACTTTAATCATTCTTTTCCTCCTATTGTTAACTAGTTTCTTTATTTTTTAATAATGATTTTATAAATTGAGAACTAATAATAACAATGATAATAGTAGCAATCATTACAGAAATATGTATTGAAGCTTTTTCTATAACTAACCCATATATAAGAGCACCTAAAGGGCCACCACCTTTTGCTATCATACTTACTAATGAAAATACTCTTGATAGATATTCTTCAGGTGTAGTTTGTTGTATAATCGTTTGAAGTGGTATGTTTATTGACATCAACGATCCATACATTAAGAACATAGTTAAAATAAGTAAAAATATATATAATAGACTATCATTGCCAAAAATATTTATTACGCTTGGAAACAATAGTGTTGAAAATCCAATTAGTGCAAATGTAAGTAAACTTATTCCATAAATTAATGGAATTTTTGAATTTTTTTCTTTAATTAAAAAACCTACTGTAATGCTACCAACTAATGCACCAACAAATAAAGAAGCTTGCATAAATCCATAATAAGTATCAGGATAATTTAATGATTTTCTAAAAAAGAAGGGTAGTACTACAGTAAATACTGGATTAACTAACGTGAATATCATCATAAAATATAAACACAAATTTAGAATCGTTTTATGATTTTTTATAAATTTAAATCCAATGATTAAATCTTTTATAATACTACTATTTTTTATATTTTTAGTTCTATTAATATGTTTATAATTAATAAATGTTTCGCTTAATGCAGACAATAAGAATGAAATTCCATTAAATATAAATAAAATTGTTATATTAAATTTAATATAAATCCATACACCTATAATTGGTGCTAGTATTGCAGCAATTAATCTTAAAGATGCGATAGATGCATTTGCTTTTTTTAAATAATCATTTTTTACTATTTGTGGCAAAATACCTTTACTTGCTGGATCAAAAAATCCAAATAGTGTTGATACTATAATCTGTATTATTAGAAGTAAAAATATATTTAATTGATTTGTTTTTGATAAATAAGCAAGTATTAATATTGCTATTCCACTAAATAAATCTGCATATAACATTATTTTTTTTCTATTAAACCTATCGCCGAATACACCTCCAAAAGGGTATATAAGTAGAATTGGTAGTAAATAGAAAAAAGAAAATAATCCCACAATTTTTGCAGATCCACCAATGTCTAATATATATAAAGGCATTACAACCATTTGAATGCTAGAGCCTATATCTGAGACTGTTCTACCAGCAAGTAATAAAAGTAGATTTTTATTTAACCATTTTTCTTTTTTCATTGTTTCCCTCATTATTTTTATAAAAAGATCTTCTTAAACTTAGATAGTAACTATTAAGTTCTTCTTTAGTTTGATTGATGTTTTTTTTATCTGATTCTGTGAATAAAACATATTCCTCTAAAATACCAGCAAATGTCCATTTTGAAATTTTTATACTATTATTTATATCTGATTCATTAATAAATAATGTTTTATCAATATTTAAATTGTACATTTCATCTCGGTAATGTTCATATTTTTGATTTTTAATATTTTCCATCGTTTCATATACATATTCACGAGTAAAAGAAAGTATATAAGGATATTCATTAATAAGATCCAATCTTTTAAGAAAAATATTGTTTAATCTTTTTAAAATATCACTATTTTTAAAATCAATATCTTCATAAATATCTATAACACTTTTTTTAAATGAAAAATAAATTAAAAAATTAAATAAATCTTCTTTATCTTTAAAGTAATAATATAGAAGGCCACGTGAAATTCCAGCTTTTTTTACAATGACATTTGTGGATACTTTTTCAATTGTATTATTAGAAAAAACTTCTAATCCAAATTTTACTATTTTTTTTAAATTTGCATTAGTTAAATCTATTTCATCATATGAATTCATATTCACCTCCGAATTGACAACTTACGTCAGTAATTTAAGTATAACACACTGACATAACTTGTCAATTTTTTAAAAGATATAATTCTTTAGGTGAGAATTGCAGTTAAGGTTAAAAAAATTACGGTTATCAGATATATTCCTTTAACTGCAATTTCACATATTGTACTAAATCGATTTTCATAGTCTATGGGGATTCAATGTTCGATATAAATTATTTGATGGGAAGTTTAGATGTATTGAAATTAAAGGTGTGTTTAAATGAATACATTTTTGAGGATGAAGATATGAGAGAGAGTAATATTAGTGACATTAGTGCTAGGTTAAATAGAGTTTTTAGTAATCTTAGATTCAAAAGGAACTTAAATACAACAGATAAGAATTGGTTAGGAAACGATATTGATGAAACCTGACTGCACACTTTAGACTATTTTGATAAGCTGTCTATTTAGGGTCCTGAAAAAATGTAATAGCACCTTAGTATAACTATAGCTCTAAGCTCAAGTTGTTATGGTTAAAAGTGTCTGCGACTTAGTATCTACACATGGGGAGACTGTTGTGAAGCTAAAACTAACATTACAATTGAATAAGAAAAGTGATTTAAAGTTCTGAACAAGTTTTTTGTTCAGAACTTTTTTTGCCTGATTTTTGAATTGATTCTCCATATACTTTAGAATGTCAATAAGTGCTAATTTCACACTTGTGTTAAAAAGTCCTCTTTCAAAAAGGTAAGAGGATCTTTTAACTTGTGTATTTACATAAAAGATGATATGATGTGAAAAAGACCACTTTTAATTTTAAGGGAGGATTGTTTCACGATGGATATAGAGGTATATAAAAAGATTTTTGATAAATATAATGGTGTTATCAAGCTTGTAGATTTCACTTCTGAAGGCTTCCATAATACAATCTTGAACAAACTGATAGCGGAAGGTTATATAGAGAAGATTAAGACAGGTTATTATGAGTGGGTAGATAGTGAGTTTATATCTGATGCTGTTGTAATAAGAAAGTTATTCCCAGAGGCTGTCGTATGCATGGAATCGGCACTGTACTTGTATGGATATACAGAGCGTATACCTTTGGCATGGCAGTTGGCTGTTAGTAAAAATAATAATAAATCAAAATACAGAATATCCTACCCACCTATGCATTTTTATTTCATTATTGATGCTTATATGAACTTGGGAAAAACAGAAGTGATGTTTGAAGGACATCTCATGACAGTCTTTAATAGAGAGAGGACGGTCTGCGACATTATGCGTTACGAGAAGAAGATGGATAAAGAAGTGTTTAATTATGCAGTCAAAGCGTATGTGAGAGATCCAAAGAATGATATTAGCAGACTAATGGATTATGCTGAAAAAATGAATATAAAACGCAAGGTAAGTGCAATCATAGGGATGTGGATGTAATGATTAATGGAAAATCAGTATTGCAGAAATTAAAAAGCAAATCAAGAAAAATCGGACTTCCATATCAATTGATTCTTAGACTTTTTTGTCAGGAAGAATTTTTAAGAAGATTAGTATCTTCACAGTATAAGGAGCAATTGATTTTAAAAGGTGGACTCTTTCTGTTTTCATACACTGGATTTCAGAGCAGGCCAACGATGGATATAGATTTTTTGGCAAAATATCTGCCCAATAATAAAGATGAAATGAAGCAGGTTGTTGAACGTATTATTGCGGAAAAATCCGAAAATAGTTATATTTTATTTGAGGTGAATTCCGTAGAGAACATTGCTGAAATGAAAGCATATAATGGTGTGAGAGTGAAATTGGCGGCAATTATTGAAAATACCAGAACACCTTTTGATATAGATATTGGCATTGGAGATGTAGTTGTCCCAGAGATTGAATCAATTGTTATTCCAACGCAGCTTAACGATTTTGAAGAGCCTGTTGTAAACTCATATTCTCTGGAATCTACAATTGCTGAAAAGCTAGAAGCCATGTTTGCGCGAATGGAAACCTCTAGTAGGATGAAGGATTACTATGACATTTACTATTTGGCTTCAAATTATGATTTTGATGGAGAGATATTTGCAAAAGCTATCAGAGAAACATTTAAACAAAGAGGTACTACATGCGATCTTGAATCTCTTGCTAAGATTACCAAAATGTATGAAAATGCAGATATGCAGAGACGGTGGCGTACTTTTACAAAAAGGAGTTTAGGGGTATCGATTGAATTTCAGACTGTAACAGAGGTTATTACAGCGTTTGTAAAAGGTCCAATCGTTGGGATAGAGCAAGACAAGAGTTTTAGGAAGCGTTGGTCTAAAGAAATCAAATCATATGATTTGATATAATAGTGTCAATTATCTATGTAAAATTGTGCTTTTAGTGCGTTATATCGGTGAACTGTATTATAAGTGAAAGTATCTGTGATCTAGTTACATCACATGTAGAGACTGTTGTGAAGCTTAAACTGCATTATAAGTTATGATTAAACACCTTTTCAAGTTATAAGAGCAGAAAATATTCTACTCTTTATTTTTTTTATCTTGTACGGTATAATGGTACAAGTAGGAGGTGTAAACAATGAACTACAAACCACCATTTACACTAAGTGAGAAAACTTTAAATTTGCTTGCTGAAATTATGGAAAAAGTAACAAGGTTAACTATGTCAGAAGTTGAAGGTATTAATCCAAAATTGAGAAGAAATAATAGGATTAAAACAATACAGGCATCGTTGGCGATAGAAAATAATTCTCTGTCACTTGACCAAGTAACTGCTATTTTGAATGGGAAAAGAATTTTAGGACCGGGTCAAGATATCAAAGAAGTACAAAATGCCTACGAAGCATATGAATTATTACTTGATTTCAATCCATATGATGTGTCATCATTACTTGAAGCACATAAGATTTTGATGAATAACTTAACCAAAGAAGCTGGCACCTTTAGATCGAGTGGCGTAGGTATATTTGATGGTGAGAATTTGATACATATGGCGCCGCCTGCTACTCTTGTTCCAGAGCAGATAAGTCAGTTATTATTATGGGCAAAAAACTCAGAAATACACCCGCTTATTAAGAGTTGTGTATTCCATTATGAGTTTGAGTTTATACATCCATTTGCAGATGGTAATGGTAGAATGGGGCGTATGTGGCAAACGCTCATTCTATATAAATGGAAAAGTTTATTTGGATGGTTGCCCGTTGAATCTTTAGTTAAAGATCACCAAGATAGTTATTACAAAGTATTGGGTGAATGTGATAAGGCTGCAGATTCAGTAAAATTTATTGAATTCATGTTAGAGTCAATCCGTGATTCTATAGTGGAAATGTCATCGACCGCACAAGTTGGCGTACAAGTAAGCGAACAAGTTGAAATACTATTAAATGCTATTGGGGAAGATACAGTGTCTGGTAGGGACTTAATGGAAAGAGTAGGCTTAAAACATAGACCTACTTTTAGAAAAAACTATTTGCTTCCAGCGATAGAAAATGGTTATTTGGAAATGACTATACCAGACAAACCTAACAGTAGTAAACAGAAATATCGTAAATCAAAAACATAGTTGTCTGCGACCATGTTACTCCACATGTGGAGACTGTGGTAAGACTATATCGAAAAGAATCTTATAATCATTAAGCTAGAATATAATGGCTTCCTCGGGGTCGATGGCCATCGCAAGAGGCTTGTGTCTATGTATTTGTAGTGAAATATTATGCAATATGTAGTTTTACAAGTCATTTTAAAAGAAAATTGTAATAATAGAAATTTCATGTTTCCTATGCAAAAAAAGTATGATAGAAATATTTTTCTTCCATCATACTTTTTGTTAGCACTAATTTTTTAGTTAATTAAATTAACCCTTCTAAACTTGTATTACTTAAAAGTTTCTTAATAATAGGTTCTGCTGGAAGAGGTCTTCCGCTATACATAGTTTTTGTTGCATTCATAATTGTTCTAATATCATATTGACTTGGATATACTTCAGGTGGATTTTTTTCAAGATTCAATAATGTGTAAACTGCCATTATTGCAGATCTAATTGAATAGTCCACTGTAAATACACAATCATCTTTAATTTCTGCATATTGACCAAGAAAAGCTAAATTTTTACTTCCTGCAGGAACTACTTCTGGTCTGTCACCTTTTTTACGAGGCATAAATTGACTTGTAATATAAGGCATCATAGCAGGAATAACTATAGATTCTTCAATATAATCTTTCATTTCACTTTCATCTATTCCAAGGTGATATAATAATTCTTCAAGTAATTCTTTACCAGTACATTCACTCATTTTTTTATTAATAAAATCGCCTTTATTATCAGGGAATAATGCATAAGCCCATAAAACAATTACATCTTCAGGTTGATTTTTAAATTGAGGTTGTCTGTTTACAGTTACACTTAAAAGCCAATTTGAATCTTTAATAGTTATTATTCCACCTGTTGCAGTTTTATGTGGCATAAATTTTCTTTCTGCAAAATCTTCTAATAATTCTTTTACTTTAGTTCCTTTTGCAGTAATTGTATAAGATTCCCATTTTGTTTTATCTATATCACTACAGAAAACTTCTGGATTACCAAATGCTTTATCTTTTTTAGCAATGTTTTTCCATAATTTCCATACAGCGCCTTCACTTCTATCTAATACTGGAGCTGTATTCATATCACCTAAAGTTGAATTTTCTGTCATTGAACCGTTTGTTACAAATACTAAATCATTTTCAGTAGTTTTAATAAATTCATCATTGCCATTTCTAGTTAAATGAATTCCAGTAACTACTTTTTTTGTTTCACTAATTTCAATATCTAAATCAGTTACTACTGTACCACCTTCAAAATTAACATCTTTAGTTTCTAACCATTTTTTTAATGGTAAAATCATTGAGTCATATTGATTGTATTTTGTAAATACCAATCCGTCCATTTTACTCATTCCTGGCATTAAATGCATAAATCTATGCATATAACGTTTCATTTCTACTATACTGTGCCAATCTTCAAATGCAAACATACTTCTCCAATATAACCACATATCAGTTTCTAAGAATGATGGATCAAAGAACTGTTTAACAGTTGTTCTTCCAAGTGCATCTTCAGTTGCTAAAAATAATTTAGTTAATTGTTTTACATGTATATCTTCTAATCCAAGGCTTGAAAAATCTAATTTTTCGCCACGATTAGCAATTAGTCTACAATTAGAATAATTAGGATCTTCAAGATTTAATTCTCTAAATTCATCAAGAACTGTTCTGTTTTCTTCTTCAATTGAAGGAATTTTTCCAAATAAATCCCATGTACATTCATAATGTTCTTCCATCTCTCTTCCGCCACGAGCAACATAACCATCTTCTGGATTTCCGGCTCCATCCATTGCGCCACCGTATATACTATCTTGTTCTAAAATAGTAATGTTTTTACCATTCATATGTCCGTCATTAATTAAATATGCAGCAGCAGCTAAAGAACCAATTCCTCCACCTACCAAATATGCTTTTTTATTTTCGATATCTTTTGGTACTAATGTTTTGATGTTTTGATAACTTCCCATTTTCTTTTCTCCTTTCAACAACTTTCATTTTCAATATATGTATCTTACTAGCAATTTAAAAGATGTTAAATAAACAAAAATTTTATTTTGTGAAAATTTGTAACAAAATAATAAAATTGTGTAGTAAAAAGTAATCGAGTATGCAAGTGGAAAATTAATAATTTTACTTGTTAAATTAAAAGTAGAATTACTTGAATAGGCAATTGTGAATGAAATTCCAATTTCAAAGGAAATTATAAAAAATACTTTGGGATGGAGAATATTCTAGAATTTCATAAGGAATTATATTAATAAAATCATGTCTATAATGTTAAAATAGATATGATTTTATTTTTTGTTTAAATGTTACTAAAATTTAATATTTATAAACGCTTACATATGATTTATAGTTTGATATAGCTGCATTAAAATGTTAAAATATTTATAGGTCAAATACTTATAATCATATAAATATTTAAATTATCGATTATTAAACGTAGTAGAAAAGTCAGAATATTTCAAACTTTTCTTAGAAGTTGCTATGAATTTCGATAATAATGATATTATTTTAAAATTATTATGATATTTACTATGAATATAAAAGTATTATATATAAAAATAGAAAGGGGAAATATGATTATTGACTTCTATAATTCATGTAAAAAAAATATGAAAAAAAGCAGAGTTTTAAGATTATTAGGGATCGCTCTCATCTTTGTAATGGTTTTTAGTTTGTTCGCAGGATGTAGTTCTAAACCTGAACCAACTGAAGCAGCAAAGACTGAGCAAGTAAAAACAGAAAAAGAAGAAGTGGTAGTTGAAACACCAAAATCAACTACACCATTAGTAGCAGGTTATTCTGCATTTAGCGAAAAATTTAGTCCGTTTTTTGCTGATACAGGTTATGATCAAGAAGCAGTAGATCTTACTCAAGTTGGATTACTTACAACAGACAGAACTGGTGCAGTTGTTTATAATGCTATCGAAGGGGAGGTAATTCCTTATAATGGTACAGATTATACTTATAAAGGCATAGCTGATTTAGATGTTAATTATGATGAATCTGCTGATAAAACAGTTTATAAGTGGACAATTAGAGATGACATTAAATTTAGTGATGGAGAAGCATTAACAGCTGATGATATAATATTCACATATTATGTATTCTCAGATCCAGCTTATGATGGTTCGTCAAGTCTTTATTCTATTCCAATTATTGGAATGCAAGATTATCGTACTCAAACTTCATCAGAAGTATATGAGAAATTTGATAAAATGTTTAATGATATATATGATGCTGGTTTAGATTATACAGTAACAGATTCAGATGAATTTACACAAGAACAATATGATGCTTTACAAGAAATTGTTAATACAGAGTGGAAAAACGATGTTCAAGCAATAGTTGATTATGTTGTAGCTAATTATGGTGCATATTTTGAAGATTATGTTAAATATCCTACTGATGAAGTTATGGCATCTGAAGGCCTTAAAGTAGCTGCTGGTATGGCACTATGGGGATTCGGTGATGTAGATGAAGAAACAAAAGTTTTAACTACTGCTGTTACAAGTACAGAATTTGATTTAGCAAATGGAGAATATCCAACAGTAGATGATTATTTAGCAGAAGTAACTGCTTCTTACGGTGATTTAGCATCATATGTTGATGCAGGAGAATCTCCAAAAGATGTTTCACCATTATCTGTTGCTAAAGATACTTTTATTTCAACTGAAGGACCAAAAGATCCTTCATTAGCTGGAAAAGGAGTTCCTACTATAGCTGGTATTAAAAAGCTTTCTGATACTGAAGTTGAAATTACTGTAAATGGATTTGATGCAAGTGCAATATACAAATTAGGTGTTCAAGTTGCTCCTTTACATTATTATGGTGATAATAGTAAATATGATTATGATAATAATAAATTTGGTTTTGATTTCGGAGATCTTTCAAAAGTTAAAGCTAAAACAACACAACCGTTGGGTGCTGGTCCTTATAGACTTGTAAAATATGAAAATAAAGTAATTTATTTTGAAGCAAATGAAAATTATTATAAAGGCGAACCAAAAACTTATCACGTACAATTTAAAGAAGGTTCTGATGCAGATAAAATTTCGGGTGTTGGTATTGGTACAATTGATGTAACTGATCCATCATTTGGTAATGAAGCAGTTGCAGAGATTAAATCTTATAATTCGAACGGTGAAGTAACTGGTGATGTTATCACTACAAATACTGTTGATAACTTAGGATATGGATATATTGGAATTAATGCAGAAAATGTTAAAGTAGGTTTAGATTCAGCAAGCGATGAATCAAAAGACTTACGTAAAGCATTTGCTACTATTTTAGCCGTATATAGAGAATTATCTATTGACTCATATTATGGAGAAAGAGCTTCAATTATTAATTATCCTATTTCTAATACTTCATGGGCGGCTCCACAAAAATCTGATGAAGGATATAAAATTGCTTTCTCAACAGATGTTGAAGGAAATCAAATTTATACATCAGATATGAATGCTGAAGACAAATATGAAGCAGCAAAAACAGCAGCAATTAATTATTTAAAAACAGCTGGATTCACTTATGATGCTGATTTAGGTAAATTTACTGAGGCTCCTGAAGGTGCAAAATTAGAGTACGAAATTATTGTACCTGCTGACGGAAAAGGCGATCATCCATCATTTATGATTGCAACAAAATTTAAAGAGACTTTCGATAGTATAGGATTTAATATTATATTAAATGACCCATCAGATTCGAATGTTCTTTGGGATAAATTGGATGCTAATTCACAAGAATTATGGTGTGCTGCATGGGGAGCTACAATAGATCCAGATATGTATCAAATTTATCATTCTTCGAATTCAACAAATTCTAATCATTATAAAATATTTGACCCTGAATTAGATAAGTTAATTATTGATGCAAGAAAATCAGATGATCAAGATTATAGAAAAGCGACTTATAAAGCGGCTCTTGACATTATTATTGATTGGGCAGTAGAAATTCCAATTTATCAACGTCAAAACTGTATAATTTTCTCTTCAGAAAGAGTTGATTTAGATACAGTAACTCCAGATATCACTACTTTCTGGAAATGGATGTCAGATATTGAAAACGTTGAAATGATTAACAAATAGTTAATATTTAAAAAAAATGAATATAATCAAGATTTGAGTCCATTTATATGGGCTCAAACTTTGGTTAATAAAAATTATAGATATTATTTATATCTTATTAGGAAGGATTATTATCTTGCGTAATTATATTATAAAGAGATTATTAATTAGTGTTGTTATATTATTTTTTGTTACACTGATTTTATATACAATTTTCAGAAATATTCCAACATCATTTGTTGAATCAATCGCTCGAGAAAGAGCTAATTTGCCTGGATCTAAAAGTTATAGTGAATGGCTAACTCAATTGAATGCTGTTTATGGAATGGACAAAGGAATTATTCAAGGATATTTTCAGTGGGCACATTCTGCTATACAAGGTAATTTTGGTGATAGCTGGAAATATAATATTCCTGTTATTCAAAAATTTCGTGAAACAATTTGGTATTCAGCTGCTTTAGGTGGAATAACTTTTGTATTACAAATTATTATTGCTGTACCACTTGGAATTTTAGCGGCAAGAAAACAATATAGTAAAACAGACTATGCAATAACTGTAGTTGCATTAATAGGTATATCATTACCTGTATTCTTTTTTGCGACTATATTGAAATTAGTTTTTGCTATTAAATTAGGATGGTTTGATTTATATGGAACTGTTGGAAGATATTATTATCAATTAGATACATTTGGTAAAATTTTAGATATAGGTAAACATTTTGTTCTGCCAATTATTGCAATTGTATTAATTAGTATTGGTGGATTAATGAGATATACTCGTACAAATATGCTTGAAGTATTAAATGCTGATTATATTCGTACTGCAAGAGCAAAAGGGTTATCTGAAAAAAGAGTTATTAATTATCATGCATTTAGAAATACATTAATACCAATTGTAACAATTATTGGAGGTTCATTACCAGGACTGTTTGCAGGTTCACTTATTACTGAAACATTATTTGGTATTACTGGAATAGGTAAAACAGCTTATGATGCAATGATAGGAGGAGATATTCCTTTCTCTATGTTTTATATGTCATTTTTGGCAGTTTTAACATTACTTGGCACATTAATCGCAGATATCTTATATGCAGTGGTAGATCCGCGTATAAGAATACGATAGGGGGCAAATAAATGACAAATAAAAATAAAGAGTATGAGAAAGAAGTAGATGATTTAAGTTTAGACGATGAACAGCGAGTAAAAATTCTTTCGCCCTGGGCGATGGTATTTAAAAGATTTGTTAGAAATAAATTAGCGATTACAGGTTCAATATTTATTTTAGCAATGTTCCTGTTTTCATTTATAGGTGGGTTAATAACACCTTATCAAGAAGATCAAGTATTTACTAAATATGATGCAATGTATAAAGTTTTTGCTGGTGTAACAGAAAACGAAAAATTAAAGTATATTGTTGAGGATGGTGAAGAGTTTTCTCTTATTGATCAAAGCGAATTTATTTTAGCTGTTAATTCTGGTGATGAATATTTTAAATCTAAAGATAAAATTTATGTTATAAAAAAAGTTAGTGATGAATATTATATTGTAAATAATGCAAGTGAAGTTGCAATAGCAATGAGCATGGGAAAAAATATTAATGTTTCAGTTTCTGATATGTCATTAACAGATGATTTTATTGAAATGGCACAAAAGGCTGTTAAACAAAAAGAAATTTATTTTGAAGTTAACAATAAGAAATATTTTACAATTCATAATCGTAAAAATAGTATTTTTTATGAAATTAAAGAAGTGACTATAGCTACAAAAAATATCTATTCTTATGCTGATAAAGGTATTGAGAATAATTTTACATTTTGTAAAAATGTAGAAGATGCAATTTATAATAGTCATAAATCATTTAAATTAGATGGTAATAATTTTGAAGTTAAAATAAAAGATGATAATGTCGAAGTATTTAAAAATAATGAAATATATGCTACTATATCAAAGTTTCAGATGGAACCTATTTATGAAGATGTATTTATTGATTTAGAATTTAAAGAAGTTATAAAAAATGCAATTATTAATAATTTAGATGAATTTATATATAAAGATCAAAATGGAAATGATGCTACTTATCGATTATATAGACAGAATTTACAATGGACTATTGAAAAACAGGAATCAACATATTTAGTTGATGCCTATTCTAGACCTTCAAGAAAACATTGGTTAGGAACAGATGGTCATGGTATGGATCTTTTAACACGTCTTATGTATGGTGGAAGAATTTCATTGAGAATAGGTTTTATTGTAGTTGTTATTGAAACATTTATAGGTGTAGTATTAGGAGGAATTGCTGGATATTTTGGTAAGTTTTGGGATAATTTAATTATGCGTATAGTTGATATTTTCAATTGTATTCCATCTTTACCTTTAATTATTATTTTAGGTTCAGTAATGGATCAATTAAGAGTTGCACCAGAAATTAGATTGAATATACTTATGTTGGTAATGGCATTTTTAGGGTGGCCTGGAATTGCAAGAATGGTTCGTGGTCAAACTTTATTCTTAAGAGAGCAAGAATTTATGACAGCAACGGAAGCTACTGGGTTAGATGTATCAAAAAGGATTTTTAAACATTTAATTCCAAATATTATTCCGCAATTAATTGTAATTTGTACATTAAGCTTAGGTGGAGTAATTTTAATGGAATCAGTTCTTAGTTTCTTAGGTGTTGGTGTTAAATTCCCATTTGCTTCATGGGGTAATATTATTAATGCGGTAAGTAATGTTTTTGTTATGTCTAGTTATTTATTTGTGTGGATACCGGCAGGTATGTGTATATTGATTACAGTATTAGGATTTAACTTTATAGGTGATGGATTGCGTGATGCATTTGATCCTAAAATGAAGAGGTAAGGAGATAAAAATGGCTAAAGAAAAAAAGAGTAAAAATTCAAATTACCTTTCTGCTAAAGAAGCAAGAGCAATATCTAAAGAAAACAGAAAGATTACTGCTAAATATGAAAAAAAACGTAAAAGAAAAAATATACCTGAAGAAGAATATATTACTACAATGAAAAATCCTGATAATGTAGTGGAGTTCGATAATTTGCATACTTATTTCTTTACTGATATAGGTGTTGTAAAAGCAGTAAATGGTGTTTCTTTTGAAGTTCCAAGAGGTAAAATAGTAGGAATTGTAGGCGAATCAGGTTGTGGAAAATCTGTAACAAGTTTATCTCTAATGCAATTAGTACAAAGACCTCAAGGGCAAATGGTAGAAGGCGAAATAAGATTTAATTCTGGTAATAAGGTTTACAATATTATTAATACGCCAGAAGATGAAATGTGTAATTTAAGAGGAAATAAAATAGCAATGATTTTTCAGGAACCAATGACTTCTTTAAACCCAGTATTTAAAATTGGTACTCAAATTGAAGAGGTTGTTTTACTACATCTTGAATATGCCTTAGCTGATAATCCAATAAAAAGAAAAGATTATAAAAGCAAAAAAAGTTATAAAGCCGCTCTTGCTGCATCACTTAAGAAAAAATCAATAGAAATGTTAGATTTAGTCGGTATTGCAAATAGTGAAGGTGTATATGATATGTATCCACATGAGTTATCTGGTGGAATGAGACAAAGAGTTATGATAGCAATGGCTCTTGCATGCAACCCAGCATTAATTGTTGCAGATGAACCAACAACAGCTCTTGATGTTACAATTCAAGCTCAAATATTAGATATTTTAAAAGAATTAAAAGATAAAATTAATTCAAGTATTATGATGATAACGCATGATTTAGGTGTTATTGCTGGTATGGTTGATTATGTAGTCGTTATGTATGCTGGAAAAGTTGTTGAAAAAGGAACGGTTAAAGAAATTTTTGCTAATCCAAGTCATCCATATACTTTAGGGCTAATGAAATCAAGACCTGGTGTTAATAAAGGTGAAGAAAGATTATATAGTATACCAGGAAAAGTACCGAATCCTGTTGAAATGCCAAACTATTGTTATTTTAAGGATCGTTGTGAAATGTGTATTGATAAATGTAGTGGAGCTTATCCAAAGGAAATTAAGCTTACTGATACACATTATGTTTCGTGCTATTTATATGAGTAGGAGTCAGAATTATGAAAAAATTGAATAAAGAAAGTAGAGAAGATAGAAAGAAAAGACTTTATATAGATACTGATTTTGATCCTATTGTTCCAGATAGTAAATATATTCTTGAAGTAAATAAACTTAGAAAATATTTTCCAATTGAAGATGGATTATTACAAAGAACAGTTGGTTATGTTAAAGCAGTTGATGGTATAAGTTTTAAAATTGAACGTGGTAGTACAATGGGGCTTGTTGGTGAATCAGGATGTGGTAAAACTACTGCTGGTAGAGCTATTTTACGTCTTGTTGAAAAAACATCAGGGCAAGTATTATTTGAAGGTGAAGAACTATATGATTTTAATAGAAAAGAGTTAAAAGCATTAAGACCTAAAATTCAAATAATATTTCAGGATCCTTATTCAAGCTTATCACCAAGATTGCCAGTTAAAGAAATTATTGGTGAAGCAGTTCGTCAACATAAAATTGTACCAAAAGATGAATATGAAAATTATATAGATGAAATTATGGAAAGTTGTGGTTTACAACCTTATCATAAAGATAGATATCCACATGAATTTTCAGGTGGTCAGCGTCAAAGAATTTGTATTGCAAGAGCACTTGCTTTAAAACCCGATTTCATTGTATGTGATGAACCAGTGTCTGCGCTTGATGTATCAGTACAAGCTCAAATTATTAATTTATTAATAGATTTACAGGAAAAATTTGATTTAACATATTTGTTTATATCTCATGATTTATCAGTTGTTGAACATATTTCTGATACTATTGGAGTAATGTATTTAGGTGAAATAGTTGAATCAGGAAATAAAGAAATGATTTTTGCTAATCCAAGTCATCCATATACTCAAGCTTTGTTTTCTGCAATACCGGTGCCAGATCCAACTGTTGAAATAAATCGTATTGTTATGCAAGGAACGCCGCCTTCACCTTCAAATCCACCTTCAGGTTGTAAATTTCATACAAGATGTTCTAAATGTATGGATATTTGTAAAGTTACACCACCTGAAAAAATAGAAGTAGAAGAAGGACATTTTGTTGCATGTCACTTATATAATAAATAAAACAATTAAAAATCATGATATTTTTACAATGTAAAGATTATCATGATTTTTTAATAGTAAAATCATTTACTTTATAATATAATTATTACAGAAATACAGCAAACTTATATGGGGGGGATAAAATGAATGAAAATGTAAAAGAAGTATTAAATCAAAGAATTGAAAGAGCAATAAAAGGTCTTGAGAACCACAATATGAATGGTTATTATGCAAAAGATATTGATAATTTATATGAAATAGTTGGAAGTTTATTAAATAAAAATGATTTAGTTTCTTTTGGTGGATCAATGACTTTATTTGAAACCGGTTTAATAGAATTTGTAAGAAAAGGTGAATATAGAGTATTAGATAGATATGAAAAAGGCCTTTCTAAAACTGATATAAAAGAGTTATTTAGAAAAACTTTTTCGGCTAATGCATATCTTGCATCAGCAAATGCAATTATAGAAACAGGTGAAATATATAATGTTGACGGCAACGGAAATAGAGTTGCTGCAATGATGTATGGTCCTGATAAAGTAATAATAATTGCAGGTGCTAATAAAATTGTAAAAAACCTTGATGAAGCAATAAATAGAAATAAATATATTTCAGCTCCAGCAAATACAAAAAGACTTAATATTGATACTCCATGTAAAAAAATAGGTGTATGTGTGGATTGTAATTCAATAAATAGAATTTGTAATAAATATTCGTTAATTCGAAAAGATAATGATAAAAACAGAATGCATGTTATATTTTTAGATGAAAATTATGGTTTTTAATAAAAAAGTTAATTGAAAGAAGGCAATATTATGGCAGACTATTGGACTCATAACTATGTGGGTAAAAAATTAATAGAAAAAAAAGAAAATATAAAAATTGATGAAAATTTATTTTTACTTGGATGCCAAGGACCAGATATTTTTTACTATTTACAATATGCCGTTCATACGAATCCGCCAAATCTTGGAGAACTAATTCATAATAAAAAGATAAAAGAAGTTTTTCTGGAAGTTTTTAAATGTTTAAAAGAAAATAATGAAATTTATTCTAAATCTTATGTTTATGGATGGATAGCTCATTATATACTTGATAAAAATATTCATCCATATATTGATAGTAAAAAAGAATATAATCATAAAAGATTAGAAGCTAATATAGATACTTATGTTGTGGATAGATATTTTAATAAATCTATTTTTTTAATGAATTCAAAGAAAATTTTAAAAGTTAATAATAATCATGAAAATATTTATTTAATATACAAAAAAATTGCAAATGATGTTTTTAAAGTTGCCTTAACTTTTGAAGATTATACAGAGAGTATTAAACATTTTAGAAAATTTCATAGATTGTTTAATAGTAAAAATGAATTTTTGAGAAAAGTAATAAATTTTTTTCCGAAGATGTTTAATAAAAATTTAAGTATTTATTTCTATTTGAAAATAAATGAAGTTAGTTTACCAGATGATATTGGAAAAATTGATGAGATATTGAATAATTCGATTTATGAAGCAGAAGAAATTATTATGAAAATAAATAAATATTTAATAAATGAAGTGAATTTAAATGAACTAATGAATGAATTTGAAAATATTAATTATTCAGGAATAAAGTGTAACTAAAAAAACAGATTATTTAATATTTGTTTTAGTTGTGAATTTTCTTAAATATTAGGGGAAATGGAATAACAATAATAAAAAGTTTAAAAAATATAATATTGGAGTATAATATAAGTGATTGGGAAATGAGGTTTGAAATGAATACTTCAAAAATATTAGATAGAGTTTATAAAAATGCTAAAGTAATAAAATTTAATGATGATTCGAAATATATTTTATTTAGTGATATTCATAGAGGTGACAATAGCTTGTCGGATGATTTTGCACATAATCAAAATATTTATTGTTATGCGCTTAATTATTATTTTAATAAAGGATATTCATATATTGAAGTGGGAGATGGTGACGAATTATGGGAACATAATAAATTTGATCATCTTAGATTTGCGCATTCGGATATATATTGTTTATTAAAAAAATTTTATGATAAAAATAGATTTATAATGCTTTATGGCAATCACAATATGTCTTTTAAATATGAGAGGTATGTAAGAAAAAATCTTGATTATTTTTATGATGAATACGAAGAAAAAAAGCAAGAATTATTTAAAGGTATAAATGTGCATGAAGCAATTATTTTGAAACATGAAAAAACAGAAAAAGAAATATTTATAACACATGGACATCAGGGTGATTTTATTAATTATCAGATTTGGTTTATAATGAAATTTATCAGCAGATATATATGGAGATTTTTAAATATTATTGGATTTAGAAATCCAGCAAGTCCTGCTAAAAATAGAATTAAAAGGCATAAAATTGAAAAAGCGTATAGTAAATGGATAGAAAATAATAAAAAAATGATGATTATAGGGCATACACATAGACCTAAATTTCCACATAATGGTGAAAGTTCTTATTTTAATACAGGTTGTTGTGTTCATCCTAGAAATATTACTGGAATTGAAATATATTGTGGAATGATTTCTTTAATTGAATGGAGAATTAGACCGAAAGAAGATGGAACGCTAAAAATTTCAAAAAAAAATATCAGAGGACCTTTTAAAGTTGATGATTATATGTAGTCAAAAAAATCCCTTAATGGGATTTTTTATTACTTAGGAAAGTGCATTGAAATCAAAAAAATGATATACTAAATAAAAACGAAATGAGGGCTGAAAATGCGATTAATTCAAAAGATATTTGAAGACAATTGGGAAGGATTTGTAGAAGA
>Ga0256842_1001239_pt1 | contig 20988 bp, 23 predicted proteins | sample 4559240metaG_FD_185973 | JGI IMG/M metagenome (GOLD analysis project Ga0256842, IMG submission 185973) | Hydrothermal vent microbial communities from Guaymas Basin, Mexico - 4559-240 | ecosystem: Environmental > Aquatic > Marine > Hydrothermal vents | place: Mexico: Guaymas Basin | collected... | reverse complement strand
CCTAATGAGGTTTATTTTAAATATATTAATAATTTGGAATTTCAACAACAAGAGTTACGAAAAGTATCATAGATTATGAAAATAAGAGTGTTGGGTTAAGTGGTCTTGACAAATGGGGACGTTATAGTTTCAGAGTGGTTATCTCACTATCAAAGAGATTGAAGAGATAGGAGATAACTATTTTTATTATCTATCTTTTCCAAATATTGAAGTCAAAAAGAGTTTTAATGACTATATTTTATCTAACTACTTTGTTAATAAAACTAAAAAAGCAAAAATTCAAATATCTCTTTATAAACAGATAGCAAAGAGTGATTTAGATGGATTAGAACAAACCCTAAAATCCCTCTTTGCCTCAATAGCTTATAATAATTTTACCAATAACTATATAGAGAACTATGAAGGATTTTATGCAAGTGTAATTTACGCCTATTTTGCAGGTGCTGGATTTGATAAGATAGTTGCAGAAGATGCTACTAATGCAGGTCAAATTGATTTGAGTGTATTTATAGATGATAAGGTTTATATATTTGAGTTTAAAGTTAATGGTAGTGGGGCATTGAAACAGATAAAAGAGAGGGGTTATTTTCAAAAATATATAAATGATTATAATGAGATTTATATAGTTGGGGTTGAGTTTGATAGTAAAGAGAGAAATTTAGTTAAGTGTGAGTGGAAGAAAATTAAATGAAAGATAAGATATTTTGCCTAGATATTAATACTATTGAAGATTGGGAGATGGTTGAAATTATGTATAAGGTTTTAAAAGAAAATGGTAAATAGGTTTATCTTTTTTACTATATTATCTACTCTACTTTTTGCACAAAAGCAAAAACTTCTACTTTTAAAAACCTATAAAGAGCAAAATATTATAGGTTGGGTTATGAGTGAGAAGTTAGATGGAATTAGAGCATATTGGAATGGGAAAAATCTAATAAGTAGAGGTGGAAATATTATTCATGCTCCAGAGTGGTTTATAAAAGATTATCCACCTTTTGAGATTGATGGTGAACTTTGGAGTAAAAGAGGAGATTTTGAAAATATAAGCTCTATAGTAAGAGATAAAACCCCATCTAAAAAGTGGAGAGAGATAAAACACTATATTTTTGAGGTTCCTAATGCTAAAGGTGACCTTTTTAAACGATTAGAAAAAGTAAAGCCTTATAAAAGTGATTTTATAAAAGTAATTCCTCAAATAACTATAAAAAGCCAAGAGCATTTTAAAAGATTTTTGAAAGAGATAGAAGATAAAGGTGGAGAGGGTTTAGTAGTTAGAGACCCAAAAGCCCCATATATTGCTAAAAGAACATCTAAAGCTCTAAAAGTAAAAAGCTTTAATGATGCAGAGTGTAAAGTAGTTGGATATAATAGTGGAAAAGGAAAATATTTAAATATGGTAGGCTCTTTAAAGTGTAAAGCAGATAGTGGATTAATAATTAATATTGGAAGTGGTTTAACCGATAAATTAAGAGAGACTCCACCCAAAATAGGAACAACTATCACCTATAAATATAAAGGTTTTACAAAATATGGAAAACCTCGTTTCCCTGTTTTTTTAAGGATTAGATATGAAAAATAAAAATATTCTTTTCCGTGCCGACTCATCATCAACTATTGGCACAGGGCATATTATGAGAAATTTAGTTTTAGCAAAAGAGTTTGAGGGAGATAATATTATATTTGCTACTATTGATTTAGAGGGAAATATAAATCATAAAATTTTAGAGAGTGGTTATAGAGTAGAGGTTTTAAAATCAAATAGTATAGATGAGCTTAATGGTATTATAAAAAAATTCTCTATTGATATGATGGTAGTTGATCACTATGAGATAAATTGTCATAATGAGAAAGAGTTAAAAACTAAAAATCCAAATTTAAAAATTATGGCTCTTGATGATAACTATAATAGACACTACTGTGATATACTCCTAAATCATAATATTTATGCAGATAAAAAGAGATATATAGATTTAGTTCCAAAAGGTTGTGAAATTAGATGTGGGGCTAAATATACTCTTATTAGAGATGAGTTTAAAAAAGAAAGAGAGAGGAAAAGAGTGCTTTTAGCAATGGGTGGGGCTGACCATAGTAATATTAATACTCTTATATTAAAAGTTTTACATAAGTTTCCAAATGTGGAGGTAAATGTAGTTACTACAACAGCCAATAAAAGATTAGATAGATTAAAAAAAGATATAAAATATAAAAATTGGGTAACTTTGCATGTAAATTCTACTAAAATAGCAAAACTAATAAAAAATAGTGATTTTGCTATTACTACTCCTAGTGTTATGCTTCATGAGATTATCTTTATGGGATTGCCTTTTATTGCAATAAAAACGGCTAGTAATCAAGATGATATGTATAGATATTTGGTTGAAAATGGATATTCGGCATTGGAGGAGATGAGTGTAAAAGAGCTTAGAGTTGCTATAACTAAAATATTGGGAGTTTTAGATGAAAATAGAGCTTATTAATTTTATTGATATGAGTTTAGATGAGAAAAAGATGGTTTTAGAGTGGCGAAACCATAAAGATATTAGAAAATATATGTATAACAGAGAGATTATATCGTGGGAAAACCATTTAAAATATATTGAATATCTTGATGGATTAAGGAGTAAAAGGTACTTTTTGGTAAAAAAAGATAGTGAATATATTGGTACTATTGATTTTACAGGTATAGATTTAGATAAAAAAGAGACTTATTTAGGATTATATGCCAAACCTAATTTAAAAGGTGTTGGAGATATTTTAATGAGTAGTATTATAGATTATGCTTTTAATAGTTTAAAGATTGATATTTTAAAATTAGAGGTTTTAGAGAGTAATAAAAGAGCTATAAATCTATATAAAAGGTTTGATTTTAAAGAGTTTGATAGAAAGATTGTAAATGGCAAAGAGATGATATGTATGGAGATAAGAAGTGAAGATTGGTAATTTTGATTTAGAAAGAGATGGCACTTTTATTATAGCTGAACTCTCTGCAAACCATGGTGGTGATATAGAGATAGCAAAGAAAACAATAAAAGAGGCAAAGAGGGCAGGGGCTAATGCTATTAAACTTCAAACCTATACGGCTGACACCTTAACACTAGATTGTGATAGAGAAGATTTTATAATTAAGGGTGGTACTATTTGGGACGGAAAAAAGCTTTATGATTTATATAAAGAGGCTTATACCCCTTGGGAGTGGCATAGAGAGCTTTTTGATTATGCAAGAGAGATAGATATAGATATATTCTCATCACCATTTGATAAGAGTGCAGTTGATTTTTTAGAGCAGTTTTCTCCTAGTGCATATAAGATAGCCTCATTTGAGATAACAGATTATGAGTTAGTTAGATATACGGCCTCTAAAAAGAGACCAATAATTATTAGTACAGGTATTGCTACTATTGATGAGATACAAGATGTAGTAGATATTTGTAGAAGTGAGGGAAACAGTAATATAATTTTGCTAAAATGCACCTCATCATACCCAGCACCTCTTAATGAGGCTAATTTAAAAATGATACCAAATTTAAAAGAGACATTTGGAGTTGAAGTTGGATTTTCAGACCATACAATAGGTTCAACTGCTCCAATAGTAGCTGTAACATTAGGTTCTAAAGTGGTTGAAAAACACTTTATAATAGATAAATCTATTGGTGGGGCTGATGCTAGTTTCTCTATGGATAGAGATGAGTTTACTAAAATGGTAAAAGATATTAGAGATACAGAGAAACTTTTAGGAAAAGTTGATTACAGTATGAGCAAAAAAAAGAGAACTTCTCGTAGGTTTGCTAGAAGTTTATATGTATCATCAGATATTAAAAAGGGTGAAGTTTTTAGAGAAGATAATATAAAGAGTGTTAGACCCTCTTTTGGAATGCACCCTAAATATTTAAAAGATATTTTAGGTAAAATAGCTAAAAGAGATTATAAGTTTGGAGAAAGATTTGAATATGGAGATAAATAGAGATGAAATTTTGTAAAAAATGTGTTATGCCTATAACAAAACCTGATTTACACTTTGATGAAAATGGGGTTTGTGATGCTTGTAATTCTCAAAAAGATAAAAATCATAATATAGATTGGGAAAAAAGAGAAAAAGAGTTTTTAGATTTAGTTAAAAAATATAAAAAACATCCTGATTATGATTGTGTTATTGGTGTAAGTGGTGGAAAAGACTCAACATTTCAAGTTTTAAAAGTCTTAGAGCTTGGATTAAACCCTTTATGTGTAGTATTTGAACCTACAATTCCTACTAAAATAGGTAGAAAAAATCTTGAAAATTTAAATAATTTAGGGGTTGATTTAATACATATAAAAAGAAATCCTATAGTTTATAAAAAATTAGCTAAAGAGGCTTTTATTAGGACAGGTGATAATGAGTGGCAAAACCACATAGGAATATTTACAACTGTTCCTAAAATAGCAGTTAATTTTAATATCCCTCTTATTATTTGGGGAGAGTCTCCTCAAATAGAGTATGGGGGACCTGCTTCTAGTAAAAATAGGAATATTTTAGATAGACAATGGTTAGAAGAGTTTGGTGGACTGCTTGGTAATAGAATATCCGATATGATTGGTGTAGATGGATTAACAAAAAGAGATTTATCTCTATATACATATTCTACAGATGAAGATATTTATAGAGTAGGTGTTACAGGACTATTTTTAGGATACTATTTTAAATGGGATTTAAGAGAAGTTTTAAAAAAATCAAAAGCTAATGGTTTTACTACACAAGATAGACCAGTTGAGACAACTTATGAGAACTTTGAAAATTTAGACTGTTATAGTAATCATGTTCATGATTATTTAAAATATGTAAAATATGGATTTGGAAGAGCTACAGATAATGCTTGTTTAGATATTCGTTTAGGATATATAACAAGAGAAGAGGGTGTAAGACTCGTAAATAGATATGATGGTGTACTTCCTAAAAAAGCTATTAAAGAGTATCTAAAATACACAGGATTTACTCAAAATGAGTTTGATAAAATAGTTAATTCATATACAAATAAAAGAATATTTAAAAGAGATAAGAGTGGAAAGTTTATTAGAGATATTGATGGTTCTTTAATAAGAAAGGAAGATTGGATTGTTAGATAATATAGTTATTATTGACTATAATATGGGAAATTTAAGGTCAGTTGAAAAAGCTTTTGAGAGAGTTGGAGGAGATGTTACTATTAGTAGTGACCATAGTATAATAAAAAGTGCCTCAAAAATAGTTCTCCCTGGTGTTGGTTCTTTTAAAGATGGAATGAAACAGTTAAATAAATTGGGATTAATAGATATTTTAAATAGTGAAGTAATTGAAAATAAAAAGCCATTTTTAGGTATATGTTTAGGTATGCAATTAGTTAGTAAAGTCGGATATGAAAATGGAGAAAGTAGTGGACTTGGCTGGGTTGATGCAGAAGTTATTAAATTTGATTTTTCTAATTTAGAAAAAAAGTTAAAAATTCCTCATATTGGTTGGAATAGTGTAGTATATAATAAAACTAATCCACTATTTAATGAAATTAAAGATAATAGTGATTTCTATTTTGTTCACTCTTACCATTTTAATACTAATGAAGATATAGTTACAAGTAGAACAGATTATGGTATAGATTTTATATCCTCTATTTATAAAGATAATATTTTTGCTTTTCAATTTCACCCAGAAAAGAGTCAGAGTGTTGGATTAAAACTAATAGAAAATTTTATAAATATTGAGGCGTAAATGTTAAAACATAGAGTAATCCCTTGTGTTTTGTTAAAAGATTGGCAATTAGTTAAAAGTATAAATTTTGGTTCATTTAGAACAATAGGACACCCAACATCTACAGCTAGAATATATAATGCTAGAAATGTTGATGAGTTAATAGTTTTAGATATAGATGCTAGTCTGAATGGTGAAGAGATAAATACAGAAATTATTACAGATATAGCTAATGAGTCTTTTATGCCACTTACTATTGGTGGTGGAATACATAGTATTGAGGATATATATAAAGTATTAAATGCAGGAGCAGATAAAATATCTATTAATTCAAAAGCTATAGAAGATTTAAATTTTATAAAAGAGGCATCTTCAATTTTTGGCTCTCAATGTATAGTATGTTCTATTGATGTAAAAAAGATAAATAATAAATATAAAGTTTTTAATAAAAAACGAGGAGTTTTAGATATTGAGCCACTAGAGTTAGCTAAAAAATATCAAGAGTATGGTGCAGGAGAGATACTTTTAACATCTATTGATTTTGAAGGTTCTACTAAAGGGTATGATATAGAGTTAATAAAACTATTTAAAGATAAGTTAGAAATTCCCATTATATTAAATGGTGGAATGGGAAAACCAAAAGATGCTGTTGAAGCTATTAAAAATGGTGCTGATGCTGTGGCAGCTGCCTATATATTTCACTTTTCTCAATACACTCCAAATGATATAAAAAATGAGTGTAAAAACAGTTCTATTTTAGTTAGGATATAAAATTGAAAAAATTTTATATTATAGATATAAGAAAAAGGCAAAATAGTAACTTTAATTTAAATAGTATAATAGATAACAATTCTAAAATATTATCTTTAACTCCTTATAGCTCTTATCTTTTAGATAATATATCTATGAACTATATTACTTTTCACTCTATTATATCTATAGATGAGTTTCGAGAAAGAGTATTTAATTTTTATAAAAAAGTAGAAAATATACTTAATATATATAAAGATTATGGATATATATTTAGAGATATTGCACTTTTAAAAAATTATGAAATATATATAGAGATTATATCAGAATTTATAAATAATAAAAAATCTAATGGATATAAAATAGTCTATATTACAGATACTAAAAAAGATAGTATAGATAACTTTAAATATAACTCAAATCTTACAAGTGGAATATATTATCTTAATATTGATGAGGTTATAGATATTAATACTCAAGATAGTAGTTTTTATCTATTTATGGACTTAAAAAGTAAAATTTATAAATTTCTATATACGAAAAATATTTTTACTAAATTTTTTAATAAAAATAGTCTATTTTATGACCATAAAAATTTTAAAGATTTTTGGAGAAATAGAGAAATAAAAAGAGAAATAAAAATAGATAAAAATATAGATATAAAAAATTATAAAGAATTTATAAAAGAGATTAATCCTCTTATAGAGAGTACTCTTTTTAAAGATTTATATTTAAATTTTATAAAAGAGAGTGAAAATAAAATTTTAAAATCTAAAGAGATAAAGAAATCTCCTCTATTACCATTTGTTTATTTATCTAATAGTAATGAGTTTATACGAAATTTATTATATAAAAATAATTCCATTCCAAGAGTTTTTTATCAACATGGAAGTTATTTATATGAACATATATTTTTTAAATATAATGAAGTAAGTGTAGCCGATATAAATTTTGTTTATAATAATTACACTAAAAATTTATTTTTAAAATATGGACAAAAAAAAGTCTATAGTGTAGGTTCTATAGACTTTAATAGTAAAATAGATAATAAAAAATTAAAATATGATTTTGTATATATTACACATTGTGGAAACTATGGATATGGAGGAACATATATTGATGGAAAAGACTCTTTTTACTCTATAGATGGATATAATATATATCAAAGACATAAAAAAGTAATAGAACTATTTAAAAATAGATTTAAAGATAAAAAAATAGTTATTAAAATGCAACCAAATATTACTAGCAGTATGTTATATATTCCTTTATTAGAGTTATCTAAAGGGTATAAAAATATTACTATAGAGTTTTTTACTCCTTTAGATACTTTAATATCTAAATCAAAATATATAATATCTGACTATTTTTCTTCAAATTTTACAAATAGAGAATTGCATTATAAAAAAGATATTATTCTATTTTCAAAATTTCCATTGGCTATTCCTAAAAATAGTTTAAAAGATATGGAAAAAATGTTTATATTAATAGAGAGTATAAAAGATTTAAAGGATAAAATAGAAAATATAGAAAAGATTACAAAAAATAGAAAAAGATATAATGAACTTATAGAGTATTATTCATCTAAAAATTGCAATACAAAAAGAGAAGTTTTAAATATTTTAGAAAAAGAGTTAAATGCAACAGAGCCTAAAAAAAAGATATAGCATAAAGCTACTATCTAGCATAATAAACGGACTATTTGGAGCTATTTTAGTAGCTATTGTCCCAAAAGCACTATCTCCAGTAGCTTATGGACAGTTTATATATCTTCAAGACTTTTTTATAAAAGTAGTAGGATTTTTAGATATGGGAACTTCTATTGCCTTTTTTACTAAACTATCAGCCAATAATCAAAGAAAAGAGTTAATCTCATTCTATTTTATATACTCTTTTTCTATACTTCTACTACTTTTTACCTTTATATTTATAACTAATAAATTAGGATATTTAGATAACTTAATACCAAATATTTCTAATCAATATATTTACTTTGGTCTATTTTTTGGATTTTTTACATGGTTTACACAAATATTTATAAAAATTTCAGATGCGTATGCTATAACAGTTTCAGTAGAGCTTATAAAGATAATATATAAAATATTATCTCTAATGGTGTTAATATATCTAATATACCAAACAGAATTTAATCTAACAGACTATTTTATATTTCATATAGTATCTCTAATCTCTTTTATATTGTTTTTAAGTTGGCTTTTTATAAAGAGAAAAATATTTGAAAATTTAAAATTCTCAATTTTCAATTCTCAATTCTTAAGTATAATAAAGGAGTTTATAGAGTATTGTCATCCATTAGTTCTATATAGCATAGTTAGTCTATTGGTAGGTATTTTTGATATTTGGCTACTTCAAAAATATGGTGGAAGTAAACAGACAGGCTTTTACGGTTTGGCTTATGGTCTATCGACCATCTGTTTTCTTTTTACAAGTGCTATGACACCTATTATTACACGAGAGTTTGCCAAATCTTATGGGGAGAAAGATATAGAGAGCATGAGAGGACTCTTTTTAAGATATATTCCTATGTTATATAGTATCTCTGCATATTTTGCTATATTTGTGGCAATTCAGAGTGAAAATATATTATCTATATTTACAGATGAGAAGTTTAAAGAGGCTTATCTTGTTTTAATGGTTATGGCTTTTTATCCAATTCACCAAACTTATGGACAGTTGAGTGGAAGCATATTTTACGCAACCAATCAGACAAGACTTATGAGAAATATATCTTTAGTGGTTCAACCCTTTGGTATGCTACTTACATTTTTACTAATTTATAAATTAGATTTGGGAGCTATTGGATTAGCTTGGAAGATGATTATAGTTCAAATTATAGGTGTAAATATACAACTATACTACAATACTAAATTTTTAAAATTAAAATTAAACTATTTTCTTTGGCATCAACTCTACTCTGTAGCACTATTTATAATATTAGCAGTTGTTTCAAATATGCTTATAGATATAAGTTCACCAATTTTAGATTTTTTTATATCAGGTCTCTTATACACGGTTTGGGTTATAATATTTATATATATTTTGCCTCAAATTTTTGCTACAAATAGAGATGAGATAAAATCAATTTTAATAAGGTTTAAAAGTGTCATTAAAAGAGAAATTAAAAAATAATCAACTAACTATAGGCTCATGGATAACTATAGCAAACCCTGCTATTGTGGAGATAATGGCTACTGCCAATTTTGAGTGGCTCTGTATTGATATGGAACACACCTCTATAGATTTAAACCAAGCTCAGATGTTAATTACAACTATTCAAGCAAATAGAATGAAAGCATTAGTAAGAGTTGCTAAGAATGAAGAGGTAATTATTAAAAAGGTGCTTGATATGGGTGCTGATGGAATTATAGTTCCTATGATAAAGAGCAAAAAAGATGCTAAGAGAGCTGTAGATTATGCTAAATATCCACCTGTTGGAAAAAGGGGAGTTGGATTATATAGAGCCCAAAAGTATGGTATAGGGTTTAATGAGTATAAAAAGTGGGTAGAAGAAGAGATAGTAATTATTGCTCAAATTGAACACATAAAGGCTGTTAAAAATATTAAAGAGATAATCAATACAGATGGTATAGATGGCACAATAGTAGGTCCTTATGATTTATCTGCTTCTATGGGTTATTCTGGTGAATTTGAAAGAGATGATGTAAAAAAGGCTATTAAAAAGGTAGAACTATCTTGTAAAAAATATAATAAACCTTACGGTTTCCATGTAATAGAGTCAGACCCTACAAAATTACAAGAGAGAATAGAAGAGGGTTGTACCTTTTTAGCTTATAGTTTAGATTTCTTCTTTTTAGGAGACTCTGCTAGACTAGGTATGAAACAGATAAAAGAAGGATTAAAACAGTGAATATAATATCAATTATCCCTGCAAGAATGGGTTCAAGTAGATTTCCAAATAAACCAATGGCAGATATTTTAGGTATGCCAATGATTGGACATGTTTATAAAAGAGTAAAGATGAGTAAACTACTAGATGAGGTATATGTGGCTACTTGTGATGAGGTTATATATGATTATATAGTATCTATTGGTGGAAAAGCTGTAATGACAAGTGATTGTCATGAGAGATGTAGTGATAGATGTGCAGAGGCTATGTTAAAGATAGAGAAAGAGACAAATCAAAGAGTAGATATTATGGTAATGGTTCAAGGTGATGAGCCTTTAACCTTTCCTGAAATGATAGATGAAGCAGTCTCTCCAATGTTAAAGGATAAAAGCATAAAGATTACAAATCTAGTTGCTGATTTAGAGACTATTGAAGAGTTTAATGACCCAAATGAGGTTAAAGTGGTTACGGATTTAGAGGGGAATGCAATATACTTTAGCCGTGAGCCAATTCCAAGTAGAAAAAAGGGGGTAGATAGTGTTCCTATGAAAAAGCAGGTTTGTGTAATTCCTTTTGAGAGAGATTTTCTTTTAAAATATAATGAGATAGAACCAACTCCATTAGAGATAATTGAGTCTGTTGATATGATGAGAATTATTGAACATGGAATGAAGGTTAAAATGGTACCAACAGCATATAAGACTAAAGCTGTAGATACTCCAGAGGATTTAGAGAGAGTAGTTGAGATGATGAAGAATGACAGTCTATTTGAGAGTTATAGATAAAATATCTAAACTACTATTTCAAATATATATATCTATTCTATCATCAATTCCAACAGAGATAGGAGTTAGAGTTAGATATATAGCATATAGACCACTTTTGAAAAATAGTTCAGGTTTTTTTAAAATAGATAGTGGTGTCTCAATTTTGGGATTTGAGAATATATCATTTGGAAAAAATGTAACTATTATGAAAAATAGCTATCTATACGCACATAATGGAGGAGAACTTACCATTGGAGATAATTTTACACTAAATACAAACTCCCAACTTGGAGCATCTTTTGGTAAAATTGTTATAGGTAATAGTTGTGCTATAGCTCCAAATTGTGTGCTAAGAGCATCTAATCACAATTTTGATAATCTTAATATTCCATTTATAAAGCAAGGTCACAAATATGGAGAGATAATTTTGGAAGATGATATTTGGATTAGTGCAAATTGTGTAGTAACTGCCAATACAAAAATAGGGAAAAGTTCTATTATTGGAGCAGGGGCTGTTGTTACAAAAGATGTAAAGAGCTATTCTGTAATGGGTGGGGTACCTGCAAAACTTATAAGAAAGAGAAAATAGATGAGATATTTAGTTACAGGTGGAGCTGGATTTATTGGTGGGGCTATTGCTAAGAGACTGTTAGAAGATGGGAATGAAGTTTATATTATAGATAATTTTAAAACAGGATATAAATTTAATATTCCTAAAAAAGCTATATTTATAGAGGGTGATTTTAGTAAAAATAGTACAATAGAGAAATTAAATGGTGTAGAGTTTGATACTATTTTTCATATAGGAGGGCAGAGTTCAGGAGAAATTAGTTTTGAAGAGCCTGAATATGATTTAAATACCAATACACTATCAACCCTAAAACTGCTTCAATATGCACAAAAAACAGACTGTAAAAAATTTATATACGCCTCTACTATGTCTGTATATGGTGAAGAGAAGAGTAAAGAGCAGTTTAGTGAAGATGATAAAACTAATCCAAAATCATTTTATGCTGTTGGAAAGTTAGCAAGTGAAAAATATTTAGATATTTTCTCTAAAGAGTATGGGATAGATTATACAGCTTTAAGATATTTTAATGTTTATGGAGTTGGGCAAAATTTAGAGAATTTAAAACAGGGAATGGTAAGTATCTATCTAAAACAGTTTTTTGATAAGAGCTTTAAAGAGATAGAGGTAAAGGGTAGTTTAGAGAGGTTTAGAGATTTAATCTATATTGATGATATTGTAGATATTACAATAGAGGCTTCAAAAGATAGTAACTTTAAAAATCAAATCTTAAATATTGGAACAGGTAAAAAGACAACTGTAAAAGATATTTTGAAGTTAATTAAAACTCAAAGTAAAATAGATAAAAAGATAGTAGTAACCAATGGGACAAAGGGTGACCAATTTGGAATATATGCCAATAACTCTAAACTAAAATCTATATATAAAAAAGAGTTAATATCTTTTGAAGATGGTTTAAAAAAGATGATAGAGTGGATTAATGTCAAATATAATAGCTGATGAAGTTACAATATCAAATAGTGCAAAAGTTGAAAGTTCAACTCTTAAATATTATTCAAGATTAAAAGATTATACTGAATTATATAATAGTACTTTGGGTGAGTATAGTTATATTTCACAATATTCTATTGTTAATAAATCTATAATTGGTAAGTTCTGTTCAATTGCAAATGGTTGTTATATTGGATTATGGGAACATAATATTGAGGTTAGTACACACTCTTTTTATTTATATGAACATAGTGGAAATTTTGTAAAGGGATATAAAAATTACGATAAAGATAATATAGAAACAACTATAGGTAATGATGTTTGGATTGGTGCAAATGTAGTAATAAAAAAAGAGGTGTTACTATATCTGATGGGGCTATTATTGGTGCTAGTGCCATGGTTACAAAAGATATACCTGCTTATGCTATTGCTGTCGGAAATCCTGCTAGAGTTATTAAATATAGATATAAAATGGCTTTTAGATATAAAATGGTGGGATTTTTTAAGAGATAAATTGAAAGAAATAATAGAACAAAATGGATTTAATAATTTTGAACTTTTTAAAAAATTATTACAGAATTAAATATTATAGCAATATCTCTAGCCTATTCTAACTCTAGTAACTTGTTTATATTTTTTACATTTTCCCCCCAATTTTATGTTATAATTAATAGTTTAAATAAAAAGGAGAATAAAATGTTTAATTTTATTAAAAGATTTATAATAGTTTTAATATTGGTTTTATTTAGTTTTGAGTTTATAATGGCTAAACCACCAAAACCAGGTGCTGATTTTGTATGGATTCCACAATATAAGACTCCATTAGGTATTGTAATCCCTGCTCATTGGAAATATAAAGGTAAAAAAAAGATTAGAAAAAAAAGATATAAAAAACAAAAAGTATATCAATCAAAAGGATTTAAAGGTCAATCTAAATAGGGTTAGCTTTTAAGCTTTTTCCCTAAAAATAGAATACCAAAAAATCTAAAGCCCCAAAGACCAAATAGAACAAGCCAAACAGTAACTGTTATATCAAACCAAAATAGAAAATTCCACCCAAAAGCAAAGATAATTGATGTTATTAGTCTGCTAATTACTACAACTTGTGTCCAATAAAAGAGTATCTTTGTCCACTTATCAGCTATTAGTGGGTTTCCAGAGTGACCTAGTGTTACACGAGTTCCAAATCCTATTAATATGGTTAATACAAACCCTAGTACTAATATATGAATATCTAAAAATAGAAAATTTACACTACTAAATAGAGCTATAAGATTAGAAAGTCCTGAAAAGAGAAAAGCGACAGGTATCCAAAATAGTGCTAAATGTAGTATCCAAAGTAGAGGATTTTTATTTGGAAAAGGTAACTCCCAATTTAATAGTTCATTTCCAATAAGATAAACTAATACAAAGTCAACTACAAAAGATAATCCATCTACTATAGTATCTAGTATAATATGAACAGCTAATAGCAATGCAATAGTTTTTATTAATCCCTTATCTTGTTCTCCTCTAGCATTGGAAAAAAATGGCACCATTCTTTGAGCTACAGAAAAAGTTACCATAAATAGGTATAAATATATAGCAATCTCTATAGCAAAATTTATAATAAATATATAATCAAATAGATAACCTATTACAAAAAAGAGATGAGAAACTCCTCCAGCACCCATTGATACTAAAATCCAAAACATATCCTGATTATTTTCCATTACAGAGTTATTATAAATCTTACGAAGAATATTAATTGCCAATAGATGTCCAATTAATAAAATTATCATAGCAGTAGCTATTAAAAAAGATGAGAATAGTCCACCAAATATAAAAAATATACTACCTATAGCAAATGGAATAAGTATTGTCATATATACTATCTTCTCAATAGGCAGTGTTCCTGAAAATCTAGGAAAAGTTGTAAATAGAAATGCTAAAAATGCAGGAGTAAATAGTAGATATATTAGTGAATAGGCATGATAGTTTGGTATTGGAATAGCCGATACTATAATACCTTTTGAAAAAAGTGCAAATATCAACATAGATACAATAGCATTAATAAACGCCAACACAAAAAATGGTTGGTGAGGTTGTGAAAGAAAATAGTGATTTTTCATAGAAACCCTTAAGTAAATTATCCTTAATAGGATAACTTAAAATATATAAAACTAAAGAGTGTTCTATGAAAATATAATTAAAATTGTTTCTCTAAAAAAGGAATAATCTGTTTTTTACGACTAATAACTCTAGGAAGCCAAATTTGATTATCTTTTAGAGTAATATTAAATGCACTCTCTATCTTTTCTGGAGTATCACTTAAAACTAAAAGTTGAGAACCTTCTTGCATAATATCTGTAAGAAGTAGAAGAATTGAATCTCTTTTTCCTTCCTCTTTTAGCTTTTTCATAGCACCAAAAAGCTCATTTTTCATATTATCAAAAACGCTTAAGTCAACAACTTCAAGTTGACCTACACCAATTTTAGAGTTACCCATATTAAAATCTTTAAAATCTCTTAAAACTAGCTCCTCTTTGGTAGCATTTAATACATTAGATTTTACTATAAACATCTCCATTCCAAGAGCTTTATAATCCTCAATTTCTGCTAATTCTGCTAACTCTTTACAAGCTTTTGTATCCTCTTTAGTACATGTTGGAGATTTAAATATGACTGTATCACTTAAAATTGCACATGCCATTATTCCTGCTAAATTTTTAGGAATTTCAATATCATAATAGTCAAACATCTGTTTTACAATAGTATTAGAACAACCAACAGGTCTAACCCACATCTCAAGAGGAGCATCTGTTTTAAGGTCTCCTAATTTATGATGGTCAACAATACCTAAAATAGTAGCTTCATTAATATCTTTAGGGCTTTGAGAACTCTCCATAAAATCTATAAGATATACACTTTCCCCTGCATAACTTGTTTTAAGTTCAGGTTTTGAAAAACCAAATTTATCTAAAATAAACTCTGTTTCAGGATTAATCTCTCCTTGTCTTGTTGGAGTTGTATCTTCTCCTAATTGATTTTTTAAATAAGATAGTGATATTGCACCAATAATAGAGTCACTATCTGGTGTTGTATGACCAAATATGAAAGTTGACATATATATAAATCCTTAATATTTTTTGGAAATTATAGCCTATTTATTTTATATTTTTAATCAAACATAAGTTCTTCATCACTTATATCTCTATAGAAGTCACTTCCACACTTTAAATACTTTAAGTAGTTAAGTGCTTTAGAAATATTCTTTTGTGTAATAATACTTCCATGTTGAGGCATAATAGAGGTTATATCCTTATCTTTTATATTAAATAAAAAGTTTCTGGCTATCTTATTTGAACCAATATAGTTTTCATGAAAAAAGTTCATATACTCAATATGATTATCAAAATCTGTATCTAAAACTAATTTCCACTCTAAACTTAGTGCTGCCCAAATATCTCCTGAAAATAGTGTTTTTGTTGCATGATTATATATAGTTACAGCACCAGGTGCGTGCATAAAAGGAGATGGAATAAACTCCAATACTGCACCAGAAGATAGAGTGAGTTTTGGATTTCTCTCTGTATTGTAAAAATTATAATCTTGATCATTTGGAATATAGTGTGATATTAAAATATTTGTATTTGGTGACGCTATTATTTGAATATTTGGATTTATCTCTAACCAATCAATAAGACTAGATGTTACATCTGGGTCTTGGTGATTAGCAAATATTCTAGTAACATTTGATAGTGGTACAATTTTTTCTATACGATTTATTGTCTCTTGAAATTCTGCTCTACTACCACAATCTACAATAATAGCTTCACTTCTATCTTTTATAAGATATATATTACTTCGTAAAGCCTTTTCTGATGTTGTTCCAACCCAATATACTTTATGGTCTCCTTTATCTATTAATAGTACAGCATCTTTTGTTAGGTTATATTGTTTACTTATGGTCATATTATCTATCATCTATATTCCTACCTTTATTATTATTTAAAATAATAACATAAAAAAATAAAACAAGAAAACTAAAGATTGTACTTTAGTTTAAATAAGAGGATTATCCATCTCTTTAGGTATATCTAGTCCCATTATTTTTAAAACAGTTGGAGCTATATTATTTAATCCTCCACCCTCTTTTACTTTATCTACTCTATTATCTAAAATATAGCACCAAACATCACCTACTGTATGATTAGTTAAGATATTACCATCTTTATCTCTCATCTCTTCACAATTTCCATGGTCAGAGGTTATTACTATTGAGTAACCTTTTTCTTTTGCTTTTTCTATTATTTTACCAATCTCAATATCTACGGCATTTACTGCTAATTTTGCTGACTCATAGTTACCTGTGTGACCAACCATATCACCATTTGCAAAATTTACTACTATAAAATCATATTTAGTATCTATTCCATTTCTAACAGCCATTCCCACTTCAGGGGCTGACATCTCTGGTTTTAAATCATAAGTTCTAACACTAGGACTTGGAATTAATACACGACTCTCACCAATAAATGGCTCTTCTACTCCACCATTTAAGAAAAATGTAACATGTGCATACTTTTCAGTTTCTGCTGTATGAAGTTGTGTAAGTTTTGCACTGCTTATTACTTCGGCTAATGTATTTTTGGGAACTTCTTTTCTAAACATCACAGGGTAATTAAATGAAGCATCATAACTAGTCATTGTTACAATATTTAAAGGGATATACTCTCTTTTAAAATTATTAAACTCTCTACTTCCTAATGCTGTTGTAATCTCTCTTACTCTATCTGAACGGAAATTTGCCAGTATTACACTATCTCCCTCTTTCATTCCACTATAATCATTAAATGCAATAGGCTCTAAAAACTCATCATAAACCTCATCTTTATAAGAGTTATCTATATACTCTTCTATATTAATATTAGTTTTTGGAGTAGCATTTACAATAGCATTATACCCTTTTTCAACTCTATCCCATCTATTATCTCTATCCATAGTGTAAAATCTACCACCAATAGTAGCAATAGTTATATTATGAGAACAAATATCTTCTATCTCTTTTACAAAACTTTTAGCAGAGGTTGGTGATACATCTCTACCATCTGTTATTAAGTGTAAGAATACCTTTTTACCTCTTTTTTCTGCTAAAAGTGCTAGACCTATAATATGTTCTATATGGGAGTGAACCCCTCCATCACTAAGCAGACCTATAATATGAACTCTTTTACTTTTTTCTAAAGCACCATTTAGTGCCTCATTTTTTTCTATAGAGCCATCTTTAATAGCTAATGATATTTTTACTAAATCTTGATAGAGTACTCTTCCACTTCCTATTGTCATGTGTCCCACTTCAGAGTTTCCCATTTGACCTTCTGGCAGACCCACACTTAAACCATAAGTTGATATAAGTGCTTTTGGAGCAGTTTTTAAAAGTTTATCAAATGTTGGTTTAGTTGCATCTTTGAACGCATTACAGATACTATTTGGTTTACATCCAATTCCATCTGTTATAATTAAAATAGTTTTTTGTATCTTCATATATTTAACCCTATCTTTTAGAATATTTTAAGTAAAATATCACTTATTTACTTAAATCAGGATTTTTACTATATGTTATATGCTTTCTATCAACTATTTCACATCAATATTTTACAATATATCTCTGTTCGAGCTGGTCTTGGATTTTTTATAGCTTTTCTTTTGACTATATTTTTACTACCTAGGTTTATGGCTTGGGCAATATCAAGAAAAGCTCAACAGCCAATCAATAAATATGTTCCAAATCACGCCAATAAACAAAATACACCTACTATGGGTGGAGCTGTTTTTGTTATTACTACTGTAATAGCTATATTATTAACAGGAGATATAACAAACCTATATCTTATAGCAGGACTTATAACTCTTATTGGGTTTGCACTTGTAGGGTTAAAAGATGATTTAGGAAAAATTCTAACAGGAGATAATCTTCAAGGATTAACAAGTAGGGGAAAACTTCTACTTCAAGCTGTTGTAGGTGTAATTGTTACAATATTTATTATATATTTAGCTAATTTCCCAACAACTATATATATACCATTTGTAAAAGAGCCTATTATGGATATAGGGATATTTGCTATACCATTTTGGATATTGGTATTTTTAGCTACAACTAATGCTGTAAATATTACAGATGGACTTGATGGATTAGCTACAGTACCTTCTATTTTTAGTTTAGCAACTTTAGGAATTATTGTATATATGACAGGTCATGCTGTATTTTCAAAATATCTACTTTTACCAGATATTCAAGGTATAGGAGAGGTAACTATTTTAGCTTCATCTTTAGCAGGAGCTTTACTTGGTTTTCTTTGGTATAACTGCTATCCTGCTGAACTATTTATGGGAGATACTGGTTCTTTATCTATTGGTGGAGTTTTAGCATATATGGCAATTATAGGAAAAAGTGAAGCTCTGCTTGTTTTAGTTGGTTTAATATTTGTAATTGAGACTGTATCTGTTATTTTACAAGTTGGAAGTTATAAAGTAAGACAGAAGCGAATATTTTTAATGGCACCCATTCATCACCATTTTGAGATGAAAAAGTGGGCTGAAAATAAGATTATTGTTAGATTTTGGATGATTGCATTTATCTCAAATATCTTAGCACTAATTACTCTAAAAATAAGATAGGAAATATAATGAAACCTACACTTTTTGGATATGGATTAACAACAAAAGCTATTGCTGAAAAATTGGGTGGTGGTTGTGTTTTTTTTGATGATAAAGCAGTTGAGCCATATATAGATGAAAACAGTAATAAAATCTACCCATCAAACCTATTTAACCCAAATAAAAGTAAACTAGAAGTTACAACACCTAGTTTTAAACCTACTCACCCTCTAATTAAAAAAGCCAATAATCTAATAAGTGAATATGACTTTTTTGCTAAAGAGATGCCTTTTTCAATTTGGATAAGTGGAACAAATGGAAAAACAACAACAACACAGATGTTAGGTCACCTTTTAGAAAGTAAAGGAGCAGTAACAGGAGGGAATATCGGCACACCTTTAGCTAAACTTGACACTAATGCCCCTATATGGATATTAGAGAGTAGCTCATTCACACTTCATCACACAAATATAGCATCACCCAATATATATCTACTCCTTCCAATAACTCCAGACCACTTAGATTGGCATGGAAGTGAAGAGCAGTATGAAAAAGATAAACTAAAACCACTACTAACAATGAAAGAGGGAGAGTTAGCTTTAGTTCCAAAAGGTTTAAATTTACCTAAATCTAATGCTTTTATAGTTGAGTATGATTCATCTAAATTCTTAGAAGAGTATTTTGCTATAGATAGTTCTAAAATAAGATTTAAATCAGCCTTTTTAGAAGATGCTCTTTTAGCATTAGCTGTTACTAGAACTCTATTTGATGAGGTAGATTATGATACTGTAAATCAATTTAAACTAGATAACCATAGACAAGAAGAGATAAAAGATAGTAAAAATAGATTATGGGTAAATGACTCAAAAGCTACAAACCTAGATGCAACTATTCAAGCAGTCAAAGGGTATAGCAATAGATTTATAAGATTAATTATTGGCGGAGATGATAAGGGGGCAGAGTTAACCCCTCTTTTTGAACTTTTAGAAAAATTAAATATAAAAATCTATACAATAGGTTCAAATAGCACCAAATTAGCTTTATTAGCTACTAAATATGGTGTAGATTACACTTCATGTAAAACACTAGAGAAAGCAGTTGAGATAATAGATAAAGAGATGAGTAATAGTGATGTAGCTTTGCTTTCTCCAGCAGGGGCTAGTTATGACCAATTTAAATCATATAAACATAGAGGTGAAGAATTTATAAAGTTTATAAAAAAAATATACTAATTTAATATTACTTTAAGTTTAAGTGGCTATAATTTCAGCCACTTCAAATAAGAAGTACTACATTTAGAGTGGCTCCATAGCTCAGTCGGTAGAGCAAAGGATTGAAAATCCTTGTGTCGGCGGTTCGATTCCGTCTGGCGCCACCACTTATTAAATCCCATAAAATAGCTATTTCGTAAGTATCTTTTTTATTTCGTACGCTTTTCATACCGTTTTTGTTATGAAACTTTTTCTATATAATTATTGAGAAAAGTACCTCGTTCTCTATCTACTTGTTCAATATACTTTCGATAATATTTATTTGTTATAGTCATATTAGAATGTCCAAGCATTTTTAACCCAACCCACTCAGGCTCTTCTCCTTTACTTAGAAATATACTTGCAAAGGTATGTCTTAAATATTTATCTCAATAGTAGCAAAAAATAATGATATTTAAGAAATAAAGCTATAAATATACTCCTACTTTAATCTATATATAATAAAAAAACGCTATAATTTCACATATTATAACAAA
>Ga0256842_1001238_pt1 | contig 20994 bp, 22 predicted proteins | sample 4559240metaG_FD_185973 | JGI IMG/M metagenome (GOLD analysis project Ga0256842, IMG submission 185973) | Hydrothermal vent microbial communities from Guaymas Basin, Mexico - 4559-240 | ecosystem: Environmental > Aquatic > Marine > Hydrothermal vents | place: Mexico: Guaymas Basin | collected... | reverse complement strand
AGAACAAGTAAGTCTGATCGTATGCGTGGTGTTGAGTCAGGCATGGTTGAGTATATTACAAAACCATATTCAGCAGACTATCTGGCAAGTGTTGTACAGAGAAATGTTAACTTTAAAGCGGAGTTCTTATAATGAGTGATAAACTAAAAGATATTATTAGCAAACAGGGCGAGCAGCAAGAGCAAGAAAGTGTAGTAGGACAACTTGATGATGTTGTACAGCTTGTAGGATTTATGATAGGTGATGAAGAGTATGCCGTGCCAATTCTTTCTATTCAGGAGATTATTAAGCCTTTTTCATGGACGAGGGTACCACAGGTGCCGAGCTATGTTATGGGTGTTTTTAATCTTCGTGGTGCTGTTATTCCTTTAATAGATTTACGTGCAAAGTTTGGACTTCAAACTAAAAAACAGAGTGAAGACACACGTTTTATTGTGATGCGTCATGGTGATGATGTCGCTGGTTTTGTGATTGACAGGTTGACTATGGCGATTCGTATCAAAAAAGAGAATATTGGTCCGGCACCTGATACTGTAAGTGGTGATGATACTATTATTGATGGTGTTGGTAAACAGGCTGATAAAATTATTACTATTTTAAAAGTCAATAAACTACTTGAGAGAGATTTTTAAAACATTTCGATGTATAAAAAACCTCTTATAGATCTCCAAAATGGCAAGCTCTCCATCACTTTTAGCGGAGAGCTCACACTCAATACTATTGCTAAAATTGAAAAAGAGATGGAGATTGTAAAAACGTACTCTTTTTCACAACTTCAACTTGATTTTTACTCCTTAGATTTTCTCGATACTGCCGGGGCACTTTTTATTTATGATCTTAAAAAATATTTTACGCAAAAAGAGATAGAAGTTAACATACTTTTAGAAGATGAGACACAAAAATCTACTTTGGCACTTGTTGAAAAAAATATGAAAAATACTCATAAATTTGTGCCAAAAAAACAAAAGAGTTTTTTAGAACAAACTGGAGAACTTTTTTATAGTTATGTTATTGGACTTATCTCATTTTTAGAGTTTTTTGGCAAGCTTTTTGCATCAAACCTACGTTATATGATTTCTTTGAAAAATATACGTTTTAAAGAGATAGCCTTTGAGATAAATGAGAGTGCTATTCGTGCTTTAGGTATTATTGCACTGACAAGCTTCTTAATAGGGCTTGTTGTTGCATATCAGTCGGCCTATCAGTTAAAGATTTACGGGGCAAATATTTTTATTGTCGATATGTTGGGAATCTCTATTTTTCGAGAACTCGCCCCTCTTATTACCGCTATTGTTATCGCAGGGCGCAGTGGTTCGGCTTATGCTGCACAAATTGGTGCTATGAAGATAACCCAAGAGCTTGATGCTATGAAGACGATGGGCTTTGAGCCTTTTGCTTTTCTTGTTCTGCCTCGTATTATTGCGCTTGTTATAATGATGCCAATATTGATCTTTGTAGCAGATATGATGGCGATGCTTGGGGGTATGATTGTTGCAAATATTGATTTGAATATTAGTTCTTCACTCTTTATTGATCGTTTTATGGAGGTTGTTGCGGCGAAACATTTTTTTGTGGGTATTGTAAAAGGGCCGTTTTTTGCATTTTTAATTGCCTCTATTGGAATCTATCGAGGGCTTATGGTAAAAGATGATACACAAAGTATAGGGTTTAATACAACAAAAAGTGTTGTTGAATCTATCTTTGCCGTTATTATTTGCGATGCTATTTTTTCAATTGCATTTACAAATTTGGGAATATAAGATGGAGTTGATTAAAGTAAGAAATGTACGGACTGTTTTTGGTGAGAAAATCATTCATGATGGACTTAATCTTACTATAAATGAAGGCGAAATTTATGGACTTTTAGGACCAAGTGGGTGCGGAAAGACAACACTGCTGCGTGAGATGGTACTGCTGCAAGAGTTTACAAGCGGCTCAATAGAGCTTCTTGGCAAAAAACTAGAGAATATCAGTGAAAAAGATGCTCAGAGCTTAAGGTATCAATGGGGTGTACTGTTCCAATTTGGTGCACTCTTTTCTTCACTCACACTAAAAGAGAATGTTGCTTTGCCACTTGTAGAGTACACAGGACTCTCACGCAAGATGATAGATGAAATAGTACGATTTAAAATCAATCTTGTTGGACTAAAAGCTGAAGATGCAAATCTCTACCCTTCAGAAATCAGTGGTGGTATGCGTAAAAAAGCAGGCTTGGCACGTGCTTTGGCTATGGATCCGAAGTTACTTTTCTTGGATGAGCCGACAAGTGGGCTTGATCCGATTTCAGCACGTGAGTTTGACACTCTTATATTAAAGTTGCGTGAGATGTTGGGGCTTACTATTGTTATGGTGAGTCATGATTTGCAGTCTATATATGATACTTTGGATAAAGTTGCTATAATTGACAATAAAAAGATTGTATATGAGGGGACACTTAAAGAAGTTACAAATGTAAAGAGTGATTTTATAGAGAGCTTTTTTGGAAAAATGAAATGAATAATAAAGTAAATTATACACTGATAGGTTTTATAGTTTTAATTGGAATGAGTTTGATGTTTGGTTTTGCATACTGGATGCTCAAACCCTCTACAAATGAAGCGACGCAAAAGTATCTTATCTATTTTGATGAGTCTGTTTTAGGATTAAATCTTAATGCTCCTGTGAAATATAGAGGGATAACAGTAGGTAAAGTTACACGATTGCGTATCAATCCAAAAAATACAGAACAGGTAGAGGTAACAGTAGATATTTTACAAACTACCCCTATTAAAGAAAACACTGTTGCAAAACTAACAGCACAGGGTATTACCGGGCTTACATACATTAACCTCACGCAAGGGAAAAATGATGCGCCACCACTTAGGGCACAAGAGGGGCAGAAATACCCGGTAATTAAAACAATACCTTCTTTCTTTGAGCATTTTGAACGCTCCCTTGGAGATGTCTCTTTACAACTCTCTGAAACACTCTATAAAACACAAAAACTACTGAATGATGAAAATCAAAAACAGTTTGCTCTGTTCTTAAAGCAAACAGCAAGTATCATGAATAAGCTCGATGGCTTGCTTGATGAAAAGACAGTTGCACACTTTCAAAGCTCTATGAACAATCTTGATACTATTACGTATAAAGTTGATAAACTGATGCCAAAGATTGATAATGCTGTGCAAAAAAGCATTGAATGGGAAAATAATATCAACAACTCTTTTGAAGCCATCAAAGAGACATATTTTAACATGGATAAGACTATGCAAAATATGGCCACCTCCTTTTCAGACTCGGCAATTACTTTTGATAAAATGAGTCATACAGTAAATAATACAATGCTTGAGAGTCAAACTATGATGATAAATTTAGAGAGTACGCTTGAAGAATTTAAGCGTAATCCATCAGATATAATCTATAAGAAAACAGAAGAAAAAATTGCTCCGGGAGAGAGATAATATGAAAAATATTGTACTGCTTTTTAGTTTCTTTTTTTTAACGGCATGCTCAACAACGCATCCTGCAATTACAGAGTACAGAATTAATGTTCACACCAAAGTTTCACGAGATATACAGAGCAGTTGTCAACAACATTCGCTAACAGTTGCACAGGTTTTTGTAAAAAGTTCTTTGATGAGTAAGAAGATGAAGTATGTCGTAGGAAAGTATAAAGAGTATGCATACAACCAGTCGGAGTGGGCAGAAAATCCAAACAGAGCCATAACTGATGCCATTGTAAAAGCACTGCAAGATGCCGTTGTGTTTCAAACAGTGCAGAGTTATAAATCATTTAGTCGCAGTGATTATACTTTAGAGAGTAGAGTAGATGATTTTACACAATATTTCTCTGAAGATGAAAAAGAGTCATATGTTAGAACTTCCATCACATTTTCTCTCATTGATAACAAAACAGCAGAAGTTGTTGGCAGCAAGCAGATAACAAAAGAGAAAAAAGCACAGGATGCTGATGCAAAGAGTGGAGTTGTTGCTTTAAATGAACTTTTGAGTGAGAGTCTGCGTGAGATGCAAACATGGATAGCAAAGAGTTGTGAATGATTACAGAGAGAGAATACAAAAAGAGACGCCAGCAGTTTGCAACAAAGTTAAAAAATAACTCTGTAGCAGTGCTTTTTAGTGCCGAGCCAAAAACACGTTCTAATGATACAGAGTACCCATACAGACAAGATAGTAATTTTTACTATTTAACAGGTTTTACTGAAGATAAAGCAGCGCTGATATTTGTTAAAGAGGCAAAAAAAACAAAAACATATCTTTTTGTCTATAAAAAAGATAAGACTGAAGAACTCTGGAATGGAAAACGACTTGGAAAAGAGCGGGCAAAAGAGCTTTTTAGTGTTGATGATGTTTTTGAGCAGAGCGAGCTCTCTGTAAAACTCAAACTGTTTTTAGAAGAAAAACAGCGACTCTATTATGACTTTAAATTGGACTATTCAAAAGTCAAACTCTTAAAACGTTATGCCAAAAAGATAGATACTTTTAAAAATGCAGCAAGTTTGATTGAGAAGATGCGTCTGATAAAATCAGATGCAGAGGTAGCGCTTATAAAAGAGGCGTTGAGCATAACAAAAAAAGCACATCACAGGGCTATGAAAAAGGTCTCAAAACTCCATTATGAGTATGAACTTCAAGCTGAGTTTGAGTATGTTTTTAAAAAGTACGGTGCACAGAGTGATGCCTATACATCAATAGTTGCATCAGGGAATAATGCCAATACCTTGCACTACATAGATAATATGGCAAGACTTCATAAAGATGAGCTTGTCCTTATTGATGCAGGGTGTGAGTATCATTACTATGCAAGTGATATTACGCGAACTATTTCGACTACAAGCTTTACAGAAGCACAAAAAGAGTTGTATCAACTTGTTTTAGATGTTGAAAAAGAGATTATAACAATGATAAAACCGGGAGTATTGCGAAGTGAGCTGCAAAAACGAGCAGAGCTACTGCTTTGTAAGGGGATGGTTGCGCTTGGGATTTTGCATGGCAGTGTAAAAAAACTGCTTAAAAAGAGTTCTCATAAAAAATACTTTCCTCATGGAATAGGGCATTGGATGGGAATAGATGTTCATGACCAGGCACCATACAAAACAAAAAAACAAAAAGAGATTCCTCTGCAAAAAGGGATGGTTTTGACAATAGAACCAGGCATTTATATAGATGAAAATGATAAAAATGTACCTCAAAAATATAGAGGAATAGGAATACGCATAGAAGATAATATTTTAGTTACTCAAAGAGGGTATGAAAACCTCTCTGTAGCAATAAAAAAAGAGATTAAGGATATCGAATCCTTAGCCTCTTAATGGAATTATTTTGCTTTTTGTGAAAAGACTTTATCTTTAAAGTCTTTGAGTTTTGCTTTTAAATCATCAAAGAGTTTCTCAGCTTTGTTTTTGCCTTTGATCTCTTTTCTTACGTTTTTAATTGCTTGATGCAATGCTTTATATGTTGTGTCTGAGTGACTTACATATCCAAGTGTCTCTGCAACATCAAGTTGATCTTCTGCAGCTTCAAGATATTTAAGTGCTTCCTCTTTTTTACCGTTTTTAGAAAGTGAAGCAGATACATTAATAAGGTCTGTCGCTTTTAAGAGTGGCAGAGGAATAACTGTTGTTGTATTATCAAATGTTGAGAGTGCGAGCTCTAAAACACTTTTTGCTTTTTCAAGCTTGTTATCATGCAGATATTTTGCTGCAAGTTTCAGTGCATCTGGGTATGTGACTAACGGCAGACTTACTACAGTTACATCAATCTCACTTTGGAGTGAATTGAGTAGTACTCTGGCTACTTGAACTTTATTCTCAGCTAAGAGATCTTTAACCGCATCAATACTTTTTTTGGCATCTTTACTTGTTCCGACATACTCAACCATTGTTACACTGCTGTCAATTGGTAAAAATTTCGGAGCATCTTTGGCACTTAAAATTACTTCGAGCTTACCAAGTGCTTTTTCAATGTTTGCCTCTGCGCTTGCTTTGTCATTTTTATTGAGAGCTATGAGTGCATTGTTTGTAAATTTAAGTGAACTAATAGCTTCCTGGATAAGTTTCTTTTGATTTGCAAGTGCATCTTGTGTTCCTTTTCTAACCGCACTTTTGTTAACCTCTTTGACACTTTTGATGTCACTTTTTGCATAAAGCCCACTACTAAGTAGTAAGGAAGATAAGAGTGTAGATAATAAAATGTTTTTCATGATTTTCTCCTTGATTTGTAAAATAGTTTTTTAATATCTAGGGGAATTATAAGAAGAGAAGGTAACATCAAATGCTACAAAAGTAGCATTTCTTTAAAATTATTCGTAAGCGTAGCTCCAACCTGTTAAACTTTTCTCTTTTGCTTCAAAAAATTCATCTGAATCTGCAAGAAAATCCATGACGTGCATAGGTGTATATGGAATAGTTTTTTGATCTTCCGGTTTTACAAGTAGTAATGGCATGGGTGTATCTTGTGCAGAGCTGATTGCAAAACCGACAGGCATAATTTGGCTCATAAGTTCAGCTGGTTGACCTATTTTCTGCTCATCTCTAAACTTCTCTAAGATGGCTTTTTGAATATCTTGCGGAATTAAATCTGCAGTATTTAAAAATATAGTAAAATGAATAGGTGTATCTTTAAAATGTTCCGGTGCGGGTGCAGCCATAATGATGTATTGCACATTTTTGAGATGTTTTTGTATATCTTGGGTTGAGAGATAACGCTCATTTTTAATTGGTTTTGCTTCCATACTTTCTCTTTAGATTAGAATTTGTTTAGTTGATTTAAATTTGTGAAATTTTACCATAAAATTGGTACAAAATATGCTTTAAAAAGCTCATAGGGAGTGGTATGCAGTTTATTGAAGCGCTGAAACTAAGAAGTAAGCTTTTATTTCTTTTTTTACTTATTACTGTTGGACTCATTAGCATAGGTGTTATGGGTACAGGCTATGTAAATGCAATGAAAAAGAATATTGACTCACTCTATTTTGGCTCTTTGGTTCCTGTAACCGAGCTTAATGAAATTCTTCAAAAATATCATCATGGACTAGCAGATACACTCTATAAAGCCTCACGTAAAGAGATGAGTACCTCTGAAATAGTATTTAATCTTGAGGACTCTTTAAGTGAGATTGAGAAGAAGTGGAAAAGTTATATGTCTCACTTCAAGAGTGAAGAAGAGATGGAGTATGTTGAGTACACAAACCTTGAGATAAAAAACACGAACAGATATTTTAAACAGATTCTTTTGGCTGCAAAAAACGGCAAAGATCTCACGCAGATCTCTGTAAATACTTTAGAGAAAAAGGTTGCTTATATTCATAGTGTTTTGCAAAAGCTTATAAATTATGAAGTCAATGTTGCATATTATGAGAGAAAGAAGTTTTTACATATCTATCAAACAGTGATGTTTCAGATTGGCATAATTCTTTCTGTGGTTATCATCGGCATACTCCTTATTTTATTTTATGTCTTTAGAAGTATTCAAAAAGATCACACAAAGCTTGAAATTGCAGCCAAAAAGTTAAAAATAGCAAATAAAAAACTTGAAAATGCATCCTATACAGATTCACTTACAGGGTTGCATAATAGACGCTATTTTAATTTTATCTATGATCGTGAAATCAAGCGTGCCAAGCGAAATAAAACATATATTACTTTTATGATGCTTGATATTGACTACTTTAAACAGTATAACGATACCTATGGGCATGTTGAGGGTGATTTTGCACTTAAGTCTGTTGCAAAAGTGTTAAAAGATCTACTCAAACGTCCAGGTGATTATGTATTTAGGCTTGGTGGTGAAGAGTTTGGTGTGCTCTTGAGTGAGACTGATGAATCTAACAGTGCAAAGCTTGCCCGTGAGATTTGTGATGCTGTTCGTGGTCGTGAGCTTAAACATGAGAAATCAATCGTATCTGATTTTGTGACAATATCTATTGGGGTAGTCTGTTGTGTGGCAGATGAGGCACTTGATAATGAGGTGCTTATCTCACGTGCAGATGAGATGCTCTATGAAGCAAAAGAGAGTGGACGAGACCGCTATATTATCACTTCAAATGTAAGTGCTGCAACAACAAAAGTACTGCATGAACAAGAGCATCTTAGTGTCCCTGCTTAAAACGGAAACCTTTTTCTACGAGTAGAGGGCGGAGTTTCTCTTTTAGCTCACCTTGAAACTCCATAAAAGCATCTTTGTAGGCTCCACCGCAACCGAGCTTTTTTTTCAGATGTTTTAGCAGTGTAGAATTTTGCTCTTTTAAGAGATGAAAAGGTCCAACAAGAGTAACGGTTTTTCCTCTACGCTTCTCTTTTGAGAAGTGAAGAAGATGTTTTTTTGGCTCTAAAATCTCATGAGAAATTTTAGATTTTCGAGGAGAGTCAACTTCTGCCCATCCATCATCAATATCTGCCCCGATGAAGATATCAAGTTTTTTACCTCGACTCACTTAGAGTACCTTTTGCGATAGAATACTTCTTTGATTTTTGTTATAGATACCATCTTGTAACTCCTGCGTGAGTTCTTCAATGTTTTCCTTGGTATGGTCATAAAGAGCAATAATTACTTCATCACCGGAAGTTAAAAAGGTACTTTCTCCATATGGAGTATAGCGAGTGGCACCTATACTGATGATAAGCTCTGTTGGATTGTTGCAAGATGCAATGTAGCTTTTAATATCTTCAAGTGGACCAAAATCCTCTTGTGTGTTTATCTGATTAACTATCCACGCTGTTAATTTATCATAAAAGTAGCTGTATCCATTGAGCTCTACATCTTCTCCGTAAGCGTGGAGTTTTCCGTCACGGCGTAAAAAACTACAGATACTGTAGTTATCCATAATGCCGCCATCTGCAAATCTGTCAATGGCAATAAGTGTTTTAGCCAGACCTTTAGAGTTTTCGCCCCAGTTTTTCTTATCGCTTATCTTTTGTGCACCTGCTATACGAATAGAGCAGTCATTATAAGCTCCAAACTCTTTTGGGATAATATTTTTTACTTTGTTGTTTTCATACTCGATTTTACAGATAAGTCCGACTTCTGGTTCAGCTTGAACATTACCGTCCTCTTTTGGAAGTTGAATTGTTGTTGATGAGAGTGGATAGGTAGAGAGAAGCTTACGTGGACGTTCCTCTGCGTTTGTCTTTTTACATGGCAGATAAAAGGGAAAAATCCCCTTTGGAGCTGCTTCATCTTCTGTAATAACATCTTTAAAATCTTCAAGCTCTCCGGCTTGTGCAAGATGTAGGGCAAAATTGCCTGCGATTCCAAGTCCTAAATAATTATTATAAAGAGACATATTTAAATCTTTCCTTCCTCTTTTGCTTGAGCAAATTCCTCATAACTTCCTTGAAAATCAATGTAACTATGATCTTCATGAAGTTCAATAACACGTGTAGCAAAAGCATCAAGTAACTCTCTATCGTGAGAAACACAGATAACATTGCCTTGAAATTCGTGGAGTGCTTCACCAAGTGCAACAATAGCCTCAAGGTCAAGGTGGTTGGTCGGTTCATCAAGAACTAAAAAGTTTCCACCCTCAAGCATCATTTTGCTGAGCATCATACGGTGTTTTTCTCCACCTGAAATAGCTTCAACATTCTTTTCTTGCTGTTCACCATTAAAAAGCATACGTCCAAGACAGTTTCGAATCTCTGCAATCTCACGTTTTGGATCAAAGGCACGAAGCCAGTCATAGAGTGTTCCGTCACCTTCAATAATATCGGCTGTATCTTGTGGGAAATATGAGTTTTCAATGGTAGCACCCCAAGTGATTTCTCCACCACAGCTAGGTTTCATCTCTTCCATTAAAATTTTAATAAGCGTCGTTTTTCCTACACCATTTCCACCAATAATAGCAATTTTTTCACCTGGATTTACTTTGAAAGTTATATCTTTAAGCACTTCATTGTCTCCGTATGAGTGGCAAACATGCTCAACATTAAGTGCTTCATCTCCCATAACACGCTTTGCTTTAAAAACAATAGATGGGTCACGGCGTGAAGAGGGTTTGATCTCTTCAATATTGAGTTTTTCAAGTTGTTTTTGACGTGAAGTTGCCTGTTTTGCTTTAGAAGCATTTGCCGAGAATCGACGAACGAAAGCTTCAAGTTGTTCTTTCTCTTTTTGCTTTTTGGCATTGTCAAGTTCCATCTGTTTAGCCATTACATTTGCAGCGATGTACCAGTCATCATAATTACCTGTAAATTCACGAATTTTTTGGTAATCAACATCAAGAATATTTGTAACAACAGCATTTAAAAAGTGTCTATCGTGAGAGATGACAACCATTGTACCTTCGTGGCGTTGGAGCTCATGCTCTAGCCAGCTGATTGTTTCGATGTCGAGGTTATTGGTAGGCTCATCGAGAAAGAGAACATCTGGTTTAGGATAGAGTACCTGTGCCAAAAGAACCTTGAACTTGTCTGCACTATCGAGTGTGCTCATAAGTTCATTGTGCTTTTCAGCAGGAATACCTACGTTTTCCAAGATTTTAGCGATGTTTACATCGTATTCATATGTTGGATCTTCTTCAACACAGATAGTTTCAAGCTCTGCAAGACGATTATTGACAGCATCATCTTCAAAATCACCTGTCATATAGATCTCTTCTTTTTCCTTAATAGCATCATAAAGTCGTTTGTTCCCATACAGTACAGCGTCCATAATAGTAAAATCTTCGTAAGCGTACTGATTTTGTCCTAAAACACCAACTTTATTCTGTTTAGGAATGATAACTTCACCCTCATATTCATTAATTTGTCCACTCAAAATTTTTAAAAATGTTGTTTTTCCAGCACCGTTTGCACCGATAAGACCGTATCTTTTATGACGGTCAAGTTTTAAGTTAATATCTTGAAACAGAACTCTGTTTCCGTATCGCATTGTAAGATTTTGTACTGTTACCATGTAATGTAGCCTATATAATATTTTTCGCGATTATATCGAAATTATCATAAAAATTTGGTTATGATTATGTATGCAAATACGAGAAATGAATTTAAAAGAACTTTACAGTGTTTATGATTTAGTAAAACAACTGCGTGAGGCATTGAGCTATGATGAGTTTGAAGATTTGATATATGAAATGCGTCATATGGAATATAAAATGATAGGGCTTTTTGAGAGAGGTGATCTTATAAGCTATGCAGGGGTAGCTATTCAAACAAATTTATATCATAAAAGACATCTCTATATTTTTGACTTAGTGACAGATAAACAATTCCGCTCACGTGGATATGGGAAGATGATGATGGAATATTTAAGAGATTATGCAAAAACTGCAGCTTGTGAGCATCTTGTACTCTCTTCAGGCTTGCAAAGAGAAGATGCACACAGATTTTATGAAAAAGAGGGCTTTGAGAAGAGGAGCTTTCTTTTTGTAAGTGCTATTGCGCACAACACTTTTTAAACTTTTTTCCACTACCGCATGGGCAGGGCTCGTTTCGTTCTACTTTTGAGTTAAAGAGTTCTCCGTCATGGTATTTCCAAACGTTATCTATTTTTACAAAGTTACTTTTTTCATGTAAAACAGCGATTTTACCGTTTTCTCTGTAATAAGCTTTAAACTCTACTATATTCTCATAGGCATCGATTACATTGAGTTTGAGCCACTCTAACTCTGGCATCATACGAAGCTCTTCTTCTGTTTGAGAGGTTGATGTTTTTGCTAAATATGCCCAGTCTCTTTTTACAAATGCCTCATATCTACTTATCATTAACTCTTTTGGTGTCATAAACTTCTCATTTTTTGATAGAATTATACAATAAGGATTTTTATTATGAAGATTAAATCACTCTATATTGCTGCACAAGAGAAAAATGCAGGGACGCTTTTTGTCTCTATGGGGATGATGGAAGTTTTAAAAAGGAACTTACATCGTGTTGCTTTTTTCCGTCCTATTGTCTTCTCACGTGAGATTCAAGATGGGGATATTACTTTTATTTTGGAACGTTACAATCTCGATATTGCTTATGAAGATTGTTTTGTTTATGACATCTCCGAAGTAGAGGAGTTGATCTCACAAGCAAAAGAGAGTGAACTTATAGAAAATCTTATTGAAAAATTTAAGCGATTAGAGCGTGAATATGATTTTGTTCTGTGTGAAGGCATTAGAAAATCTTTTTTGACTTCGACGCTCTCCCATGACCTTAATGTTAAAATTGCACAAAATTTTGGTGCACCCTACATTAGCATTATCAATGCAAAAGATAAAAATCCAAAAGAGGTCTATGAAGAAGTTTTAATAGAAAATAAATATATTACATCTGTAGGTTGTATCCATTTTGCAACTTTTGTAAATCGCATCAAAGAAGAAAATTTTCAAAATTTTCAAGAACTTTTTTCACAGACAAACTATACAACATATCTTTTAAAAGAGGTAGAAGAACTCAATCTTCCAACCATTAAAGATGTGATGGAGAGTTTGCACGCCAAGAGCATCATCTTAGGCGAATATGATCCATTGCGTATCATTAGAGCCGTGAAGGTAGCGGCACTCTCACTTGAAAATTTTTTAGATCATATACAAGAGGATGATCTTGTTATTGTTCCTGCTGACAGATCAGAGATTATTTTAGGACTTTATGGAGCGCTGCACTCATCAAAATATCCAAATATCTCAGCAATTGTTTTTCCTTTTGATATGCAGATACATCCAAATATTCAAAAGCTCATTGATGGGTTTGAGAGTTTTAAAATACCGATACTTTCCGTAAAAAGTGATACTTTTAATACGGCAAAAAATGTTATGAAAGTTCACGCAAGACTGCGGGTCAAGGCAGAGCGAAAAATAGCATTGGCGCTTGGTCTTTTTAACGAGAGTGTAGATATTCAGGTAATCGAAGAGAAGATAGCAACAACATACAGTGAGATAATGACACCACAAATGTTTGAGTATAAACTTTTTGCAATGGCTCACGCAAACAGAAAGCGAATTGTTCTCCCTGAATCGAGCGATGAGAGAATTTTACGAGCAGCAGAGATGGTTTTGCGACGAGGTATTGCTGATATTATTTTACTTGGTGTTGAAGAGGAGGTGCGTGAGCGTTCAATGCGTCTTGGATTAAATTTAGACAGAGCCACTATTATTGACCATTTGCAATCAGAATATAGTGATGAATTTGCAGAGAAGTTTTATCAACAACGTAAAGAAAAAGGGCTCTCACGCAAGCAGGCAGTTGATGCAATGACGCATCTGAGTTATTTTGCAACAATGATGGTTGCATGTGGTTATGCCGATGGAATGGTAAGCGGTGCAGTTCACTCAACGGCAGATACAATGCGTCCTGCATTGCAGATTATCAAAACAAAAGAGGGTGTTTCATTGGTGTCAAGTGTTTTTTTTATGTGTTTTGAGACAAAGGTTTTGGTTTATGGAGATTGCGCCATTAATGAAGATCCAAATGCACAACAACTCGCTGATATTGCCATCGCTTCCGCAAAAACGGCAAAAACATTCGGCATCCCTCCAAAAGTGGCAATGCTCTCTTACTCTACAGGAGAGAGTGGGCATGGGGTTGATGTAGATAAGGTGCGTGAGGCAACAGCACTTGTAAAACAGAAGTGTCCAGATCTACTTGTAGAAGGTCCTATTCAATATGATGCCGCAATTAACAAAGAGGTTGCGCAGATAAAACTGCCAAACTCTAAGGTTGCAGGAGAGGCTAGTGTATTTGTCTTTCCAGATTTAAATACAGGAAATAATACCTATAAGGCAGTGCAGCGAAGTAGTGGTGCTATTGCTATTGGTCCAATTATTCAGGGACTTAAAAAACCGGTAAATGACCTGAGTCGAGGGTGTCTGGTAGAAGATATTGTAAATACAATAGCCATTACAGCCATTCAGGCAGGAGAAGAGAAGTGAAAATAGCAGTTTTTAATGCAGGAAGCTCCTCTTTAAAGTGTAAAATCTTTGAATTTCCGGCTAAAACATTACTTTTTTGTAAAGAGATAGAAAAAATTGGGGAGAGTGGCTCAAAAATTGCCTCTCACGCAGAGGCACTAGAGGCTTTAGATATTGATTTTAGTGAGATTGACGCTATTGGGCATCGTGTTGTTCATGGCGGCGAAAAGTTACAAGAGAGTGTTTTAATAGATAATGAGGTTATAAAAACAATAGAAGAGCTGATTGTTTTAGCTCCACTGCATAATCCTGCAAATCTTCAAGGTATAGAAGTGGCACGTCAAAAAGCTCCAAATATTCCCCAAGTAGCTGTTTTTGATACAGCTTTTCACGCAACACTTCCAAAAGAGGCTTATCTTTATGCACTCCCTTATGAACTCTACGAAGCAGAGGGCATAAGACGGTATGGATTTCATGGTACCTCTCATGCTTATCTTGCTAAAGAAGCAGCAAAAGAGCTTAAAAAAGAGTTGCGTGAGATAAATATTATAACGCTTCATCTTGGAAATGGTGCTTCTGCCTGTGCTATTAAAAAAGGTAGAAGTATTGATACCTCCATGGGATTTACACCACTTGAAGGTCTTGTTATGGGAACTCGCACGGGTGATATAGATGCAGAGATCGTTTTGTACTTAGAACGTGAACTTGCAAAAACACCAAAAGAGGTAGAACATATTTTAAATAAAGAGTCCGGTCTGCTTGGAATTTGTGGAGAAAATGATCTGCGTGAGATACTCTTGCGTGAGGATGAGCGAGCAAAGTTAGCTATTGATATAATGGTACGACGTATTCAAAAATATATAGGCGCTTATATGGTGTTGCTAGAGAGGGTTGATGCTATCGTCTTTAGTGGTGGGATTGGAGAAAATTCTAAAGAGATACGTGATGCCGTGATGGATAATGCCTTGTTAAAAGGTATGAAAACTTTAGTGATTACAACAGATGAAGAACTCGAGATTGCAAATGAGACTTATTTGCTTATAAATCAGCTATCTTCATCTCATACGTTTCAATAATTTCATCAAGTGCAGATTGTTCTTTTTCTAAAGATTCAAACAGCTCTTCAACTTGATTTTCCATCTCTGAGACACTTTTTGAGAGTTCAATAAGTGTGGCACTTTCACCACTATTGGAGGCTTCTATAAGCTCTTCATGCTTGATTGAGAGATGGTTTTCAAGTTCCATAATCTCTGCTTCAAGTTTATCTACTTTTTTCTTTAGCGGTGAAGTGAGTTTATTTCGCTCACGCACAAGCTCAGCACGGAGTTTTTTATTCTCTTTTGTTGTTGATTTTGGAGCAGTTTTTATTGTTTTTTTCTCCTCTTCATCTTCATCCCAGCCAATTTTTTCTAAAAAGGCATCATAGCTTCCATCAAAATATTTGGCTCCATTTTTTGCAAAGATAATAAGTCTGTCACAAACACGACGAAGCAACGCTTCAGAGTGCGTGACGATGATAGTTGAGCCTGAGAAGTTTTGTATGGCTTGCGTGAGCGCTTCTATGGACTCCATATCAAGGTGGTTGGTCGGTTCATCTAAAAAGAGCAGATTAACCTCACGTGCAATAATTTGTCCAAGCATTACACGGCTTTTCTCCCCTCCAGAGAGGAGTGAAATCTTTTTGTCTGCCATATCTCCGCTAAACATCATCGCCCCACAAATGCCTCGCACGGTGGCTTCACTCAATTTTGGATTAGCGTTATAGATCTCGTCCATTACGCTGTTGTTTGGTGAGAGATGGGCTATGTTTGTCTGTCCAAAGTGGGCAAATTGGGTATTTGCATTGAAGCTAATCTCTCCACTGTTTGGTTGCAGAAGTCCTGCCAAGAGATTTAACAGCGTTGACTTCCCTTTTCCGTTCTTTCCGATAATACCAAGAGTTTCACCTTTTGCAAGGGTAAAAGAGATATTTTCAAAGAGTTTTTGCTCCGGAGTATAACCAAAACTGACATCTTTTACATCAAGGAGGACTTTTGCAGGAGTATTGGCGTAGTTAAAGTTAAAGTTTAGTGAGGCATCTTGAGCAATATCTTCTAAAATATCCATCTTCTCAAGCTGTTTTACTTTTGATTGTGCAAGTGCAGCAGTTGAAGCTCTTGCTTTGTTTTTGGCAATGAACTCTTCAAGCTCTTTTACTTTTTTATCTTGTGCGATTTTTTGTTTTTGGTGCAGTTCATCATCACTTTTAAGTTGTGTGTAAAATTTCTTTGTATCTCCCGGGATAACTTTGATATTTTTACGTACAATTCCTGCAATATGTGAGCAGACACCATCCATAAAATCTCTGTCGTGGGTAATTAAGATAATTTCTCCCTCAAAACTTCTTAAAAAGCTTTTGAGCCAACGCAGAGAGACGATGTCTAGGTAGTTGGTAGGCTCATCTAAAAGGAGTAGATTTGGTTCGGTAACAAGGAGTTTTGCAAGATTAATACGAATTTGATAGCCACCTGAAAAGGAGAGTGGATCTTTTTGTAAATCTTCAGCACTAAAGCCAAGACCAAAGAGAATCTTCTCAACTCTATAGGTGTCATACTGCATCTCTTCATCAAGTGCGAGTGCTGCCTCTTGGCGAAGAGTTTTTTCAGTGAAAGTAAGATGCTGTTTAAGTGTACCTATCTTATAGTTTTTTGGAATGATAACATCACCGCTGTCAGGGTGTTCTTCACCTGTGATGATTTTAAAGAGGGTTGATTTGCCACTTCCATTGCGTCCGACAAGACCAAGACGGTTCCCAGCATTTAGTTTTAGGTTGAGGTTTTTAAAAAGTTCTTGTGTTGTAAAGTTTTTAGAGATATTTGTTAATTGAATCATAAACGTAAGTTTACTCAAAATAGCTTTAAGCGCTTGTTATAAACAAGTAAGAGAGTTTGTTAAAAAAAGTATTGGATAGTAAATAAGAGGTTTAAACTCCTGAAAACAGGAGTTTAAAGAGATATTAAAGTGGAGTTACGTTCTCAGCTTGTGGGCCTTTTTGACCTTCACCGATCTCAAATGTTACTCTTTGACCTTCTGCTAAAGAAACTCTTCCACCTTGTGGGTTGTTTACCTGACGGAAATGTACGAATACATCGCTCCCACCATTGTCTTGTTGAATAAAACCATAACCTTTTTCGTCATTGAACCATTTAACTGATCCGTCCATTAATTGTGCCATTTTGTAGCCTTGTTTATAAATTTGTGTAAAAATTGGAGAAGTCTTTAGGAGGTTTTAACACGGGTAGAGCAAAAAACACACTAAAGATGAATTCACGCCTCATCTTTCACTTGGCAACAGTATAGCGCAATAATTTCAAATAACCAACCTTTTTGTAAAGAATTGCAAAATTTGTCTATTTTATGCCTATTAATGGCTTTTTAGTCAGAATTAACTTATGAGAAACTAGGTGATCTAGACCTGTTGATCTCTTTTTAAAATTAAAGATGCATGCTAAGTTTGCCGATATGTTTTTATATTGAGTTAGGAAGAGAGCTATTATGCAAATATCAGCAAATAACAGTGCTATAAAAAACCTTTATATGCAAAAACTCTCCAAAGATGAGGTCAAAAAGATCAGACAAGAGATAGTTGATAATGCAAATAGATATACCTTTACTGATTTTTCACTTCATGATTTTTCAAAACAAAAGCTTTCAGCAGGTGAGCAGATTTTAAAAAATACACAAGATTTTCAAAAGTTTCTCTACTCTAAGGGAATTAACGGAAGTAGTGTAAAACGTATTTCAGAGCTTAACTTTTCTCTTCCTTCTTACCTAAATATTAAAGCATAGTATCTTTTTTTAATCAATTTCGGTGTATCATTTCATAATTAATTTCAAGGAAATATTTTGAGCATCTATAGAGAGTATGATATCCGTGGTATCTATGAAAAAGAGTTAAATGAAGCAAGTGTTGTACGTATTGGTCGTGCATTGGCAGATAAGATAGCAGGTGAATATGTAGCTGTTGGTTATGATGCAAGAAGTCACTCTCCTATTTTATTTGAATACCTCACGCAGGGGCTTAATGCCGGTGGAAAAACAGTGCTTGATATGGGGCTTGTACCAACACCTGTAAACTATTTTACAAATTATCAGGAGTGGGATGGTATTACACCATCGGCTTCTGTTATGATTACAGGAAGTCATAATCCGAGTGAGTATAACGGTTTTAAAATCACTATAGACAAACTTCCTTTTTTCTCTGATGATATTTATGCACTTGGGCGTGAGTGTGAGCTTATGGAGATGCCGGTAAAAACTGAGAGAAAAGTTATTCAAATTGATGCGGTCTCAAGATATGTTGACTACCTTGTTAAAGTATTTGAACATCTAAAAGGAATGGATACACGCATTGTATATGATTGTGGTAATGGTGTTGCCGGCGTTGTTACTGAAGATATTTTTAAACGTTTAGAGATGCATACAAAAGGGCTCTATGTTGATCCTGACGGAACTTTTCCAAATCATCATCCTGATCCATCCGTTGAACATAACTTAGAAGATGTAAAAGCACTACTTGAAAAAGAGGGAGATATTGCTTTTGCCTATGACGGAGATGCCGATAGAATTGCTGTGCTTACACATAAAAACAATATAAAAGGCGATATGATGGCGCTTTTATACTCTATGAAGATGGAAAAACCGACGGTTATCGGTGAAGTAAAATGTTCACAAGTAATGTATGATGAGCTGGAACGTCGTGGTGCAAAGGCAATTATGTATAAAACAGGGCACTCAAACTTAAAAGTAAAGATGAAAGAGACTAATGCTGATCTTGCGTGCGAAGTAAGTGGGCACATTTTCTTTAAAAACCGTTACTTTGGTTATGATGATGCTATCTATGCAACACTTCGTATGTTAGAGCTTATAAAAGAGGGTATTGATCTTGATGCAGAGCTTGCAAAACTGCCAAAAGTTTACTCAACAGAAGAGATTAAAGTAGAGACGACAGAAGAAGAAAAATTTAAATTGATGGATAAAATAAAAGAGCTTTTACAAAATCCTCCTGCAGATTTTCCGAAAATCAAAGATATTATTACTGTTGATGGCGTGAGAATTAATTTTGAAAACGGGTGGGGATTAGTACGCGCTTCCAACACTACACCTGTTTTAGTCACACGCTTTGAATCAACATCTCAAGAAGATGCCAAGTTGTATGAAAAAGTGATTAATGAACTTATCTTAAAAGCTAAAGAGAGTTTATAATAAACAACTTAATATTATTTAGATAAAATTCTCTCAAAATTATTTGAGGAATTTATCTATGCTTTTTTATTTTGCGCTTCTACTCTCTTTTATATACTTCAAAATCGCTCGTGTTTACAAAAAAGAGGAAAAATCAAATATTAATATGCTTGTTCAAAATGTTATTGTCTTAGCTGCGGTTATTGTACTTTTTGTTTATGGTTTTATGTATGAGTCATGGTATCTTGTTCTTCTTGCCTCTTTTGCCTTTTTTATTCTTGCTTCTCTGGTCGTATCAGCTGTACAATTAGGGATTTTTATTGATGGAAAACCATTTATAAAACTTTCTCATCTTTATAAATCATTAGCATTTTTAGGAATGTTTATTGCGTTTATTGATGTCTATTTATGGGGTATTTAATCGCAAAACTGATATAATTTCATCAATTACAAACTTCAAGGATTTTTTTGATGAAAACGCATACACTTTTAATGCCGCTAGACATGCACCTTCACTTGCGTGATGGTGTAATGCTTGAAAATATTGCCCCTCTTTCAGCTTACTCATTCAGTGGGGCGGTGATTATGCCAAACCTTGTGCCGCCTGTTACTTCAAAAGAGGATGTACTTGCTTATAAAGAGCGTATTATGGCAGCAGTTCCAAATGATTATTTTGAACCTTATATGACACTTTTTTATCAGAACTATGATAAAAAGTTTTTAGTAGATATTGCCGATGAAATAACATCGGTTAAACTCTATCCTGCAGGAATTACAACAAACTCCGAAGGTGGTGTGAGCTCTTTTGATATAGAAGAGATGCGACCGACATTAGAAGCTATGAGTGAGCTAGGGCTTCCTCTTTGTGTCCATGGTGAGACAGATGGCTTTGTGATGGATCGTGAAGCTGAATTTATGTCTATTTATGAACTTTTGGCACAAAATTTTCCAGATTTAAAAATTATTATGGAGCACATTACAACCAAAGCTGCTGTTGATATGCTTGATAAATATGAAAATCTTTATGCAACAATTACAGTGCATCATCTTCTTTTGACACTTGATGATGTTATTGGCGGAATGATGATGCCACATCATTTCTGCAAGCCTATTGCAAAACGTCCTGAAGATTTAGATGCACTGCTGTCTGTTGCACTTGAAGCACATCCAAAAGTAATGTTTGGTTCAGACTCTGCTCCACATCCAAAAGAGAAAAAAGAGGCGTGTGGCTGTGCTGCAGGTGTCTTTACTGCACCAATAGCATTGCAACTTCTTTGTGAAATTTTTGAGCAGTTTGACAAGCTTGATAATCTTCAGGCTTTTGTTAGCGATAATGCACAAAATATTTATGGTATTTGTCCTGAATTTAAAGAGGTTACACTTGAGAAACGACCTTTTGTTGTTCCTGAAACATACTCTAATGTAGTGCCGATGTATGCGGGTGAAACTATTTCGTGGGCTATTGAGAGTGTCGATTAAAATACTGCTTTTAGAAGATGATCTGCTCTTTGGTGAGACTCTTATTGATTTGCTTGAAGATGCAGATTATGAAGTTACTCACGTGCCAAATGGGCAGGATGCACTTGATATGACCTATAGCAATAGATTTGATCTCTATCTTTTAGATATTAATGTGCCTCTCATTGATGGACTTTCACTTTTAAAAGAGTTGCGTGAGGCAGATGATAATACCCCTGCAATCTTCTTAACATCACACACTGAAAAATCAAAACTTCAAGAGGGTTTTGTTAATGGTTGTGACGACTACATTACTAAACCTTTTGATATGGATGAACTTTTATTGCGAATACAAGCAGTGATTCGAAGGATGAAACAGTATGAATTTGAGTGCGTAGGAGAGCTGTGCCATGATGAGATTCATAAGCGGATCCGTTACAAAGGAGAAGAGCTTAACCTTTCTAAAAAGGAGTATGGGCTGCTT
>Ga0256842_1001237_pt1 | contig 21002 bp, 23 predicted proteins | sample 4559240metaG_FD_185973 | JGI IMG/M metagenome (GOLD analysis project Ga0256842, IMG submission 185973) | Hydrothermal vent microbial communities from Guaymas Basin, Mexico - 4559-240 | ecosystem: Environmental > Aquatic > Marine > Hydrothermal vents | place: Mexico: Guaymas Basin | collected... | reverse complement strand
TCTTTTTTCGGAGTAGTATTATGAAAAAACAATATGAAGAAGATTATGCAAATATGGGTTTAATAGCTTTAAAGAGAGCAAGTCGTAAGGTATTAGAGAAGGCTTATTATGACAATTTGCGAGTACCGATATGGAGAAATGGTAAGATAGAATATATCTCCAAAGAAATAAAAGAGGGCAAAAGTTTATCTCATGGCAAACATGAACTAATAGAATATATTGACAAAAAAGGACAAAAAAGTGAAGGTTTATTATGATGATGAAATAGATGCATTATATTTAAAACTTTGAGATGAATTTCCAGATGGAGGTATAGAAATCTCTGAGGGTGTTAATATAGATACCACCTCTAACAATAAAAGAGTAGGAATTGAAATTCTGAATGCTTCAAAGAAGATAGATTTGTCCTCATTGTTATCTTATTCTTTTGAAGATGAGAGCTATTTAAAAATACCTAATTATTTAAAACGAACTATTAAAAGCAATCTGGTTTAAGTATTTAGAAGAAATGACAAGAGCAGTGGTTGCTGCTACAAATTCAATTAATTCAGGGACAGATATCCTCCCATTAAATTCACCTAAATGTGGACCACTATATATGGTTATGTCTTTTTCACCTTTTTTTATCTCCTTTATCTGATTTTTTGTATAACCATATTGTAAAAGGACTTTTTCAAATTCTTTTCTGTTCATTGCTTTTTGATCTTCTACTCTGATTATCTCTTCCATGTATTTGTCCATGCCCATCTCTTCAATCAATCTTTCAACAAGATAATCCATTTGTTGAAAAGGAATAGTATTTATCTTATATCCATTAAATCCTTCAAAGTAATTTTTTATTACAATGTCAACAGCCTTTTTAAATAATGGTTTAGAAAATAAATCTCTAGCATCTGTGATGGATCCATCTTTAGTTATTCCAACCCTTGATGGATCTTGCATTCTAAAATAGCTTCCAATAATCAATATAAAAGATAAAATTTGATTTCCCATTTGTCTAAAAAAAAGTGTTCTATTATCACCACTAAAACTTTCAATATGTTCAAAATCCCTTATACCAGATGCCCCAATATTTGGATAAAGTGATGATTCTAACCATCTATCTAAACGACCACCCCTGTCCCATAAATAAACTCCACTATCTGACCTTCTATTTCTTTGGGTTCTGTTGTGAAATAAAGGAATAACTGCAGTGTGTATAATCCCTTTATCCATTAACATCCCAAGTATCTTTGCATTTTTTTCTAAAATTGCCAAAAATTCCTGATAAGACACTTTGCTTTTTAGACCCAATCCATTGGGATATACAAAATATTGTTTTGGTACTAAAAAACATATAAATGGAGAAGAATTATTATTAAAAGAAAAAACAAAATTGCCTTTTACATGTATCACATCTGGAACAGAAAATAATTTATCCCATGCATTTTGTTTTAAATAAAGGATCCATTTGATCTCTTTTAAGAGATTTTTTACATCATTTTTGTTCTTTGCAAATTTAAAAACCAATACTTTATTAGAATCATTAAATAAAAAAAGGGTAGATCTTCCCAGAATTATCTTTTTACCCTGTTTAAAACCAACTTTTTTAAAGATATCATCTTGAGAAATTTTATAAACATTGTCTGGGATATTATTCTCTATAATTTCTGGACCATCTATTTTTATTGGTAATGTTCCAAGGGCAAAAGAAGCAGGATAAGATGAGGTATTTAAGATGTTTTTTGAAAAATCTTTTAAAATAGATAATGAAAGGTCTTTAAGTGTTATATCAGTTGTAATTACAGAAATTTCTTTAAGTAGATGTGCAGCCTCTCTGTATAAGATTGAGGCAAGCTTTTGTTTATCATGTTTTTTATATTTTAATATCTTTTCAATAAGACCAATTAGATGTACATCAATCTTTTCAGGATGTTCTCTTATAAGTTCCTTTACATTTTGAAGGGTCATGAAATGGGAAGCAAAACTTCTTCCCACATAAGAAATTATTGATGCTGTGCTGTGTGCTATGTTCATTTTTCTATTATGTTAAAAATGTCTCCAACTTTATTATATATAAAAAACTTTGTTAGTGTCTTATCTTTTATCTCAAGTAATCTTTTAAAATGGTTATATATGCCAAATGAATGCATTGGCACAAAATATTTGGGTTTTACTATATCTATGAATTTAAATGTACCCCCAAAATCTCTTAGTCTTGGATCCATGTTAGAAAATGCTATGTAAATCCCTTCTTCTTTTAATTCATTTAATATCTCCTCAAAATATTGTTGTATGGCCTTTTTTTCTGCCTCTTTTGTATCTGGCCAAATCCATTCAGCTAGATCCCCTCCAAAATATATCTTTTTATCTTGCACTTTTATTAAATAAGCATTTCCCAGGTCATTGCTTTCAAATGTCTTGATCTTCAATCCTTCTAAATCATATTCGTCTTCTGGCTCAAGTATATGGGAATTTTGTTCAAATAAGGAAGGATTTAAAGAGTAAATATCATATGATATAAAAAAAATAGTATTCTTTTTGATATCTTTTATTTTTGAGACAAATTCAATGCCAAAATGATCTTCATGGGAATGTGAAAAAAATATATACAATTGTTTTGAATGTTGAATAACATTGTATAAAATTGGCTGTCCATCCTCGGGGAGATGCTCAGATGAAGGAATATCAAATAAAAAGTCTTTATTATCAATAGATAAATAAAAGCAGTTGTGGTATATATACTGGATTTTACCTCGCCCCATTTAACTGCTCCCTCTCATCTTTAAATAATTTATATATAACAGCTTCTTCTAAAGCCTTCCAGCTTGCTTCAATGATATTATATGATACTCCTGCAGTAATCCACCTGTCTTTGCTATCAGCTGATTCAATTAACACCCTTACAACTGACGCAGTGCCTGCAAACTCAGGATCTTTTGGAGCAAGTACCCTTACTTTAAAGTCTATTAGTTTCATGTTAGTAAGATTTGGATAAAATTTTTCTAAGCTTTTTCTGAGGGCATTATCTAACGCATTTACAGGACCTTTTCCTGTGGCAGCAGTATGTGATATTTGCCCGCCTACTTTAATCATAACTGTTGCTTCTGTAATTGGTTCTGGTATCTCATGTTGCACTGCATCTAATACTCTAAAGCCGATAAGCTCGTAGTACTTTTTTAATTTTCCTAAAGTTTTATAAAGTAGCAGTTCAAATGAAGCCTCTGCCACGGAAAATTCATAACCTATGGATTCCAGTTCTTTTATTTTTTGGATTAACTCCAATACAACAGGATCATCTTTTTTCAGATTAAGACCTAAATTCTTTGCCTTGAACACAATATTGCTTTTACCTGCTAGATCAGAAAGGATTACCTTATTTGAATTCCCAACAAGTTCAGGAGATATGTGTTCATAGGTCCTGGGATTGAAAAGTATTGCACTTACATGTATACCACCTTTGTGTGCAAAAGCAGATTCGCCAACATATGGCTGTCTTTTAAAAGGAGTAAGATTTGCGGTCTCAGCCACAAATCTTGAAACTCCAGTTAGATCTTTTAGCTTTCCTTGTGGAAGACATTTAAGGCCCATTTTTAGCTCAATATTTGGAATGATAGAGCAGAGGTTTGCATTTCCGCACCTCTCCCCATATCCATTTATAGTTCCCTGTACATGCCTTACTCCAAGCTGTACTGCCATTAATGTGTTTGCAACTGCAAGCTCTGCATCGTTGTGCACATGTATTCCCAGTTTATAGTCTGGAAACTGTTTTTTTACTTCTTCAATTATTTCTTTTATCTCCCACGTTAGACATCCCCCATTTGTATCACAGAGCACAATACAATCAGCCCCAGCCTCCCAAGCCATTTTTATGCAGGATAGAGCATACTCTTTATTTTCTTTAAAACCATCAAAAAAGTGTTCTGCATCAAAAAATACCTCTTTGACCTTTTTTTTGGCATATCGTATGGAGTCATATATGATTTCTAAGTTGTGATTTAGGTCTGTTTTTAAGGCCTCTTTTACATGGATGTCCCAAGTTTTCCCCACCAAGGTGACAACACCTGGAGACATCTGTATAACTCTTTTAAAGGCCTTGTCGTTTTCTGGACTGGATTTTGGATGATGGGTGCTTCCAAATGCAGCAATCTTTGAATAGTTGAATTCATAGTTTTTTATTTCTTTAAAAAAATTTTCATCTGTTGGATTGGATGAAGGCCACCCACCTTCAATATAATCAATTCCCAATTCATCTAACTTTTTTGCAACTCTGATTTTATCTTCTGTGGAAAAGTTTACTTCAACTGCCTGGGCGCCATCTCTTAATGTTGTATCATAAATAAAAACCTTATCAGCCATTAGTTATTCTCCACAGTTGGTTCTTTATCCAGGCCAAAGGCCTCATGCAATGTTCTTACAGCAAGTTCAGTATACTTTTCTTTTATTAAGCAGGAAATTTTTATTTCAGATGTGCTGATCATCAATATGTTAATATTTTCTGACTTAAGTGCCTTAAATGCAATTGCTGCAACTCCAGAATGATTTCTCATTCCAACTCCAATAATAGATACCTTTGCAACATCAGGATCATAAAAAACCTCTTTTGCACCAATTTCATCTTTCACCCTTTCTATTATCTTTAATGCATCTTTTAATTCCTTTCTACTAACAGTAAATGTAAGATCTGTCCTTCCTTCATGTGATGGATTTTGCACTATCATATCAACCACAATATCATAAGCAGCTAGAGGTTCAAAAATAGCTGCAGCAATTCCTGGTTCATCATATATATCAACAAGGGTAATCCTTGCCTGATCTTTATCATAAGCAATCCCAGAAACCAATACTGATTCCATAATTTCATCCTCCTTTACAACTAAGGTGCCTGGTTCATCAGAAAAAGTTGAACGTACATGAATGGGTACATTATATTTCTTTGCAAATTCCACAGACCTGATCTGTAATACCTTTGCCCCCATTGAGGCCATCTCAAGCATTTCATCATATGCTATTTTTTGTAATTTCCTGGCCTTTGAACACACATTTGGATCTGTTGTGTATACTCCATCCACATCAGTGTAGATCTCGCACATCTCAGCATTTAGGGCTGCTGCTAATGCCACTGCTGAGGTATCTGATCCACCTCTTCCAAGTGTAGTTAAATTTTTTTGAAAATCACACCCTTGAAATCCAGCTACTACCAATACGTCATAGGTTTTTAAAAGATCCATCATTTTTTCTGTATCTATATCAAGTATCCTTGCCTTACCAAATGCCTTGTCAGTATGTATTGGGATTTGAAAACCTAAAAGAGATCTCGCCTTAATGTTTGCATCCTTTAGAAGCATTGTAAAAAGGGCTATGGAGACCTGTTCTCCTGTAGTAAGCAAAACATCCAGTTCTGCTGGGTCAGGATCTTTAGAAAACTCATTTGCAAGTGCTATTAATCTATCAGTTTCCCCTGCCATGGCAGACAATACTACTACAACTTTGTAACCTTGATTTAATTTTTTCTCCACCTTGGCCTTAACAAGCTTCATCCTTTCAAGACCTGCCACCGAGGTGCCACCAAACTTCTGTACAATAATCTTCATAGTAATCCTTGCTCCTTGAGAATTTTTTCAAGTTGTGTCTTTATTAATAAAAGCTTATCTCCTTTGAAAGTTAAATATATTCTTCTTCTGTTTTTATAATTATTAATTTTAAATTCCATAAATATAAATTTTTCTGGCCAAAAATCTTCTGGAATCCTTTCACACCATTCAACAAACACCAATTGATCTTTGGTATTAAGAAATTCAAGTATCTCGTCTTCTAAATACAAACACCTGTACAAGTCAATATGTATTGTTTCAGGTTTTGTTGGATATACATTATAGAGATTAAAGCTTGGGCTTGATACCTCTGCTTTCTCTCCCCCAGAAATATACTTTAAAAAATATCTAACAAATGTTGTCTTGCCTGCGCCTATCTCGCCTTTTAATAAAAAAATGCATCCCCTTAAAGGCAAACATAGGTTTGCCATGCTTTTTGCAAAGATATCAAGATGTTTTAAAGATGTTATACTTACTTCCATCTAACCAATACCTCTGGGAGGACGTACGCAATATCGTGTGCAAGATTTCCTCTTTTGGGAAATTTTTCCTTTAAAAGTTCTCCAGCAAGTCCATGCCACATAACCCCAATACATGCAGCATCTAAAGACTTATCTCCTCTTGCCTTTAAAAAACCAATAACTCCAGCTAGCACATCTCCTGAGCCTCCAATTGCCAGATTTTTGCACGCAATGTTGGAAATATAAATCTTTTTGTTTAGATCGCACACAAGAGTACCTGGTCCTTTTAAAATGGAGATGCATTTGAATTTATCTACTATTTGTGTTAGAGCATTATACCTATCCTCTAAAATTTTCATTGTCTTAATACCAAGCAGGTATCCAGCCTCTCCTGGATGTGGAGTGAGAATAGTGTCTGAAGGTATAGATGTTTCATTTAAGTCTAATTTTGATAAATTAAATAGCGCATCTGCATCTATAATTGTTGAGGGGTGTTCATGGGTTAAATATTCTTTTAAAAATTCCAAAGCTCCCTTATCTCTGCCCATACCAGGGCCAATAACCACAGCATCAAATCTTTTAAGCTCATCCTTTATCTCATAAAACATCTCTTTATTAAAAACATCACTCTCTTTTTTGCCTAAGGGTAAAATCATGATCTCAGGCCAAGAGAGTTTTAGATTTAAGCTACACAAATAGGGCAGGGCAACAGTTACCAATCCAGCTCCAGCCTTTAATGCCCCAATGGCACAAAGTGTTGTGGCTCCTGTAAGTCCTTTTGCACCTCCAATTATTAACACATGCGCAGCCTTACCTTTGTGATCAAAATCTGAGATATCTGGTATTTTTTTTAATATATCTGGAGTAATACCCCAAAAAGAAGGGGGATTTTCCTTTTTTACTAAATTAGGTATCCCAATTTTTCCAATAACGAGTTTTCCAACATATTTTTTTGCATGAGGTAAATAAAGACCCACCTTTGCTTCTTCAAATGTAACTGTGATGTCAGCCTCAACTGCTATTGGCGATGGATTCCCAGTGTAGCCATTGAGACCAGAGGGAATATCTATTGCCAAAATAAAGCTCTTGTTTTTTTGCTCATTGATCAAACTGATTAATCTTTCATAATCCTCCCTCAATGTACCAGAAAATCCAGTTCCAAGAAGAGCATCTATAATAATATCGTAGTCATTAATATTAATATCATCTGTTATGTATGATGTTTTTACACCTAATTTTACAGCTAGTTCTGCGTGATATTTTGCATCATTTTTATATTCTGATATATCTTTTTTATGAAACACAGTAATATCTGCACCATATTCATTTAATATTCTGCCAACAGCAAAACCATCACCTCCATTATTGCCAGGTCCAGCAAATATAGCTACTTTTTTTTGTTTTACATTTCCTATTTCATCAAATAATGCATAGACACATTGCCTTGCGGCATTTTCCATCAGTATTTCGCCTGAAATCCCTATCTTTTCAATTGTGATTTTATCCCACAAACCCATTTCTTTAGGTGTTGGCAGGGGTATATACATTTTAACCTCCATATATTTTTCTATCCTTCTAAAACAACAGCTGCTGTAGCGATATTTTTCTCATGTGAGATTGACAAAAAGATCCTTTTTATTTTCTTTTTATCTGCCACTATTTTTGCATTGCCATTGAGAACTATTTCAGGAGATGAGTTAGCTTGTGATATTATCTCTATATCTTTAAATGAAATTCCATAAGAAAATCCTGTTCCCAATGCCTTGACCATGGCCTCTTTTGCAGCAAATCTTGATCCAACATATTGCACTCTGTTTTTTGGAATGGATCTTTTTTCATTTGGTGTTAAGATCTTATCAATAAATTTATCTCCCCATTTTTTAAGTACCTCTTCAATTCTGTCGAGATCTACAATATCTAATCCTATTCCCAGAATCATAATCAATCAACAAATGTATTTATTATTTCAACCATATCTCGTACAGCCTTTTCCATTCCAACAAGGGCAGCCCTAGCCACAATACTGTGTCCAATGGAGTATTCACAAATGCCTGGTACTTTTGAAAACGCCCAGATGTTTTCATAATTTAATCCATGTCCAAGGTTAACTTTAATGTTAAAGTCCTGTGCCAACTTAATCCCCCTTAAGATCTTTTTAAGTTCTTTACGCCTTGTAATATCATCCTGTGCATCAGCATAGTGACCTGTATGAATTTCAATATATTCTGTTTCAACCTCTTTGGCAGCTTCAATCTGTTTTTCATCTGCATCAATAAATAGAGATGTCTTAATTCCAGCCTCTTTTATTGGTTTTAAAAATTCTTTTATAGAATTTAAATTTGACGCCACATCAAGTCCACCTTCTGTTGTGAGTTCCTGTCTTTTTTCTGGAACCAAACAAACCATGTAAGGCTTAACTTCTAAGGCAATCTCCTGCATCTCTTTTGTTGCTGCCATCTCTAAATGTAGTTTAGTCTTTATAGTTTCTTTTAACAGTCTAAGATCTCTGTCCTGAATGTGTCTTCTATCTTCCCTTAAATGGACAATTATTCCTGATGCACCTGCAATTTCAGCCAAAAATGCTGCATGTACAGGATCTGGCTCTTTTGAGAGTCTTGCCTGCCTTATGGTTGCAATGTGATCTACATTTACTACTAATTTTGGCATAATTTTATACTCCTTTTAATCTAAGTGAAAAATTTTTTTGGCCTTTTCCTTAAGTTTGAACTTTTGGACCTTCCCACTTGCTGTCATGTCATAAGAATCCACAAAGGCAATATACTTTGGTATCTTATATCTTGCAAGCCTTCCCCTGCAAAATTCTTTTATATCTTCTTCTGTATAATTATAACCTTCCTTTAGTATAATAAAAGCAGCAACCTCTTCTCCATATTTTTTGCTTGGAACTCCAACTACTTGCACATCATAAATACCTTCCATTTGATATAAAAATTCTTCTATTTCCCTGGGATATATATTTTCTCCACCCCTAATTATCATATCTTTTAATCTTCCAGTTATGCTAACATATCCGTCCTCATCCATTACCCCTAGATCACCTGAGTGTAAAAATCCTTCCTTATCAATTGCTTCTTTTGTGGCCTGTTCCATTTTGTAATATCCTTTCATCACATTATAACCACGGCAGCAAATCTCTCCCTGGACCCCTGGAGGTACTACTTTACCACTCTTTGGATCAACTAGTTTTACTTCAATGCCTGGAAGTGGTCTGCCCACTGTTTCAACCCTTTTTATGATATCATCCTCTGTCCTTGTCTGGGCGATTACTGGAGATGCTTCTGTAAGTCCATAACAAATTGTTATTTCCTTCATGTTCATCTTTTCCATAACATCTCTCATGATCTTTATGGGGCAAGGGGCACCTGCCATAATGCCAGTTCTAAGAGAGGAGTAGTCAAATTTTGAAAACATGGAGTGTTCTAAAATAGAAATAAACATGGTTGGAACCCCATATAAAGCAGTACATTTTTCTGCCTGGACAGAAGTCATAACTAACAGGGGATTGAATTCTTCTAAAACCACAAGTGTAGATCCATGTGTGACTGCAGCAAGAACACCCATTACACATCCAAAACAATGAAATAATGGAACAGGTAGACAGATCTTGTCTTTCTCTGTGAGCTTTTGGTTTTCTCCTACCCAATATCCATTATTTAATATGTTGTAATGTGTAAGCATCACCCCTTTGGGAAATCCTGTTGTCCCAGATGTATATTGCATATTAACCACATCAAAAGGGGAGACCTCTTTTTGTCTATTTAAATATTCATCATCTGAGATAAGTTGTGCCATATTCATGATCTCAGGAATAGAGTAGAGGCCTTTATATTTTTCGTGTCCAAGAAAACATACCCTTTTTAAATAAGGAAGCTCTTTGCTTTTCAGATATCCTCTAGGTTGGGTTTTTAGCTCAGGCACCAGTTCATAAATCATTGATAAATAGTCTGAATCTCTATAACCTTCTATCAAAAATAGGTTTTCTGCTTCTGATTGTGAAAGAAGATATTTGAGTTCAGCAAGTTTATAATGTGTATTCACAGTTAGAAGGATTGCACCAATCTTTGCAGTGGCAAATTGTAACGCAATCCAGAAGGGAACATTTGGTGCCCATACTGCAACTTTTTCTCCTTTTTTTACACCAAGGGCCATAAGTCCTTTAGCAAGATCATCTACGATCTTTGCAAATTCTCTATATGTAAGCCTCAAATCTCTATCTACATATACAACAAATTCATTATCTGGATATTTTTTGGCAGTTTCATCTAGCATCTCACCCAATGTCTTTTCCATTAAAAAAACACCATCACCCATAAATGTACCCCTTTTATACTTCATTTTTTTAATTTAAGGCATGTATAATACTGCATAAATCTTTGCAATCTCATTATTTGCACAACATACCTTGTGTGGGACAACTGAGTTGTAATAGATTGAATCACCTTGTTTTAAAATATACTTATTTTTTCCATAAGTTACTTCAATTTCCCCTGAAATAACAACAATAAATTCTTCTCCTTCATGGGATGAGAAATCTACATCTTTACTTTCTGGATATATTTCAATATAAAATGGCTCCATGTGTCTATCTGTCTTTCCTTGTCCAAGGGAATAGAACTTTAAGGGTAAATCGTATCTATGACCTCTAATAGTTTCTTTTGAATCTAACTCTTCTTTTTTAACAATCACTGGATCTTGTGTTAATTGATCGTCTATAAAAGTACCCAATCGTGTCCCCAATGCCCTGGATATTTTTAGAAGAATACCTATTGCTGGATAGACTTTGTCCTCTTCAATAGCCTTAATTAATTCCAAACTAAGCCTAGAACGATTAGCCAGTTCTTCTAAAGATACTTCTCTTAATTCCCTGAATTTTTTTATGCGTGTTCCAATGCTGGTCTTTGTCATATCAACTCTCCCTTGTTTTTTTAATTTTTGAGAGAAATTTTTTGATATAAAAGAATTTTAAGGTTGTAAAGGAGTAATGAGTTATGTTATTTTATTTCAAAAGGTTGTTTTATAATTGCTTTACAGCTGTAAGGATAGCATTCATTATAAGTTGGAGTAAAGGCCAACAAAAAAAGAAAAATGAGAACGTATAAAAACTGCTTAAGGAGGCCATAGACGTGAGGGTTATGGCTATAACCTGGAAGGCATGTATTGACCAATTAGGGAGATGTGAGATATTGAAAAATTGGGAAGGGAGGTGAAGTACTGGGGGATGCCACTCCCTGAAATTTTGAAAAATGATCATTAGTTATTGACAGTCTAATACTTCTAGTTATTTTAAACATAGATGATGCGGCATAAGTAACTTTTTGATTAAATTTTAATAAAAAATTAAAGATTGGAGAAAAAATATGGCCTATAAATTTACCAATGATTTTTTTGAAGAATTGAAGATTATGAAAAATAGGGTAGACGAGATTGTAGAAAAGAGTTTGATGAGTTTTGAAAAAGAAAAAACAGCAAGCTCAAATACCTTCAATCCCAATACAGATGTATTTGAGACCCATAATTGCTATGTGATCCAGATGGAAGTACCTGGAGTTGAAAAGGATGATATTTTTATTGAAGTTAAGGATAAAGAACTGCATATTTATGGTGAAAAAAGACTATTAAAAGATACATCATGTCAATCATATGTGTTGCTTGAAAGATCATATGGACCCTTTAGAAGGGTATTTAGTTTGCCTCAAACTGTAGATGAAGATGGGATTAAGGCAACATTGGAAAAAGGTGTATTGACAATAAAAGTGCCTAAAAAAGAGTTTTTTAAAGAAGAGATAAAGATAAAGATTGATGTTGAGTAATTTTCTAAAAAAAATTGTACTGAGGAGGTTGGTTTTATGAAAAACCAATTAAAAACTGGCATTTTGTTGGGAATTTTGACTGCAATAATACTTTTGTTTGGTAAAATTTTAGGAGGACAAACGGGGCTTATTATAGCTTTTTTCTTTGCAATATTAATGAATATTGGAAGTTATTGGTTTTCAGATAAGATTGTTCTCTCCATTTATGGAGCAAGGGAGGTAAGCGATCATGAAGCCCCAACACTCCACAGGATAGTGGAGTATCTTGCTGAAGAGGCAAACATACCCAAGCCAAGGGTATATATTATTCCTTCTCCTCAACCTAATGCCTTTGCAACAGGAAGAGGCCCTAAAAATGGGGTTGTGGCAGTCACAGAGGGAATCTTAGAATTGCTTACTCCAGAGGAGTTGATGGGAGTATTGGCACATGAAATTGGTCATATCAAGAATAGAGATATATTGATACAGACAGTGGCAGCAACCTTGGCTGGTGTTATTATGTTTGTCTCTGATATGATCAAATGGACTGCAATTTTTGGCATGGGTAGTGATGATGAAGAAGGGAATCCTTTTGTAGCAATAGTTATGGCAATAGTTGCACCATTTGCTGCATTGCTTATTCAACTTGCAATTTCCAGATCCAGGGAATATTTTGCAGATGAGACAGGGGCAAAATTGTGTAAAAATCCAGAGTACCTTGCAAGTGCCCTTGAAAAGCTTGAAGCATATTCTAAGAGCATACCCATGACAGTGGGTAATCCATCAACAGCACATATGTTTATCGTAAATCCATTTAAAGGGAGTACTTTCTTGACACTTTTTAGCACACATCCCCCAATTGAAGAAAGAGTAAAAAGATTACGGAACATGAGATATTAAATTTGTAAGGGATAAAAATAATAAACAAAAAGCTCAGGATGGGCGCCTGAGCTTTTTGTTTTTGTTGGGGAGGGTGATATGATCAAAAAGAATTTTACAATACTAAATTTATTTTTTTTGTTTTTTTTATCCACTATATGTTCAGCTTATTCTTCAAATATAGAACTTAGAAAAAATTTGGTAGTGAAGGCAGTGGAAAAGGCTGCTCCAGCGGTTGTGAACATAAAGGCAGCAAAGGTGGTTGAGAGGTATTCAAATCCCTTTAGGGATTTTTTCGGAGATGACTTTTTTTCCCCATTTTTTAAAGACATATTCCCTGGATACAAAGAAAAGATATTGGAACAGAGTTTGGGCTCTGGTGTAATCATTGATGGAGACAAGAGGCTAGTTTTGACAAATGCTCATGTTATTACAGGTGCATCTAATATAAAGGTTAAACTTCTAGACGGACGGGAATTTGAGGCAGAGTTAGTTGGAAGTGATCCTGATTTTGATATTGCGCTTTTGAAACTAAAAGGATCAGATCATCTTCCACAGGCCAAAATGGGAACTTCAAAAGATCTGATGGTTGGAGAGACAGTTATAGCAATTGGAAATCCTTATGGATTTAGTCATACTGTCACAACAGGTGTTGTGTCAGCATTAAATCGATCCATTAGAACCAAGTATAATACTTATTTTGGATTTATACAGACAGATGCTGCTATTAATCCTGGAAATAGCGGGGGGCCTCTATTAAATGTATTAGGAGAGGTAATAGGAATAAATACAGCTATTTATGCTCAGGCGCAAGGAATTGGATTTGCAATTCCCATTGATAAAGCAAAAAATGTTATATATGAACTTCTTCACTTTGGAAAAGTGCAGCCTGTTTGGCTAGGTATTTTTGGACAGGATGTTGATCCTCAAGTTGCAAGTTATTTAGGGCTCAAATCTCCAAAGGGCTTTTTAGTTACTGAAGTTGTAAAAGGACTGCCTGCTGAAAAAAAAGGTATAAGACCTGGGGATGTGATATTTTTTATAAATGGTGTTGAGATAGAAAATAAAGACGATTACATGCACTTTTTGTTAAATGTCACCTCTGAAACAGAAATAAGATTGAGACTTATAAGACAAGGCAAAATATATGAGATATCTTCTTTGAAGCCTGTTCATTTTACAGAAGATATGGCAAGGTCATATCTTATAAAAAGATGGGGTTTTTGGGGAAAAAGATATAAAAATAGCATAGTTGTTACAAAGGTGTATCCAAATTCACCTGCATATGATCTTGGCCTTAGACCAGGCGATAGAATATTAAAAATCGGTGGTATCACACAAAATTCTCTTGAAAACTTAGTTGGCGCATATATTAGATATAGGTTGCAAAAGAGTATTATGTTGGTGGTTGTGAGAAATAATAGGGTCTATTATGTGAGAATGAGGACATAAATACATGAGAACCCTACACTTGATTGGAAGTAAGAGTCTAGGTGGTGCTGAGAACTTTTTTTTGAGATTTACAGATGCCCTAAAAGATATTGAGAATATAGAGGTATATGTAGGGATTCGTCGTGGCAGTAAGGTAGAAAGTTCTGTAACTGATAAAATGAGGAGTTTTTCTCTTCCTTTTTATACTGTATGGGATCCTATCTCAAAATATGCTATTTCAAGACTAATAAAAAAATTAAAGCCCGATATTGTCCAAACATATATGAGTAGGGCAACCAGGCTCACTCACATATCCTCCAATAAGGTAGTGCATATTGCGCGTCTTGGTGGATATTATGGGCTCCATGGTTTTAGACATGCCCATGCGTGGATTGGAAATACAAAAGGGATATGTGACTACTTAATAAAAAATGGATTTAATAAGGAGAGGGTATTTCACATAAGTAATTTTGTGGAATTAGCAGGTGATGTTAGTGAAGATCAGAAAAATAATCTAAAGCAAAAATTAAATATTCCAAAAGGATCATTTGTAATTTTGACACCTGCGCGATTTGTATCTGTAAAAGGGCATGAAGTACTTTTAAAGGCCTTAAGACTTTTAATTCATGATAGTTCTATAGACAAAAACCTAAAGGTTATCTTGTTGGGAGATGGTCCGCTTAAAAAGAAACTTTATTCTTTGGGTAATGAACTTGGGATAAACAAATATATTATATGGCCTGGATGGCAGAATGATGTGGGGGCCTTTTATAGTATTGCTGACTTAATCGTGTTTCCTTCTCTGAAAATGGAGACATTGGGAAATGTAGTGTTGGAGGCGTGGTCTTATAAAAAACCCTTGGTGTGCACAAGATTCAGAGGCGCTTTAGAGATAACTAAAGATATGGAAGACTCAATTCATGCTGAATGTGGTGATGCAGTATCTTTATATAAAGCTATAAAAAAGGCAATGAAAGATCCCTCTCTTTGCAATTACATAGCAGAAAATGGATATAATAAGGTGAAAAATAAATTTAATAAAGAAGTTATTTTAAAGCAATATGTAGACGTATATAATTATTTACTAGAAAAGATTTAAGCTTATGTCTGTTTCTGTCTTGATGTATCACCAAATAGGCAAGTTTTCTCCAATGAAGAGTCATCGTTCCACTTATTGCCATGTAAAAAGGTTTAATGTGCAGATGTGGTATCTAAATTTTTTCAAATACAAAATAATAAAACTCGACGATGTAGTTGAATACTTAAAAAAAGATAAACCCCTTCCAAAAAGGGCAGTAGTACTTACCTTTGATGATGGATATAAAAATTTTTTGGAATATGCCTATCCTATATTAAAAAAATATAATTTCCATGCAATTGTATACCTTTTGTCTAATTTGATTGGAAATAAAGCAATATGGTTTAAAAAAGACAATAGAGATACCCCGCCCCTTTTGTCCTTTGATGAGGTGTGTTTTTTGAAAAAACAAGGCATAGATTTTGGGTCACATGGAAGAAATCATAGAAAACTGGCAGAAATTCCATTGTCTTTAGCCAAAGAAGAGATTGAGTTGAGTAAAAAAGAGCTGGAAGAGCTATTTGGCTTTGAGTTTAAACACTTTTGTTATCCTTATGGAAGTTTAAATAAAAAAGTCAAAACCTTGGTTAAAAATGCAGGTTACGTTAGTGGAGTTAGTTGTTTTAGAGGGGCAGTATATCGTGGATGTGATCTGTATGAAATACCAAGAAAGGCCATTTCCTATGGTGACAACATAGTGGGTTTTTTCTGGAAATTAGAAGTAAAAAATCGGTTAAAAAGACAATGAAAATATTGATCTTACGTATGTCAGCATTTGGAGACATAATTATGGCATCAGGGATTCTTCCCCCCATAAAAAAGGCATATCCTGATTCAACTATCTTTTGGATGACACAAAAGGAATATGAACCTTTACTGTCCAATTCACCATATATTGATCAGATAATCCCAATAAATAGAAAAAAGATAGAAATGGCATTTAAAAAAAGGAAAATAGGGGAGTTTGTTACCCTTGTAAAAAGATATATTAAGGAACTCAGACAATATAATTTTGATTTGGTATTGGATCTTCAAGGAATATGGAAAAGTGGAGTATGGGCCTTTTTTTCTAGATCAAGAAAAAAGATTGTTGTTGATCCCAAAGAGGGATGCGGGTTTTTGTATACAAAAAAGATAATATCTAATCCCCAAGATAAAAAAATTGGGGCAGAATATAAATTAATATTAAAACACCTTGGGATTTCAGATAAAGAGTATGGATTTGGATTGGGAGAAGTACCTGACGTATTAAATTTAAAAGAAAAATACGTTGTATTTTGTCCATTTACTACAAGGCCACAGAAATTTTGGATTGATAACTACTGGAAAGAGTTGCAGCAAGGATTTAAACAAAATGGCTTTAAGATAGCTGTTTTAGGAGGAAAAGGCGATATAAAGAGATTTACCAAAATATTTTCAGATGATTCAAAGATGATAAATTTAGTTGGGAAATTGGATATTTTAGAAAGTCTAGGGGTTATAAAGCATTCATCTGGCGTAGTAGGGGTAGACACAGGTTTAACACATGCCGCAATGCTTTTTAACAAGCGTGTTGTAGCAATATTTGGCTCTACATGTCCTTACTTCGATACAGGATATGAGGCAGGAAAGGTGCTTTATAAAAAGCTTCCTTGCTCTCCGTGTAAAAGAAATCCCACTTGTGATAATAAATTTACTTGTATGAAAAATATTTCTCCTCAGCAAGTTCTTGATGCATTTTTTGAAATTTCCTCATAAGTCTCACCAGATAATACCAAACTTGCAAAGACCTTTGTTTTGAAAGCAGATTTTAATAACTAGTTATACTACTAGAAAATCGTGTTGTGTGTCTAGTGCCACAAAGGCCTTTAAGTCAAGTTATAAATGACTAATTGCTAGTGTGGGAAATATTTAGTTTATAGCTTGTTCTAAACCTGTTAAATACGAATATATACAATCTCCAAGTTCCCTGTGGTTATAACCACCTTCTAAAACAGAAAAAATCCTTCCATTAGCATGATGAGAAGCGAACATCCCAAGGATTTCTCCAAGCCTCTTGTAATCTTCTAATGTGAGTAAGCCTCCCCAATCATTTATGTATCTGTCAAAACCAGCAGAAACACCAACTATATCTACATTGTCAGTAGAATTTAAAAAGTTTTCAAGAGAAGTGATTGAATCCATATGATGATATACGACCCTGTCTTCATTTAAAAAGATTCCATTTGTTCCATCACCAAAGTGAAGATCAAAATCAACTATTAGGGCATTTTTTATTTTATTTTCATTTAAAAGTTTTTTAATAGCTACAGCAATGTTGTTAAAAAAGCAGAATCCCCAACAACTATCAGCACTTGCATGGTGTCCTGGTGGTCTAATGAGTCCAAAACTAAAAGTTCCAGACATTGCCATCTCACTGGCACATATAGCCCCACCCGCTGACAGAAGAGAAAGGGTCAAAAGGTGCGAGGATTTTGATGCGATCCTTTCAAAGTGTGCTTTGGTGTGAACCAATAAAATATCATCTTCTTGGGCAATCTCAGGCTCTATAAATTCATAGCCTTTAGTTTGCAAAAGTTTATACGCACCATCTAATCTACCTTGAGCAGCAGCTGGATCTGATGCATAAACTTCAAAATATTTTGGATGAAATATTATGGTTGTTTTTTTCATAACCCTATAGATTGTATTTTTTTAGGTCCTTAACTAAAGAGAGCCCCAACCTAAATGCCTTTTTATTTAGATCTAAAAATTGAGGGGGAATTTCATCTTCAATTGTCTTTTCCACGCACTGAGCTTTTACCACATCTACTATTCCCACCACTGCACCTAGCATACAAATATTTAATCCCAGAGTAGTATTTAATTCATTTTTTATGGAAATATAAAGGGGAAGAGCATATGTTATTGCATCAGCACTTACTTCTTGTTTTACTAGAAAATCATCAATTATTAAGATTCCTCCTGGACGAATAGATCTGTAAAATGTGTTATAAGCCCTTTGAGTAAGACAAATTAATATATTGGGCTGATTTACTTTAGGAAAATAAATTTCTTCCTCAGAAATAATTACATCTGAACGGCTAAGGCCACCCCTGGCCTCTGCACCATAACTTTGAGATTGAACAGCATTGAGACCTTCATATATTACTGCGGCTTTTGCTAAAAGTATAGCAGCAGTTATGATCCCTTGACCACCTGAGCCTGAAAACAAAAATCTATATCTTTTCATAAATACTATCTTTTTTCATCTATTATTCTAATGATAGTAGGAGTTAATTGAGGCTGATCCTTAATTAATAATTTATGATATAGGTATATCCCAAGAAAAGAAATAATCAATAAAAAAATTCCAGATAATGATGAAGAGAGATCTTTGTTGTGAAATGGATTAATATAAAAACCTAAAATAGCCCCCATTATAAAGAATATAAGTGGAATTATATATAAAATAAGTACAGCTTTGTTGCTGCTCATTACAGAAAAACCAACCTCTACCTTGTCTCCGATTTTTGCACCCTTTGTATTTAAAGCAGTTATAATCATAAAATCCTTGCCAAATGGGTGACATAAGGCACTGTAACTACATCCACCACATTTTGCATTCCTTTTTATTTTTACCTTAACTTCACCAGACTCAAGTGTTTTTATTATTTCTCCAACTTCAATCTTTGAATTAAGCTGCATTGGCTTCTACTTTGTCCTCTTCTTTCACTTCTTTAATTAATTTGGACATTGCCCCAGTTGGACATCTTTTCACGCACTCAAAACACCCTGTACATTTGTTATTGTCAATAACAGGAAGCCCATTCACCATTTTAATAGCCTTTTCAGGACATTTTTTTACACACAAATTACAGCCTATACATCCCACACTACATACCTGTTTTACAACCTTGCCTTTTAAGGGGTTATTACACAAAGGCAACACCTTTTGGGACACAGGATATAGCTGTGGGATGTCTCTTGGACACGCCTTTACGCAATTTCCACAACCAGTACACAGATCCTCATCAACAACAGGAATACCATTTTCTCCCATGGAAAGGGCCCCAAATGGACAAGCACGGATACAACTCCCTAGTCCAAGACAACCATATTTACACGCCTTGTTTCCACCATTTAAAAGCATAGCTGCATGACAATCTTTCGCACCAATATATTTAAATTCAAATTTTGCTTTTGTATTGTCTCCAGCACAACGAATTCTAGCAACCTTTCTCTCCTCAATGGTGGCTTTAGTTCCAATAATAGCGCATATTTTCTCTATAACATCTGCTCCACATCCAACACATTTGTTCGGTTTTTCATTTTTTTTGACAATAGCTTCTGCATAATCGCTACAACCTGCATAGCCACATCCACCACAATTTGCACCTGGTAACATATCCAATATCTGTTCAATTCTAGGATCTGTTTCTACATAAAATACCTTTGCTGCGATTCCAAGAAAAAAACTTAAGATAAGACCAAGTATTGCCATAATTAAACAGGCTGTAATAATTGAAGACATTTTTTAATTCTCCTTGAAATTTTTTATTGTCCAAGCCCTAAAAAACCAGCAAAACAAAGTCCCATCATACCTGCAGTAATTAAGGCAATGGGAAAACCCTGGAATAGAGTAGGAATCTTTCCCAATGCAAATCTCTCTCTAATGCCAGCCAAAATGAGCAGAGCGAGGTCCCAACCTATAGCAGTAGCTATTGAATAGACTAAGGTTTCCATAAAAGTATGCTTTTGTTGCACATTTAATACAGCCACCCCAAATATCATACAATTTGTTGTAATCAATGGAAGATAAATTCCCAGTGCCCTATATAAAGCTGGTGCTACTTTTTGTAAAACTATTTCAACTAATTGAACCAATGAAGCAATTACCAAGATAAATACAACAGTCCTTAAATACTCCAACTCAAAAGGAACTAACACAAAGTTATAAACCATCCAGGTTATACAACTAGCCATGACATTTACAAATAGGGCTGCACCCGACATGCCTATGGCGCTCTCTAAACTCGTAGAAACCCCCACAAAAGGGCAGTTACCCAAAAATTTTATGAGTAAGATATTATTTGCAAATATTGCTGATATCATCATCAAAATATAATCACTCATGCTTAACTCCTTTGGATTTATGTTTTATAACTTATTTGTGCTCCATTCTCATTGAAATAAAATTCATAAAAGCCAAAATAAATCCAAGGCACAAAAAAGCCCCCGGCGGTCTCAGTAGCAGCTGAAAACCAATATAAGAATCAGGCATAATCCTTATACCAAACCATGTACCTGCACCAATTATTTCCCTAATTGACGCTAAGACCACAAGAGAGATTGTAAACCCAATACCCATTCCCAGTCCATCTGCAACAGATAAGAGTACTGGATTTTTTCTGGCAAACGCCTCGGCCCTTCCAAGTATTAAACAATTAACCACAATTAGAGGTATCCATATACCTAATACTCTGTATAATGGATAAAAATAGGCTTCCATACTGAGTTCCACAATAGTCACAGCTGATGCAATTATTACAATAAACACAGGTACTCTTATTTTAGAGGGGATAAAATTTCTAAATGCAGAGACCAGCAAATTACTCACCAGAAGTACAAATATAACGCCACAGCCTAGTCCTAAGGCACTGCTTACACTACTTGTCACAGCTAATGTAGGGCAAAGTCCAAGTACAAATCGAAAAGGTGGAACCTCTTTCCATAGTCCTTTTGTAAATTCTTGAACTATCCTGGACATAAATTACTCCTTCAAAATTAGCATATTAATATTATTAACTAG
>Ga0256842_1001236_pt1 | contig 21007 bp, 26 predicted proteins | sample 4559240metaG_FD_185973 | JGI IMG/M metagenome (GOLD analysis project Ga0256842, IMG submission 185973) | Hydrothermal vent microbial communities from Guaymas Basin, Mexico - 4559-240 | ecosystem: Environmental > Aquatic > Marine > Hydrothermal vents | place: Mexico: Guaymas Basin | collected... | reverse complement strand
AAAAGGCTTGGAAAGCTGATAAAGTTAAAGCAGTATTAATAGAGGAGAGAGGAAAAGCTTTTGATCCTGTTTTACTTGATCTATTTGTAGATAATTATGATGAGTTCTTAATTATAAAAAATTCACTACTTTAAAAGGTAAATATAAGGTATAATTCTAAAAAAGATTTAACTATGCCTACAACAAGCTTTACAAACCTCCCACTCTCAAAAGATATGACAGATAACCTCACAAAAATTGGTTATACAACTATGACACCTGTTCAACAAGAGACTCTTCCTATTATTTTAGAAAACAAAGATATTATCGCACAAGCGAAAACTGGTAGTGGTAAAACTGCTGCTTTTGGAATCGGACTTCTTGCTAAACTTCAAGTAAAAAAGTTTAGAGTACAAACTTTAGTTTTATGTCCAACTCGTGAACTAGCAGACCAAGTAGCAAAAGAGCTTCGCACAATCGCTAAATTTGCCCACAACATAAAGATTCTTACACTTTGTGGTGGATCAGCTTTTGGACCACAACTAGGCTCACTTAGACATGGAGCGCATATCATAGTTGGAACACCGGGGAGAATCTTAAAACATCTAAATAAAGAGACACTTAGTTTAGAACATCTTGAGACTTTAGTTCTTGATGAAGCAGATAGAATGTTAGATATGGGATTCATTGAGGAGATAGATAAAGTTTTAGAGTATGCTCCAAAAGAGAGACAAACACTACTTTTTTCTGCAACATATACAGGTGAGATAACTGCTATAAGTAACAGAATCCAAAATGATGCTGTTATGGTTAAAACTGTATCAACAGAGGTTGCTAACTCTATAGATGAAAAATTTTATGAGATTAATGATGGTAGTAAAAGTGATACTTTGATAAAAATCTTTAGCACTTATAAACCTGAAAATGTGATTGTTTTTACAAATACAAAGATAGAAGCTAAAGAGTTAGCTGAGAAACTAACTAAAAATAAGATAGATGCTTTAGCGATACATGGCGATTTAGAACAGTATGAGAGAAATGATGTTTTAGTTCAGTTTTCTAACAAATCTTGTCCTATTTTAATAGCAACAGATGTTGCAGCTAGAGGTTTAGATATAAAAGAGTTATCTATGGTCGTAAACTACGACTTACCTCACACAGAGGAGACTTATACACATAGAATCGGTAGAACTGGTCGTGCTGGTAAAGATGGAATCGCCATAACTTTATATGATTCGTATGAGGTTCAAAATGGCTTAGAGTATAAAAATGAAAATCGTGAGTTTTTAGAATCATCTACACTTATCAAGTCAAATGGTTTTGAGATGAAACCTCAAAATATAACTCTTGTTATAGAGGGTGGAAAAAAAGATAAACTACGAGCAGGTGATCTACTTGGTGCTTTAACTGGTGATGCTGGGCTTAAAGGCTCATCTATCGGTAAGATAGATATTTATGATAGACAAGCTTATGTAGCGATACAAAGAGAGTTTATAGACAAAGCCCATCAAAAACTCTCAAATGGTAAGATTAAAAATAAAAAATTCTCTGTTTGGGTTCTTTAGTTATTTATTGCCTACTACTTATTAAGAGATTGAGCTGACAGTATAGTTTTATAAGCATCTACTTTCCCATAAGCTCTTTGCTCATCAAAACCAGCACTATTATAGTTTGCTTCTACACCTATTTTAGTAGCTGTTTCTATAAGTATATCTCTCACCTGTTTAGGTGTAATGTTAGGGTTCACACTATACATTAGGGCTACTACACCTGCTGATATAGGTGCTGAGAAGCTTGTTCCCATCTCAAACTGATAGTTGTTAGATACTAAACCATAGTTTTCTGTTGAACCTTGTGTTCCCATATCATCAAGACCTAACAATCCAACAGAAGCAGAAGCATCACCACCTGGTGCTAAAATATCTATATTACTTCCATAATTTGAATATGATGTAACATCATTATTTTCACCACTAGCACCAACCCCTATAACCCATTCCACTTCAGATTCATCATAAATATTTGGGTTATCTAAATTTTCTTTATCATTACCAGAAGCAAATAAAACTGTGATACCATCATCATATAAAGATTTTAACTCTGAAACAACTGCTTCTGAAACATCTTCTGTTCCCCAACTACAACTAATAACTTTTGCACCATGATCTCTAGCATATTCAAAAGCTCTAATCGTTTTAGAATCACTACCTTCCTCTTGTTTGATAGCTATTAGTTTTGCTTCTGGTGCTGTTCCTATGATACCTATACCATTTATAGGTGCTACTATGAATCCTGCACAACTGTTTCCATGTAGTGAGTGTGAAATATCATTTGAGGTGTTACTGACATCATTAGAATCTGTATCAGCATTATATGTTAAGTAGATGTTTGCTTTTAAATCTTCATGCTCAACATCAAAACCATCATCTATAACAGCTACTATAACATCTTTACCTTTAGTGATTTTCCAAGCATTAAGTATATCTATATCTGCATCTTCATTGATTGGGTCTACTCTATATATATCACCTAAAGCACGACTAACCTCTTGTGCAATCTTCTTTTCACTACTATTTTTAGAATCTATCTGCCATAAAAACCTATAGTATTGTTCATCCTCTTCATCTTCAACTATATCATCAGTTGATGTAGTTGTATCTAAACAACCACCAAATAATAAAACAAAAGTTATAGAGATTGTCAATAATTTAAAATTTAACATCATCTTCTTCTTTTTTCTTGTATAAAGTTAGGGTGTGCAAACTCTACATCACCACTTTCAAATAACTCTCTTGAAGTTGAAAAAATTGTATCGTAATCTTTTATTTTAACAAGGTAGATAGTATCTGTTAAATTAGTTACATCTGTCAATGAAAATTTTGATAACAAACTTTTACAATCTACATCATCTTTACATTTAACTAAAATCTCATCTGTTATACCTAACTTTTGACCATTAATATTTTTAAAATATTTAACATTATTGTCATCTAAATTTCTAAATGTTTGAATCTCTTGCAAATCAACTAACTTCCCATTTTTATAATAACTCTCATTTGCACTCAACGATAATACAAAAAATAATAATATAATAATTTTATTCATCTAGTTACACTCCTACTTTAGATTTTTGAAAAATAGCTAAAAATATCTCATTTAATTTATTTATATTGATAGGTTTAAAAAGATAATGTTCAACACCAACTTTAATACCATGGTCTATATATGATTGTTCATTATGTGCTGATAATATTATCAATGGTATATCAGCATTAATCTCATTTATTTTATGATATAACTCTAAACCATTTAGTTTTGGCATATTTATATCTGCTATAACTATATCAATATTATTCTCTTTAAATTTATTAAAACCATCTTCACCATCAACTCCGATAATAACTTTATCAAAAAATAGTTCTAGAATCATAGTTGTCATCTCTCTTAAAGCTTCACTATCTTCAACATATAAAACTGTTAGATTTTTTAAATATGATAACATCTCATCCATATTCTTTTCCCCTTCTAAAATTATTTGAATTTTGATTATACCCATTTAGTGTTAATTTCATTATTATTTTAACGATATAATAATGTTAAAAAAAGGGTGGACTATATGGAACTAACACATTTAGATGAAAATCAAAGACCAAAAATGGTAGATGTATCAGATAAAGATCAAACAACTAGAATCGCAACTGCAAGTGGAATAATTGAGGTTGGTGAAGAGGCATATAAAAATGTTATAAGTGAAGCAAACAAAAAAGGTCCTGTACTTCAAACTGCTGTTATAGCAGCGATTATGGGTGTAAAACAAACATCTACACTTATACCTATGTGCCACCCTTTAAATTTAAGTGGTATAAATTGTGAAGTTGATGAACTACCTGAAGTTCCAGGGTTCAAACTAACAGTTACAACTAAGCTAACTGGTAAAACAGGGGTTGAGATGGAAGCACTAACAGGTGTTAGTGTTGGTTTACTAACTATCTACGATATGTTAAAAGCGATAGATAAAGGGATGGTTATAAGAAATGTTCAATTAGAAGAAAAATCAGGAGGAATCAATGGAGATTATAAACGATAGTAAACAAAAACTAGAACTAACTTACCCGACGGGGTGGACTTATAAACTTATAGGTTATGAAAAAGAGGCTATACAAAAAGCTATACATGATGTGATTATAGAGAGGGAACATAACTTAACTCATTCCAACTCTAGCAAAGGTGGGAAATATATAAGTATGAATCTTGAGTTAGTTATACAAAACGATGATGAAAGAGTTTTTATATATGAAGCTTTAAAAGCACACCAAAATATTGTTAGAGTTTTATAATATTTTTTGAATTTTTAGTACTCCTATATTTTAAATAAGATAAACTTCCATTAGATTTTACTTGGAGTTTATCTTGTTTAAAAAAATAATCTTTTCGTCATTTTTAATTTATATCATCCTTGGTTTTTTAGTTTTACCATATGTTTTAAAGTCACAATTACCACAGATTGTTACGAAACAATTTATATATATAAAAGATGGTAGTTTAAACTCAAAAATGAAAATCAGATACTCAAAATCAGATAAAAAACCAAACCTATCTATAGATGCCTCTTTAAGTTTAAATAAGCTTTTTATAAATGATACAAGAGATTCTAAAACTATTTTTTCTATAGATAAGTTTGGTTTAGAATCTATAGATTTAAAGTTGTTACCAAATGGTTTAAATATAGGTAATTTAGATATAAACTCATGTTTTATAGATACCATCATAGATAAAAATAAGAGTATAAATTTCACTACACTTGTAAAAAAAGATTCTAAAGTTAAAGAATCAGATAATGCTAATGATTCAAATACAACTTTTCCATTTAAAATAATGAAGATAAACATAGTAAATACTAATTTTAAGTTAAATGATCTATCTTTAGCTAAAGAATCTACTGTAAATATAAATAATATAAATGGTGTCATAAATACTATCTCAAATAATATAGATGATGTTAGTTTTATAGATATTTTAGGTGATATTAATCGGTATGGTTCTACATCTATAAAAGGTCATATAAATTTATCTAATCCAAAAAAATATACAGATATGAAGATAGATTTTAAAAACTTAAATTTAAACTCATATAGTGAATATAGTGCTTTATTTACAGGGTATGAGATAGAGAGTGGTAAGCTTAATTTAGATTTAGATTATAAAATCAAAGATTCTAAGCTACTTAGTACAAATAATATTTATATAAAAAACATTACACTTGGTAACTCTGTAAGTGATGATAAAATACCTTTAGATTTTATGATTGGGTTGTTAGAAAATAGTGATGGTGTCATAAATATGAAAATCCCAATAGATGGTGATTTAGCTAAACCAGATTTTAAATATAAAAAGTTAGTTGTTAAAGTGGTAGATAATTTAGTGACTAAAGCTATCACATCACCATTTAGATTTTTAGGTTCAGCTATAGGGGTTGATGGAACATCTTTAGAATCTGTAAAGTTTGAGGTAGGTAAAGCAGATATTTTACCAGCTACAAAAAAGAGTTTAGATAAACTTGCAAAGATTATGAAACAAAGACCAAAGATAGAAGTTACTATATATGCGAACTATGATAAAGGTTTAGATTCTATCGCTTTACAAAAAGAATCTAAAGAAAAAATAAAAGAGAATGATTTAAAAAAATTGGCAAAGAGAAGGGCTGAGATTATACAAAAATATTTAGTGCTTAATAAAAAGATAGCTTTTTCAAAAGTTATAATTGGTGAGTTTGATGATACAGAGACAGACTCCAAATTAGTTAAAACAAAGCTAGAGATTAAAGTTAAGTAAGAGAGCTTAAATAAGTTTTTGATATAATTCAAATAATTTATTAATTAAGGATTTATATGCCATTTTCACCAGAAAAACGAAAAGGTACGATTAGTGGTATCATATTTGTAGCTATATTTGCAGCAGCAGCTACAATGATTTCAGGTATAAGTGTAATTAAGGTTTTAGGAATCTCTCCTCTTGTTATTGGTATTGTTATGGGGATTTTTTATGCTAATACTCTACATAATCATATCCCTAGTGAGTGGGGAACAGGGATCATATTTTCAGGTAAAAAGATACTTAGATTTGCCATAGTATTTTATGGTTTTAGAATCACATTTCAACAGATTGCAGAGGTTGGAATGGATGGTTTTATGGTTTCACTGATTATGTTGAGTACAACATTTTTACTTGGAACATATCTAGGAATCAAAGTGTTTAAAATGGATAGAGATACATCTATGCTTACAGCAGCAGGTGCATCTGTATGTGGAGCAGCAGCAGTTCTTGCAACTGAACCAGTTTTAAAAGCACAAGAGCATAAAACAGCTGTAGCTGTCTCTATGGTTGTTCTTTTTGGTACTATCTCTATGTTTTTATATCCAGTTTTATATGCTACTATCATAGAACCAGCTACGGGCTTTTTACATATGACAACTCAAGAGTTTGGTATATATGTTGGTGGGACTATACATGAGGTTGCACAAGTTGTTGCTGTTCCTGCTTCTATCGCTGGAGCACCTCAAGATATGGCTAACTCTGCTGTTATTGTGAAGATGACTAGAGTTATTATGATAGCACCTTTACTTATTTTATTAGGTTTATATCTTTCATTTGAAGCTAAAAGATCTGGTGGTGAATCTGATGGTATCAAACTTGTTATACCTTGGTTTGCTGTTTATTTTATCGGTATGGCTGGGTTTAATTCTTTGGGGCTTGTTCCAGAAAATATAGTAGGTATCATAAACCAAATAGACACATTTTTACTAACTATGGCTATGACAGCTTTAGGTATGGGAACAATATTCTCAAAATTTAAAGGTTTAGGTTTAGCTCCTATCTATACGGCATTATCTATGTTTGTTTGGTTAGTTGTTGGTGGGTTTATTGTTACAAAAACAGTTGTATCAATCTTTTAAACAATGTCACATTTACCAAATACACTAAACTCTTTTTGGCTTTGGAGAGAGGTCTCTTCAAAGCTAGGTGTTTCAAACCCACTATATAAATACTGGAAAGATACACCAAATCTTAAATTAAACAATAAGTATATTTTTGTTCAGAAAAATAAACTTCCTACAAAATATGAATATATAGAGCCTATTTTAACAGATCTATCTGGCTATTTACCTATAAAATTTGCTTCAGATAGATTACATGTAAATGAGCATATTTTTTCATATGATAAGATGAGGTTAAATAAAGAGTTTGAGTATAAGTTTGTTGAAGATATAAAATTTGTAAATATAAGAAAATTTTTTAGAGAAAATGGGATTAAAGTTACAAAAAATTCACTTGTTCAACTTGGTAAAATAAAAGATTTAGAGATAACAACAAACTCCACTTTTTATAATCTAAAAAATGATTATGGAATCATAGTTTATGAGTAGTATATGAATCTATTTTTTATAGGGTTTAGAGATCCACTTTTTGGATTAATTGTTTTTTTCACTTTGATATTTATTATCACATTTTTATCTTATTGGTGGGGAAAATATAAACATAAAGAAGATGCAAAATATTTAGATAAATTTTTAAAACAGTTTCAAGCACCACCATCACATGATGAATTGAAAATATTGATAAATAAAAATGAGATTTCAAAAAAACCATGGTTACTTTTGGCAGATGCTTACTCCATCAATGGAAATTATGAAAAAAGTATAGAGATATATAATGAAATTTTGAAATCTAATCAATCAAATAATGATAGAGATACTATGTTTTTACTTGGTCAAACATATTTTAAAGCTGGTTTTTTAGAACGGGCTAAACAGATATTTTTAGAGATTCTTAAAAATAACCCTAGAACACCTCAAGCCTTAAACTCTTTACTTTTGGTTTATGAATATATGAGAGATTATGATTCTGCATTAGAGGTACTAGAACCGTTAGAAGAGTTAAATCAGAGTGTTACTATAGATACTCTTTATTTAAAAGTGTTATATATTTTAAATGAATCTAAATTTGATCTAAATTTAAAATTAGAGAAGTTGTTGAAAATTTATGAAAATAATAATCAATTAACACATCTAATATTTGAGTATATTTTTCGTATAAATCCAAAGTTAGCATGGAATTATTTTGATAAATCAAAATGTGATGTTATTATAGATATTTTATGGTTAGTAGATAAAAAAGATTTAGATTTAGATATAATTACACAAACTAGCTATTTAAGGGAACTTTATACTGCTCGTGGTGATATAAAGTTGGTAGATAGTAGTGGTGTTTTTGAGTTTGATATTTTAATTAACTTAAAAAATAAAGGGAGTGCTACTCTTAGTTTTGAATATCTATGTGATAATTGTAAGCATATACAACCATTTGCTTTTACGAGATGTAGTAATTGTCATGCGATAGATTCATCTAAAATTGAGATTAGTTTAATTAAAAATTATATGAGAGATTTTAGTCAATTAAATAACTCTTTTCAATAATAAAATTTTAATACGGGATAAAATATGGGCAAAAATTTAGAAAAATTAGAAGAAAAATTAGGTTATAAATTTAAAAATAAGAAGCTCATTATCGAAGCGCTGACACATAAAAGTTATAAACAGCCCTACGATAATGAGCGACTAGAATTTTTAGGTGATGCTGTTTTAGATTTAATCGTTGGTGAGTATTTATATAATAAATTCAACAAATCTAACGAGGGTAATTTATCAAAAATAAGAGCATCATTAGTTAATGAGGTTGGTTTTGAGAAATTGGCTAGATACTTAAAACTTGGTGATTATATCTTCTTATCAAATGCTGAAGATAACAATGGTGGAAGGGAAAAACCATCTTTACTATCAAATGCTTTTGAAGCAGTGATAGGAGCTATATATCTTGAATCTGGTTTAAAGGTTGTAGAGGCTATAGCTATAGATTTGATAGAAACAAACTATAAAGATATATCTTTAGATTCTTTGTTTAGAGATTTTAAAACAACACTTCAAGAACTTACACAAGCTAGATTTGGTATGACACCAGAGTATAAAGTTATGGCAAGTCGTGGACCAGATCATCTAAAAGAGTTTGAAGTTGCTGTTGTTATAGAGGGTAAAGAGTATGCTCGAGCAGTAGGAAAAAGTAAAAAAATTGCTCAACAAGAATCTGCTAAGATAGCTATTAAAATGTTAAAAGAGGAAAAATAGTGAATAGTTTTGGTCAAAAATTAAGATTTAGCACTTTTGGTGAATCTCATGGTAAAGCTCTTGGTTGTTTACTAGATGGTGTTCCTGCTGGGCTTAAGATAGACGAAGAGTATATTCAAAGTGAACTAGACCGTAGAAAACCTGGTAAAAGTGAGTTTGAAACAGCGAGAAAAGAGGCTGATAAGGTGGAGATTCTTAGTGGTGTTTTTGAGGGTTTAAGTACAGGTACACCTATAGCTATGATAATCTACAATACAAACCAAAAATCAAAAGACTACACAAATATAAAAGATATTTTTCGCCCTGGTCATGCTGACTTTACATATTTTCACAAATATGGAATCAGAGATTATAGAGGTGGTGGTCGCTCATCAGCTAGAGAAACAGCAGCTAGAGTAGCAGGTGGAGCTATAGCAAAACTTATGTTAAATGAGTTAAATATATCAGTTATGAGTGGAATCAGTGCAGTAGCTGGTGTTAAATCTGAAACATTTGATTATAAATATGCTAAAAAAAGTATAATCTACTCTTTAGATTCAAAAGCTGAAGAGGCTCAAAAAGAGGTTATCTTAAAAGCTAAAAATGAACACGATTCTGTTGGTGGTGTTTCAAGAGTGTTAGTAAAAGGTGTACCTGTTGGTTTAGGTCAGCCACTATACTATAAACTTGATGCGATTTTAGCTGATGCTATGATGGGTATCAATGCTGTTAAAGCTGTTGAGATTGGTGATGGAATTTTAAGCTCAAACCTTTTAGGTTCACAAAATAATGATGAGATAAGAGCAGATGGTTTTGAATCTAACCATGCTGGTGGAATCCTTGGTGGAATTAGTAACGGTGCAGATATAGTTATGAATGTATATTTTAAACCAACTCCATCAATTTTTAAAGAGCAACATACTGTAACAACGACAAATGAAGAGGTTGATTTTTCATTAAAAGGTAGGCACGACCCATGTGTTGCTATTCGTGGTACAGTTGTTTGTGAATCTATGACTGCATTAGTTATAGCAGATATGTTACTTTTAAATATGGGTTCAAATATGGATGGAGTTACCAAATACTATAAGTAAGGGGCAGTTATGAGAGGTATTTATAAAGATGAAAATAGTGATGAATGGTATTTTCCTCAAGATAAGTATATATTAAGTGAAACAGATTCTAAAGGTTTTATAATCTATGCAAATGATGTTTTTTGTGATATTGCAGGTTATAAAATAGAGGAATTGATAGGGCAACCACACAATATTTTAAGACATATGGATATGCCTCGTATAGCTTTTAAAGGTTTGTGGGATGATATACAAACAAAAGGTTTTTGGACTGGAATCGTAAAAAATGTTAGAAAAGATGGTGGATATTATTGGGTTCATGCAACGGCACTTAGAAAAGTAAATTCTAATGGTGAAACTACATATCTTTCTATAAGAAGAGTTCCAGATAGAAAAGATGTTGAAGCTTGTATACCTCTTTATGCTGAACTAAAAGGTGTTGAATAGTATGGAAAAAGTATCTTTACTTATAGATGAAGATTATATAAATGAGTTTATGAACTCATTACCAAAAGATAAAGTTATAGTTGTTGAAGAGAATTTTAAAATAAATAAAGAACTATTTGCTAACCATTTAGAAGAGTATAAAAATGGCGATGTAGAACCAATCTCTTATTATGAAAGTTCTAAAAATTTAAGCACTTGGCTTGATGGAGTAAACTAATGGATATTGTAACTTCAAAACTGTATGAAAAGCAATTGAAAGAGATACTTGAAATATTAGTAAAGATAGATTCTAATGCTACTAAAAATTTTAAAATTTATCTTGATACTGTAATTATGAATATGCCAACTAAAGTAAAAAAATATAAAAAATCTATCTATTTTGATAATGAAAATATTAAAGATATTGAGTTTCAAGGTTGTAGAATTCCCTTTTTAATTGATGATATAAACAGTTGTTATTACATTATAGGAATCACTTCAAAAGGTTAATATAAACCCTCTTTATATTAATTATATCCCCCTGTAATAAGGGTTTTATCTCTTTGTTACTTATAGAAACAAAGAGGTTCTTTTATCATTAAATATTATACCAAACCATTTTTATTTGAGTACAATAAACCATTAAAGTATTTAATTGATTATAAGTATTAATAATATTGATAACAAAAATAAGGAGAAAATATGGGTAACAACAAATCTCAAAAAGATTTAGAAATATCTACTAGAAGAGACTTTTTTAAAAAAACTGCTGCTCTTGGTGTAACAGCCTTAGCGGGAACTAGCCTTGCTGCATCTCAGGATGATCCAGCTATTATGCATCATGTTCCATGGGGACAAAAATGGGGTGATCCAGTAACTAAAAATCGTTATGGAATCCCATCAGCTTACGAGCATAACAACACTAGAAGAAACACTAAACTTTTAGCATCTGGAAACTATAGAGCATCTATTGCTGTAACTCCAATTCACGAATCTGAAGGTATCATTACACCAAATGGTCTTTTCTTTTCTCGTTGTCATGGTGGTACTGCTCAGGTTGATCCAGCAGAGTATCGTTTAATGATTCATGGTTTAGTTGATAAGCCTATTGTTCTTACATTAGATCAGTTAAAAAGATACCCAAGTGTTACTCGTACTCACTTTATTGAGTGTCCTGCAAATGGTGGTCAAGAGTGGAGAGGACCACAATTTAACTCTTTACAATTTTCTAAAGGTTTTATGGCATCTGCTCAATGGACAGGTGTTTATATTAAAACTATTTTAGATGATTTAGGTCTTAAACCATCAGCTAAATGGATGCTTGCAGAGGGAAGTGATAACTCTGAAATGGGTCGTTCAGTTCCAGTTGAAAAAATTCTTGATGATGCTATGATCGTTTGGGGACAAAATGGTGAAGCACTTCGCCCTGAACAAGGTTATCCAGTAAGATTATTACTTCCGGGTTGGGAAGGTAACTTATGTGTTAAATGGCTTAAACGTTTAGAATTTGCTGATGAACCTTGGTATGCTAAAGAGGAAACTTCTAAATATACTGCTCTTAAACCAGGTGGTAAAGCTATTCAACATTTTTATGCAAATGAGGTAAACTCAACTGTAGTTTCTCCATCTCCAGAGAAACCATGGACAGATTTAAAAGCTGGTGATGTTGTAGAAATTGAGGGTCTTGCTTGGTCTGGTATGGGTACTATCACTTTAGTAGATCTATCTTTTGATGGTGGAAAAACATATAAAGAAGCTAGTTTAAAAGGTTTAGTTTTACCTAAATCGTGGACTCGTTGGTCATATATGTATACTATACCTAAAGATTTTCAAGAAAATGGAAAACAAATTTTACTTACATCTCGTGCTATGGATGATGCTGGTTATATTCAACCAACAATTGATCAAGAAACAGATGTTATGGGTGTTGAATCTGTATATCATAGAAATGGTGTAGAGACTTGGGAAGTAACATCAACAGGTAAAGTTAACCATGTTCAAGTAAGAACACCAGGAGGGGTAAAGAATGTTTAAAACTAATCGTAATTTAATTGTTTCTGCTTCAGTAGCAGTTTCAGTAGCTTTATTAACGGCAGGTTGTTTAGAGGGTGGTGCAACACCATCTGATAATAACTCTCTTTCTAAGGCAAGTATAGATGGTGGTGTTTCTTATCCTCTAGTAAATGGAAAAACTTCTGTTTATTTAGTAAATGAACAAAATGTTGGTATGAAGATAAATAATGGTCGTGCACCAACTGAGAATGAATTGAAAGCATGGGATAAAGATGTTATGCCTGATGGAACTGGTTTACCTGAGGGTGAAGGTTCTGTTGAAGAGGGTGAAGAGCTTTATGAAGCTAAGTGTGTTATGTGTCATGGTGACTTTGGTTCAGGTGGTGGTGGATACCCATCATTATCTAAAGGTAATGCTGTAGATCTTCAAAAGACACTTGTGAATCAAAGAAATACTCCAGATGCTGATGGTCCTGTTCGTGTTTTTGGTTCATATTGGCCAAAAGCTAGTACAATGTGGTGGTATATTAAAGATGGTATGCCTCATACAAAATCAAAAACTTTAACTGATGATGAAACTTATGCACTTGCTGCTTATATGTTAAATATCAATGAGATGAGTATTGATGGTGAAGAGGTTGATGATGAGTATGTTCTTAATCGTGAGAAATTCTTAAAAATCAAAATGCCAAATAGAGATGGTTTTATACCAAATATTGATGGTCCAAATGGTCCAGAAAATGTTCGTAAATTTTATGCAAATCCAAATAACTTTGGTGCTCAAAAAGTGGCTAATCCTGCTGAAAGATGTATGACAAACTGTCAAGATAAGACAGCAAAAGTTGTTCATATTCAAAATGGTGGTATCACAGATTTTGAGCCTCCAATCTCAGTTAAAAGAGATTTACCTAAAAAAGAAGCTAGTGATATGGGCTTTAATGTGATGGCTAATTATGAAAATAACTGTATGCCTTGTCATGGTGCTGATGGTATGGGTGCTCCAGTTATGGGTGATAAAGATGCTTGGGGAGATGTAATCTCTAAAGGTATGACAGCTGTATATAAAAATGGTCTTAATGGAATTAACGGTATGCCTGCAAAAGGTGGAGCTAGTGTTAGTGATGACGAGTTCAAATTATTAGTTGATTATATGATCGACCACAGTAAATAAATAAAGGAATGATTATGGAAAGAAGAAAATTTTTAAGTTTAACTTTAGGTGCATTAGTTTTAGCTGTTGCACCAGCTAGTGTAAAAGCAGAAGATTATAGAAAGTTAAAGCCGACTGTATGGTCTGCTCATACTGTTGATGATGCTATTAAAAATATGTATGGAACTACTAAAACTATTGAAGAGGGTGTTAAACTTACAGCACCAAAAGTTGCTTCAAATGGTGGTGCTGTTCCAGTTAAATTTAGCACTAAAATATCTGCAAAAACAATCTCAGTATTTCAAGATGCTAATCCTGAATCTGCAGTATGTGTTTATAGTGTAAATAAATACTCTGTTAATGATTATGAGATTAAAATCAAGATGGGTAAATCAGGAACAATTACAGTTGTTGTAGAGGGAACTGATGGTAAATTATACTCAGCTAAACAAACTCTTGAAGTTGCATTAGGTGGTTGTGAAGGTTAATTCTTCACAAACTCTATTTAGATTAAAATATAGATATTAAAGGAAACATTATGGCAGATTTTAAAGTTAAAGTTAAACCAAAATTAAAAAAAGGTGTAGTTAAAGTTAAAGCTATGGCTAAACACAGTATGACTACATACAATCAAGCAGAGAAAAAATTAGGCGATAGAAATAAAGCTGATTTTATTACTCGTTTTGTTGGAACAGTTAATGGTATAGTTGTTATTGATATATCAACAAGTCAATTTTTATCTAAAAACCCTATCTTTAAATTTCAATTTAAAGGTGATGAGTTCAAAAAAGGTGATAAACTTATCATCGAATGTACAACTCGTTTAGGTAAACATGGTAAAGGTAAAGGTAAAATTAAATAATTTTACTTAGATGGTGCTTTGTGCATCATCTTTTTATGGATGAAAGGAAAAATAGATGATTAAAAATATAATTAAAACTTTTCTTATCATTCTTATATTTCAAATATCACTTCAAGCTAGACAAATCAATATAAATAAAAGTGTTAATGATGCCAAAAAAAATGATAAGCATCTTTTTGTATGGCTTCATAAAACAGATTGTGGTTATTGTGAAAGTATGAAAGAGTTTACACTTCAAAATGAGACTATTAAATCTTTCATAGATAAACATTTTATTTTTATTCATATCAATGTACGGGAAAAAGATAAAATTATTTATAATGATTTTGAGGGTGATGGTAGAGCATTTGCACAAAAAATCAGATATGATTTTTATCCATCTAGTATATTTTTTGATGATAATGGTAGTATTGTATATGCTGAAGTTGGTTATAGAGATAATAGCAAATTACCAAATGAAAAGAGATTTTATAGAATTTTAAATTTTATAGAATCAAATTCTTATAAGAAGATGGATTATGAAGATTATGAATTTGATATACAAGAGGAACTTTAATGGCAAATAATAATGGAGTTGTTAAAAGCTTATACTTTAGTGTAAAAGATTCTAATAGAAAAAATCCAGATGAATTAGAGATAGATGAGGGTGGTGTTTGTTTAGATAAATTTCACGGTAAAAACATAAATAGGTCTATATTAATAGCATCTGAAGATAGTTATAACTTAGCTAAAGAAAATGGTATTGATATAGAACTAGGTTCTTTGGGTGAAAATTTATTTATAGATATAAATCCATACTCTTTACCCGTTGGTTCAAAAGTTTATGTTGGTGAGGTGATTTTAGAGATCACTCAACATTGTACTATTTGTAACTCATTATCAAAAGTTGATAAAAAATTACCTAAGATTTTAAAATCTGATAGAGGTGTTTTTTCTAAATGTTTAAAAAGTGGTAAGATTAAAAAAGGTGATAGTGTTAGATTCGAGTAGTATCTAACATTTTAATTAAGTTTCAAAGGAGAAACAATGAAAAAAATATATAGTTTAGCTGTTGCTTGTGTAGCAACAATAACAATGCTTGGTTGTTCAGCATCTTCTACAAAACCCGTAGAGGTAAAAAAAGTTCAAAAACCAGCTTTAGTTCAAAGTGTGCAAGTTTTTGAAGCAGATAATAAAGATGGTAAGATAACTCCAAAAACTATATCATTAGATATGGCTAAAGTTGGGTTATCAAACTCTGGTAATAATGATATGAATAAACCATTCTCTCAAAGATTTCCAAAACTTCATTATAAAACATACAATTTAGCGATGTTTAAAAACAATGAATTAACTATCAAACTTATCAAAAAATACCCTAATTTTGGTCTTTTAACACCAATGACTATGTCAATTTGGTCTGATGATAAGAAAAAAACTATGAAGATAGCTACTTTAACTATCAATGGTATGGCTAGAGCAACAGGGATTCCTGTAACTGATCCAGATTTAGTAGCTTATGCTAATATGGTGAAAAAGGGTCTTAAATCTGCTATGCCAAATGGTAAGTTTCAAGAGTTAAACTTCACAGTTAAAGAGCCTAAAAACTCATTTGCTCAAACATTTACTGCTGATGTAGAGATAGATGAAGATGGTAGTATGGAAGATTTTAGAGAAGATTTTGAATCTGAATTTGAGGGTGAGATGGAACCTATCGGTTTTTTAATGCCAAACTATAGTAATATTCAAGAGGATCTTTTTGAACCAGCTGGATATGATAAGTATGATTTTTATGTAACTTACTCTATTTGTAAATTTGATGTAATTTACCCAGTATCTAAACTTCACCCAGAAGCTGGTGCTTATGCTCCATGTTCAATGTTTCTTTATAAAAACAAAGATGAAGATAAACTACATGTTGGTTATTTAGGTGTTAAAAACTGGATAACAACTTTAGATATTGAAGATCAAGCATCTTTAAAACCATTACTTGAAGCTCAAGGGATGATTAACGATATTCTTACAGAATTAACTGAGTAGATAGTTTTTATCTAAAAACTTATGAGTCTTAATAAAGACTCATAGGTAAGATATTTATATTTTTAAGAATCTTTTTTATTAAGTTTTTTGATACTTATTTTTCTACCAACTTTCTTAGGTGCATCCCATTTATCTCTTGGTGTTCCATCGTGACGATGATTTCTTTCTCCACTTTTACCTGAAAATATAGCTTTACCATTTTCATCTTTTCCTAAAAATTTGTTTGGTGCTTTTTTATTTTTAGCCCATTTATTATCTTTAGAATCTTCTCTTTTTGGTTTATCGTAAGTTTTTTTGTCAGATTTAAAATCTCTTTTTGGTTTGTCAAAAGGTTTTTTCTCTTTAGGTTCTTCATTTATTTTGTCAAATCTTTTTTTAGCTTCAGTTTTTATCTGCTCTTTACTCATTTTTCTACCATTATATTTTGGTTCTTCAACTTTTTTAACTTCATATTCAAAACCAGATAAAATCTCTTGTTTTATAACACGACCTAAAAGTGTTTCTATAGGGTATAGTAGTTTTTGTTCAGATTCATCAAGTAACAGATATGCTTTTTGTGTAGCTTTTATAACTCTAGCTGAGTAAATAATAGCTTTTTGAGGTGCATCAAAGCTTATTAGTGTTTCACAAGTTAAATCTTTTGAAGTTACAAACTCTTTATCGCCCATAACCTTAATATCTTTGTTATCTAAAGCCTCTTTGATTCCTTTTACATCAACAGATGCAACAACGATAATATCTGAAGAGTTATTTTCTAAGATAAGCTTGTTTATAAGTTCAATTTTTTTACTATTTGGACACGGATGAACACGGTGATTTGTTGGTTTGATTGTGATAGCTTCTGCTGACATTAAAAATCCTGATTAAATATATCGTGATTATATCCTATATAGCTATAAATTATGCTATTATGAGTTATATTAAAATTTAGGAAATTTATGTCATTTAACAAATTAGGATTATCAGCACCATTATTAAAAGCGATTAAGGAACAAGGTTATACAACACCTACACCGATTCAAAAACAGGCTATACCAGTTATACTAGAAAGAAAAGATATTTTAGCAGGAGCTCAAACAGGTACAGGTAAGACAGCAGGTTTTACTCTTCCAATGTTAGAACTTTTAACTCGTATGAAACATACAGATAGAAAAAGACACCAAGTAAAAGCTTTGATTCTTACACCAACAAGGGAGTTAGCTACTCAAGTAAATGAGAGTGTTGAACTTTATGGTAAACATCTTCCATATAAATCTTGTGTAATTTTTGGTGGTGTAAAAATCAACCCACAAATCACAAAACTTCGTAAAGGGATGGATATAGTTGTTGCAACTCCGGGTAGATTACTAGACCATATCTCTCAAAAAACGATAGATTTATCTAAGGTAGATTTTTTGATTCTTGATGAAGCAGATAGAATGTTAGATATGGGGTTCGTAAACGATATAAAAAAAGTTATAGCTGTTTTACCTAAAGAGAGACAAACATTACTTTTTTCAGCTACTTACTCTGATGCTATCAAAAAACTATCGCAAACATTTTTAAAATCACCTGCTCTTATAGAGGTAGCTAGAAGAAATACATCTAGTGAAATAGTTAAACAAGCAGTTTATCATGTTGATAAAACAAGAAAAAGGGAACTTTTAACACACCTTATAAATGAGGGAAAATGGAAACAAGTTTTAGTTTTTACAAGAACTAAACATGGAGCAAACCGTTTAAGTGGACAATTAGATTCTGATGGAATTTCATCTTGTGCTATCCACGGTAATAAAAGTCAAAATGCTAGAACAAAAGCCTTAGCTGATTTTAAAGATGGAAAAGTTAGAGTTTTAGTAGCTACCGACATAGCAGCAAGGGGAATCGACATAGACCAACTTCCACATGTTGTAAATTACGAACTTCCAAATGTTAGTGAGGATTATGTTCATAGAATCGGTAGAACTGGTCGTGCTGGAAATGAGGGTGAAGCTATCTCTTTAGTTTGTGTAGATGAAGATGAATTTTTAGCAAACATCGAAAAACTTATAAAAAAAGATATACCAAAAGTTTGGCTAAAAGATTTTAAACCAGACCCATCAATAAAAGCAGAACCTATAAATATGGGTGGAAACAGAGGTGCTAGAAACAAACCAAGAGGTGGTGGTAGAGGCTCTAGTAATGGTGGAAGAAATAATAATAGAGCTAGAAGATAATTATTAAATTTATAAGGATATAATTTTATTATGAAAAAAATATTATTAAGTGTAGTGTTCTTGTTGGTGGCTATACAGTTTATATCACCAGCTAAAACAAACCCTAAAGTAGATGATTCTTTAGCACTACATACAGATTCTAAAGTTCAAAGTGTGTTAAAAAGAAGTTGTTATGATTGTCACTCTTTTGAAACAAAATGGACAACTCTTGCAGATGTAGCACCATTTTCATGGGTGATAGTTTCACATGTTAATGATGGGCGAAATGCTTTAAACTTTTCAAAATGGAGTGAGATAGATTCTGATACTAAAACTAAAAGATTAAAAAGAATCATACAAACTACAAGTAACGGTATGATGCCTTTACCAAATTATCTGACTCTACATGAAGATGCTAAACTTAGTAGTGATGATAAAAAGATTTTGAGAGAGTGGGCAGATAGCCAACTAAAAAATATAAAACAAGATTAGGATATTTCTATGGAAGCAAAAATATTTTTCGGTTCAGACGAGGTTAGTAAAGATAGTGTAAGTGAGAGAAAAAGCCCTTATGATGGTAGAGTGGTTTCAACTGCTCCCATTTGTGATTCTCAAGATACTATAAAAGCTCTTAAAATCGCAGAGATGGCAACTAAAGATGCTAAAGCCTCTACACTTTCACAAAGATGTTCTTGGCTTTTAGATGTTGCTCAAAAACTTCGAGAGAACAAAGAGGATATGGCTCAAACTATAACTGATGAGGTTGGTAAACCTATCACATTTGCTAGGGTTGAGGTTGAGAGATGTATAGAGACTATCACTCTATCTGCTGAGACTATGAGAACTATGAGTGGTGAGACTATAAACACTGATGCTATGGCTAGTGGTAAAAAAACACTTAGTTATTTTTCTCGTGTTCCCGTTGGTGTTGTTGCTTGTATAACCCCTTTTAATTTCCCCTTAAATTTAGTTGCTCATAAACTAGCACCTGCCTTAGTAGCTGGAAATACAGTGGTACTAAAACCAACACCTGAAGCACCTCTAACTGCTTATAAATTTGCTAAACTTTTCATAGAATCTGAGTTTGCTATAAAAGATGCTTTGAGTGTAGTTTATGGTGATGCTGATGTTGGCTCAACTCTTGTAAAATCTGATATACCTAGAGTTATAAGCTTTACGGGGAGTGTTCCAGTTGGAAATATCATCACAAAATCTGCTGGAATCAAAAAAGTGGGTCTTGAACTTGGTGGTAATGCTGCTACTTATGTAGATTCTAGTGCCGATTTAGATTTAGCAGCACAAAGATGTTCACTTGGGGCATTTGTAAACTCTGGTCAAGTGTGTATAAGTTTACAAAGAATCTATGTAGATGAAAAAATCTATGATGAGTTCGCTTCAAAAATGGCAACAGAAACTAAAAAACTAAAAGTTGGAAGCCCTTATGATGATGATACTTTTATGGGTCCACTCATAGATGATGATGCTTCAACTCGTGCTATGAGTTGGGTAGAATCAGCGATAGCTGAGGGAGCAAAAGCTTTACTTGAACCAAAAAAAGATGGAAAAATGTTCCACCCATGTGTGATGGCTGATGTAAGAGATGATATGGCAATCGTATGTGAAGAGGTTTTCGCACCGATAGTTTCACTTGTAAAAGTGAAAGATTTTGATGATGCACTACCAAGAATGAACAACTCCCCTTATGGTTTACAATTTTCAGTATTCACAAACGACTTAAAACTTACACAAAGAGCGATAAATGAACTAGATGCTGGTGGAATCGTGATAAACGATATGCCAACTCTCCGTTTTGATATACAACCTTACGGTGGTGTAAAACTAAGTGGAGTAGGTCGTGAGGGTCCAAGATTCGCTATAGAAGAGATGACGGAGATTAAATCGGTAGTTATCTGCTAGAAAAGATTGGTTTTAAGCTATGAATGAATTAATAAACAATGTTTTAATAAATGATGTTAAAACCATACTACATAGTGCGAAAAGCAGAGTTTATCAAACTATAAACCTAACTATGACACAAAGTTATTTTGAGATAGGAAAAAGGATAGTTCAAGAGGAACAGGGTGGAGAGAGAAGAGCTAGTTATGGAAAAGAGATTTTAAAAACTCTTTCAAATGAACTAAATAAAGAGTTTG
>Ga0256842_1001235_pt1 | contig 21008 bp, 20 predicted proteins | sample 4559240metaG_FD_185973 | JGI IMG/M metagenome (GOLD analysis project Ga0256842, IMG submission 185973) | Hydrothermal vent microbial communities from Guaymas Basin, Mexico - 4559-240 | ecosystem: Environmental > Aquatic > Marine > Hydrothermal vents | place: Mexico: Guaymas Basin | collected... | reverse complement strand
GATGTTCCACATGCACAAAGTTTGATCTCTGCAATGCCATCAAAAAGTTTTGCATCCAACTCTTCAAAAATAACCTCTGTATCACTGATACGACCTAAAAGTGTATCTGCAATAACATGACTTTGTTCATAGATCTCTTTTTCCATAAAAAAACGGTAACCATCTTTTTGGGCTGAAAGTTTGTTGGTAGAGAGTTTTTTGAACTTAGGCTCTACTTGTTGATGATTTTTGTCAAATATAACAATTTCATCTGCAGAAACATAGCCGTAATCACCATCTTCAAAGTAGTTGACATCTGTACAGTGACCAATAAGCGGTGTATCTGAAGATGCAAAATATTTGTCATTATCGGTATCAATACCGACAAGCATAGGAGAGCCATTTTTTGCAAAGAAGATTTTTTTATCTTCTGCTTTTGTTACAAGCAGTATTGCATAGGCACCATCAAGTTCCGAAATAGTTTGTTTAAATGCTTGAAAAGCATCTTCACTTTTTTTAAGATTTTTTTCAAACTGATGAACAATGACCTCTGTATCCGTTTGACTTAAAAATGTGATACCCTCGTTTTGCAACTCTTTTTTTAGTTGGGCATAATTTTCAATAATACCGTTATGAACAACATATGAACTCTCCCCCAGATGTGGATGCGCATTAAGTTCTGTTGGTTTTCCATGCGTTGCCCAACGCGTATGACCAATACCTACTGCAAATTTGTCTGTGATAAAATCTTTGGTTTTTTCTTTAAGATTAACAAGTTTTCCTACAGCTTTATAGCTTGCGAATTCTCCTTCGCTCAGTACGGCAATACCTGCAGAATCATATCCTCTGTATTCTAACTCTTTTAATCCTTCGAGTAAGATCTCTTTTGTATTCTTTTTCCCAATATAACCAACAATTCCGCACATCTAATGAACCTTCTTATTTCTTATTTGATAATTTTTTATAAATGTTATCAATATTATCGCATATTTCATGTTGTTTTTCCATTAAAAAGCTGTCTCTTACTTTATATTTTGAGGAATGAATTTTTGCAGTAACGATATTTATCTGCATCTCCTCAAATTTATGCATTACATAGGCAAGCAGTCCCATTTGATTTTGTGTGTGAATTGTCAGTTCAGCATGGGTCATTGAGTGTTCACAATCAATGTTGATTTCATCCTTTTTGATTTCTATATTTTTAAGTTTTACCTCTTTATTCATATCAAAAGCGGTATCAATAATATCTTGAACTTCTACAAGTTCACTGCCGTCAACATTTTTGATAAATTCGATTTTAAAATATTTAATACCATCAAAAAGTGTAAAGATCTCCATTGAAGCAACATCCAGATGTGAGAGTGTTGCTAATAAAAAGCCTACATTAAGAGGAATTCGTCTATAGATCTCAATAGTCAAAGAGTGTTGATTTTTTGTTGTAAAACTATACTCCTGTGTCTCTTTTGCTTTTTTTGCAATTTCTACAATGTCCTGAGGAGTGTGTTTAAAGAAAAAGAGATTGGACTCTATGGAGAGTATCTTTTTTTGGAGTAGTCTTGGAAGCAGTTGAAACTCCATAAGGTTTTTCACTCTTTTTTCAATGATAAGCCGTTTTTTGGCATCTGTAATACGTTCTGTATTTTCGGCAATTTCAAGGGCATTTTTATATAAATCATAAAGAAGTTTTGCATTAAAAGAGTTATAGGTATCTCCACCAACTCCGTTAATATCTGCATAGGTTAAGATATAGAGCAGTTTAAGATTTTTTGCATCTTCAACTTTAGACATAAATTTATAGAGTGTTTTTTCATTATGAATATTTTCTTTAAATGCTACACTACTCATTAAAACATGTTGTTTTACAAGTGTAGTTGCTCGATTAGACACGTTTTCATTGAAGCCTATTTGTTTTGCATATTGAAGTATAAGTTTTGCTCCAACTTCACTGTGATCCTGTTTTCTTCCTTTTCCGCTGTCATGAAAAAAGACAACAATTTTTAGTAGTAGTTTTTCTTCTGCTGTAAGTTCAATAAAAAGATTTTGAATAAAAGGCTCTTGGATATGTTCAAGTGCTTCTACACACTTGATCGAATGAATATCAACAGGGTAGTGGTGATAACCGTCAAACTGTGGCAGGTGCATCACTTTTTTGAAGTTTGGAAAAAGCTCTGCAAGAATACCGGCATCATAAAAAAGTTTTAAAAAGGATGCGATATATGCCTTTTGAAATAGCTTTTTTAAAAGAGCATATGTCTTTTTTGTTAAAGGGTGTGCAATTTTTGTATAGGTAAACTGATTTAAAAAGCCTGCATCAAATTTGTAATCATTATCAGGCAGTTCAATTAAAAGTTCAAGCAGTGTATTTATAGGAAGCGGTTTTAAGTTGTACGAGGCAAAGAGTCTGTTTTCTAAAAGATAGATACCCTTACGAACTCGGGCATGACGAAATTTTGTTATATATTTTGGATCAACAGTGAATGGACGAAGCATTTTTTTGACAAAAATCTGGGTAAAGTTGTTGATACGCCAGCCAGCCTGTAGGACTTTTGAAGCAAATTTTTGCTGTTTGGCAAATCCAAGCATTTCACTGATCTGGGGTATATACTCCAATCGTAGTTTATCTTCTTGTTTGCCTGTAATAAGATGTAAAGCAGAACGGACACGATAGAGAAGTTCGAGTGCAATGCGAAACTCTCTGTACTCTTCATCGGAAAATATTCTTCCACTGAGTTCTTTGATGGTATGGACATTGTAGATAGTTTTTGCAACCCAAAAGATCAGTTGTGAATCACGCAGACCTCCCACACCCTCTTTAATATTTGGTTCCATGGTAATAGGATATTTTTTTCTTCTCTTTTGTGCTTCTTCAATCTTTGCAAATATAAATTCTTTTTGATTATAAAGGCGGATTTTATTGAGTGCACGCTGGGTTGCATGCCATGTAAAGGGTGAACCTGTAATAAATCTGGCTTCCATAAGAGAAGTACGAATAGTTATATCTTCATTGGCTGCTTGAAAAAGATCATTTGTTTTATGGACGCGGTGACCGAGTTTCATTCCTGCATCCATGGTAAGATAGAAAAGCTTCTCAATAATGAGTTCGGTATTGTACCCTGCAACATCTTCGTAGACAAAGAGGAGATCAATATCACTGTGCACACAGAGTTGTTCACGGCCGTAACTGCCAAGTGCTACAATAGCAATAGGGATGTGACTCTTCATAGGAAGGTAGTCTCCAAAGAGCCTGCGAAGCAGAGTTTTGTACATTAATGTGATGATAGAGTCAAGTTTTTTTGTATGTTTTACAAGAAAATCTTTTCCCTGATTCTCTTTGAAAAGTTCAGGGAGTGACTCTTTATACTCTTTGATATACTGTTTAAAAAGTTTGGAGAGTTCAAAGTCAGAACCGTTTCTTTCTATAATATCTTCTATTTGTAATAATAAATCCATATAAGATTATAATAAACTTTGTTATAATCTCTCTTTAAAATCTTTAAGAATAAAAAATGGGGAAATAAAATGAGAATTACAAAAAGGGTGACATTTATTGCAAAAGAGGGCTTTGAAGATACAATGAAAGAACTTTTATCTGCTATGGTAAAGCCGAGCAAAGCTGAAAAAGGGTGTATTTTTTATGAGATATTTCAGTATGAGAACAATCGTCGTAAATTTATGGCAGTAGAAACTTGGGAAGATGAAGCGGCACTGGATGGGCATAAGGCATCTGCACACTATGCAGTATATAAGTCAAGTTATGAGCCATACTGTGAAGAGAAATATACAGATGAATTAGAAGTACTTGGTTAAAGAGTATGGATAATTTATGGATTGACAGGCAGGCAGAGGCTTGCAGGAATGATTTAGATTTACGTGTTTATACTTCAAATCTTTTAGGAGTAAATGATGAATTGGTACTCCATGGAGGAGGTAATACTTCTGTCAAATCAGTTGTAAAGGGTGAAGATGTTTTGTATGTAAAAGGGAGTGGCTGGGATCTTGCAACTATAAAAAAAGAGGGTTTTTCTCCTGTATATCTTGACACTCTTCTTGATATGGCACAACGTGAGTATTTGAGTGACACTGAGATGGTACAAGAGCAACGCGATGCAATGCTTGATGACAATGCACCCAATCCTTCTGTAGAGGCAATTTTACATGCACTTATTCCTTTTAAATTTGTTGATCATACACATGCTGATGCTATAGTGACTATTTCAAACTCCGTCAATGGCGATACTTATATAAAACAGCTTTTTGAAAATTTTTTGATTGTTGATTATGTGATGCCCGGTTTTGAGTTGGCACATACAATTTATGAGATGACAAAAGATCTGGATTGGAGTACGATTGATGGGATCATCTTACATAATCATGGAATTTTCACTTTTGATGATGATGCAAAAGTTTCTTATACAAAGATGATCGATGCAGTAAGTCGAGCAGAAGATTTCTTGGATAAAAATGCTGTTGTTCATATAGAACACAACTATGTTCACAGTGAATGTGATATTGCACGTGTAATCAATACTATGAGTGAGTACAAAGGGCATGAAGTACACATTACCATTAACCAGACACCTTTAGCTGCATTTTATGCTTCACAGCCAAATCTGCGTGAGTTTGCATCTCGTGGCGTTTTAACACCGGAGCATATTATTCGCACAAAAAGAGTACCGCTTATTATGGAAGATACGGATCTTATCGGTGGGATAGAACGTTATATAGAGGCTTATAAAGAGTATTTTAACAAGTATGCAAAAGATGAGGTGATGCTTAATCCTGCACCAAACTATATGATTATAAAGAATTTAGCAGTTGTAAGTTTTGGGCGTACGCGTGAAGAGGCAAAGGTTATTTATGACATTGTAGAGCATACGATGTTAGCGGTATTGCGTGCGGATAAGCTTGGGGGGTATGAGAGCATTAGTGAAGCGGATAGTTTTGCGATGGAGTATTGGGAGTTAGAGCAAGCGAAACTGAAAAAATAGTTTTGTTGAGTTTAGGAACAACACTCCACCTACAAAAAGCTTCTTTGTGAGGCTCAGACCGAAGGGAGGATTTGTCCTCTCAAAGAAGCTTTTTTCCGGTTCTGTTTTCGGCTTCACTCAAAAAATATAAATTTTATAATTATAGAAACGGGATTTCATTATGGATCAACAAAAATACCTATTAGCAATAGACGCAGGAACAGGTAGTATTCGTGCTGTGCTTTTTAATACAAAAGGCAAACAACTTTCTATAAGTCAGCGTGAGTGGGCACACTTGGAAGAAGAGGGTGTGGCTAACTCTATGCGCTTTGATTTTGAGTCGAACTGGCCGCTTGTTTGTAGTTGTATCAAAGAGGCTATATCAGAGGTAAATTCTGAGGATATATTGGCACTTTCAGCTACTAGTATGCGTGAGGGGATTGTGCTGTATGACAAAGAGGGTGATGAGCTTTGGGGTGTGGCAAATGTGGATGCGCGTGCAGCTGATGAGGTGCGATATCTTAAAGAGCATTTTGCAGGAATTGAAGAGGCATTTTATGCCATAAGCGGGCAGACCTTTGCTTTGGGTGCTTTGCCACGGCTTTTATGGTTGAAAAACAATCGTCCTGATCTCTATGAGAAGGTAGCATCTATTTCTATGATTGGGGATTGGATACTGGCAAAACTGAGTGGGAAAATAGCTGTTGATCCAAGCAATGCAGGGACTACCGGAATTTTTTCTTTAGGTAAACGTACATGGGACCCACAGATGGCAAAGCGAGTAGGGCTCAAAGATGATATTTTTGTGGATGTTTTAGAGACCGGTGAAGTCTTAGGAAGAGTTAGTGAAGAAGCATCGTTACAAACAGGGCTTAGCAGTGCTACAAAGGTTGTGATGGGTGGCGGTGATGTGCAACTTGGATCGGCTGGTCTTGGTGTTGTCAAAGAGGGTGATGTAGCCGTTCTTGGCGGAAGTTTCTGGCAGCAGGTGGTTAACATTAAAAGTGAGGTAGCCCCTCCAAAAGATATGGGGATCCGTGTTAATCCTCACGTCATTCAAGGACTCTCTCAGGCAGAAGGGATCAGTTTCTTTTCTGGTCTTGTAATGCGATGGTTTCGAGATGCTTTTTGTTCGTTGGAACGTATGGAAGCACTTGAAAAAGAGTGTGATATTTATGAAATTTTAGAAGCAAAAGCAGCGCTTGTACCGGCAGGATCATACGAGATACTTCCAATATTTTCTGATGTAATGAAGTATGGCAAGTGGTACCACGCAGCACCGAGCTTTTTAAACTTGGGACTTGATAGTGATAAATACAATACCATCTCAATGTTTCGATCGCTTGAAGAAAATGCAGCCATAGTGGCAAGTATAAACTTAGAGAAGATTGCTGCTTTTTCAGGAATAGAAATTCAAAGTATCGTCTTTGCAGGTGGAGCAAGCAAAGGAAAGCTCTGGTCACAGATTCTCGCTGATGTGACAGGATGTAAGGTGAAGATTCCGCAAGTAACAGAGGCAACGGCACTTGGTGCGGCAATGTCCGCGGGAGTTGGGGCAGGGATATATGCGTCACTGGAGCAGGCAGCGTCTGAATTGGTTGTGTGGGATCGGGAGGTTTTGCCAAACAAAGTAAACACAGAGATCTACGATATGCTAAAAATCAAGTGGCAAAAAGCCTATAAAAAACAGCTTGAACTTGTTGATGAAGGTATTACAAAGAGTATGTGGAAGGCTCCGGGGCTTTAAAAAGTTCTATTTTCTGAACTTTTTAAAGACTCTTTCAAAATTTATGGAAGCCTTGCAGAGGCTCTCTTTAAAAATATAGCTCTCAGTTGTAAAATCTCCCTCTTTGTCATACTCTTTGCCATCAAGTCTGTAAACTTTGGCTTTGCAATCATTAGGGTAAACTAAAATATAGTATTTCACTTTCTCTTTTTCATAGATCTCAAATTTATACTTTTCATCACGTTTTGCACTTGATGGGCTAATGACCTCTACAATAATTTGAGGAGCTTTTGTGAGATAGGCTTCGTTTGTTTCATTGCACGTAAGTACAACATCAGGGCGTAAAATAGTGTCATCATGTACTTTGTAGTCAACTTCACTTGCAACAAAACACTCATTGCAATCTTCACTTGAATTTGTTAGTTCATTGGCAATAAAATTGGCTATTGCCTGATGTGTAATCATGGGTGCGGGACTCATAGCAAGAGGCATTCCATTTATAAGCTCCCAATTCCCTTCCCATTTGATATAGTCATCATAAGTATAGTACTCAATTGCACACATAAAAACACTCCTTTATTGGATATGATTATATCACAACAAAGATTAATCTCTTTTGGTTATAATTTGCAAAAAATTTTAGGCATAATGAATGAATGTAGCACAAAAGATAGAAGCTGGGAAGAGACTGAATTTAGAAGATGGTGTGGCACTTTATGAGATGGACTTTTTTGAACTTGGTGAACTTGCAGATAAAAAGCGTCAAGAGCTTTACGATAAGAAGACCTACTTTAACATCAACCGTCATATAAATCCTACCAATGTCTGTGCAGATGTCTGTAAATTTTGTGCCTACTCTGCAACACGTAAAAATCCCAACCAATATACAATGAGTCATGAAGAGATTCTGAAGATAGTTGATGATATCGTGGCAAATGATGCAAAAGAGGTGCATATCGTCTCTGCACATAATCCAAATGTGACACTTGATTGGTATCTTGGAATCTTTAAAAAGATAAAAGAGAAATATCCTGATCTGCATGTAAAAGCGCTTACTGCTGCGGAAGTTGATTTTCTTTCGCGTCATCATGGTCTTTCTTATGATGAGGTGCTTGATCGTATGGTAGAAAATGGTGTGGACTCTATGCCAGGTGGTGGTGCCGAGATCTTTGATGAGAAGGTGCGTGACTTTATCTGCAAAGGAAAAGTAACTTCTGATCAGTGGTTTGAGATCCACAAAAAGTGGCATGAACGCGGGAAAAAGTCGAATGTTACAATGCTTTTTGGGCATATTGAGAGTCGTGAGAACCGTATAGATCATATGCTTCGTATTCGGGATCTTCAAGATAAAACAGGTGGATTTAACTGTTTTATTCCGCTTGTCTATCAGACTGAAAATAACTATTTAAAAATTGAGAGAGCTATTACGGCAAATGAGATCCTTAAAACCTATGCTATTGCAAGATTAGTGCTTGATAATGTAGCAAATCTTAAGGCCTATTGGGTGACTTCTACAGTCAATTTAGCTCTTGTCGCACAGGAGTTTGGAGCTAATGACTTAGACGGTACGATCCAAAAAGAGTCGATCAACTCTGCTGCGGGTGCCAAAAGTGCCAATGGTGTAGATGTTCATGAATTTACAGCACTTATTAAAAACAGTGGGTTTATTCCGGTAGAGCGAGACAGTATCTACAATGAGATCAAGGTTTGGTAGTTGACTGTCTCTGTAGTCATTCCAACTTACAACCGCTATAAACTTCTAAAGAGGGCTATAGAGTCTCTTTATAAACAGACCTGTCTCCCTGATGAGATTATTATTGTTGATGATGGCTCCACTGATGAAACAGTAGCCATTCAAAATGACTTTCCTGAAATCATTTATATATATCAAGAAAACAGAGGTGTGTCGGCTGCACGAAATGTAGGTATTCAAAGAGCAAAAAATGAGTGGATAGCTTTTTTGGACTCTGATGATGCGTGGCATAGTGAAAAGCTACAAAAACAAATCGATTTTCATAGAAAAAATCCAGATCTTTTGATGAGTTATACCGATGAAGTATGGATTCGTAATGGTAATAATGTAAAAATTCCAAAAAAATATAGAAAAATAGGCAAAGATATCTTTTTGGAAAATCTCTCTTATTGTAATATCGCACCATCTTCAGTTTTAATGCATAAAAAACTTTTTGAGGAGTATGGACTTTTTGATGAGAGTCTACATGTCTGTGAAGATTATGATATGTGGCTGCGCATTGCTATTAAGCAAAAAATTGCACTTATCGATGAAAAACTGATAAATAAGTATGCAGGACATGATGAACAGCTTGGATTTACAAAAAATATGGAAAATTATCGTATTACTATTTTAGAAAGTTTGATAAAAAAGTGTAGATCCAAAGAGAAAAAAAATCTTGTGCAAAAAGAGTTACAAGAAAAGATACTTAACAAGATAAAAGTACAAAAAAGATAAGATCTTTATAAAATATAGCAGTAAAGAAAAAAAAAGTAGCAGTAGATGAAAATAGCAGTAGTTGGAATAAGGTATGTAGGACTTTCAAGCGGTTTGCTTTTAGCCCAAAATAATGAAGTTGTCGCATTGGATATTGTGGAACAAAAAGTTACAATGCTTCAAAATAGAGTCTCTTCTTTTGAAGATAAAGAGATAGAATCGTATCTGAAAAAAAAGGATCTCAATTTTAGAGCAACATTCAATAAAGAAGATGCCTATCATAATGCAGATTTTGTTATTATCTCTACTCCTAGCGAGTTTATACTCGAAATATATTTGGAAAAGACAGTTAAAGCGATATGAAACGAAGATTATATAAATTATATGGGTTTATGCATAGCTTAAAGTATGTAAAAGAGTTGTCTGCATCTATTAGTTCTATTTTTGATGAGCGAATATTTGAAAACAGAGAACATATAAAGATGGCTGCGGACTGGCTTTTGTATATGCAAAACAGCGATGGCGGCTATAGTAGAAAATTTTCATTTATCAGGGGTCGAGATATCAGTTATATTGAGACAACGGGCTATATTATTCCTACGATGATAGCGGTTGGAAAGTATCTTGATAATCAAAAATATATTGATTCTGCTCTTAAAGCAGGTAGATGGCTTTTGGAGATACAAAATGAAGATGGAAGTTTTAATGAGATAGATACAAACAAACCTTTTGCTTTTGATACCGGACAATGTCTTTTTGGTTTAATTGCTCTTTATAAATATACACACGATCAAAACTATTATAAGAGTAGTTTTAGGGCTGTTGAATGGTTAGCACAAAATCAAGAAGATGATGGCAGTTGGCAAAGAGTTGCTTATCATAAACAAAAACATACCTACTATACAAGAGTGGCAAGTGCTATATACAGTTTTGCTCTGATCAGTGAAAATGAAACATTTAAAAATGTGGCTTTAAAGAATATTGACTGGGTTGTAAAGAATCAACTGGCAAACGGATACTTTAAGTATAGTGCTTTTTCAGAAGGAGAAGATGCCTATTTACATACTCTGATCTATATTTTGGAAGGAGTTTTGGATATATATGAATACAATGGTGATCAAAAGCTTTTAGATGCTATTTTGTTAAACAGTGAGGTATTTAAAAATCTTAATGGCAACAGAGATTTGATCTTGTGTTCACAATATAATCAAAATTTTGACTGTGTAAATAGTGAGCGTTGTATGACAGGTCTTGCACAATGGGCGGGAGTTGCTTTACGAATTTTTGAGATAACAGGGGATGAAGCCTATAAACATTGTGCGATGAATACACTTTTTTATCTGAAAGCAAAACAGATGAAAAGTTCAACAATGAAAGGTGCTTTTAGTGCAAGCATACCATTTTGGGGACGATACGGCTGGTTTGATTTTGTAAACTGGACAAATAAGTTTTTTATAGACACTATGTTGATGTATGAGAAACTGGAGTTGACATATTTGGATGAACAGGAGCGTTTTGTAGGGAGTGCTTTTAATATGAGCTCTTCTGTGGTTACGGATAGTTTGAGTTATATGGATCTGCAATATATTGAACAACTACAAAAGATACTGCCTAGGGATAAAAAAATAAAAGTTTTGGATGTGGGTTGTGGCAGAGGTGTTCTTATAGAGACCTTAAAGAAACAATATCCAAATATCGACTTTTATGGAATAGATCCTGTTTTTGAAGGTGAAAATATTATAAAAGGGAGTAGTTATAAGATAGATTTTGATGATAACAGTTTTGATATTGTAATGAGTTTTGAAGTTCTACAACATACATATTTAGAAGCATCGTTAGCAGAGTTTTATCGTGTGTTGAAAAATGATGCAAAGATAATTATCGCAGAGAGAAATAGGCACTCTATTCTTGGAGTATTAAAACCTTTTTTTGAATGTTTTGGTCGATGGATGTATCCTTTTGACTCGCCTTTTAGAGAGAAGTGGTATGGAGTTCAAGAGTGGAGATATCATTTAGGTGTTGGCGGTTTTTTTATAAAAAACTTTGTAACGATTGAAGGGCGTGGGAAACCTTTTTTTAATAGATATCTTTTTATAGAGGGAAAGAAGAATTAGATGTGTGGCATATTAGGGCAGATAAATTATCTATCTTCTATTGTTGATAAAGAATCTTTTACAAAAGCATTAGATTTACAGTCTCATAGAGGTCCTGATTATGGAGATATATTTCAGTGTGAAAAAATTATATTTGGTCATAGACGATTAAGTATTATTGATCTTGATGTGGAAGCAAAGCAACCTATGACTTCTCAATGTGGCAACTATGTATTGGTTTTTAACGGAGAGATCTATAATTATCTAGAACTTAAAGAAGAGCTAATTCAAAAAGGTTATCAATTTGTTACACAAAGTGATACAGAAGTACTTTTAAAGAGTTTTATTGAGTATGGTATAGCATGTATTGAAAAACTGATAGGTATGTTTGCTTTTGCAATTTTTGATAAAAAAAGAGAGACAACATATATCGTAAGAGATAGATTGGGCATTAAACCTTTATATTATTATAAGGATGATAATAAATTTATTTTTTCTTCAGAGATTAAATCCATTTTGGCGTTGAGTGGAAAACAGGAGTTTAACAGAGATGCTGTTTCTTCATATTTGGCTTTTAGATATCCAATTTTGAATGATACATTTTTTAAAAATATTTTTTCACTAGCACCTGCTTACTATATTACAGTTCAGAATAAACGTGTATCTTTTACTGAATATTGGAATGTAAGTGAAAAATTTAAAGAGCAAAAGCAGGATCAGGGTGAAGCTTATTATATTAGTAGACTAAAAGAGCTGATGGACTCTTCTGTAAAACTGAGAATGCGAAGTGATGTTCCTCTTGGCAGTTTTTTAAGTGGTGGTGTTGATAGCAGTATTATTACTGCATTAATGGCTAAGAACTCTCAAAAAAAGGTAAAAACTTTTACAATAGGTTTTCAAGAAGAGGGGTTTAATGAGTTTGAATTTGCCCATATGCTCGCAGATAAATATGAGACGGATCATAAAGAGATTATCATTGCGAGTGACAACTATATAGAGACGATGGAGTTATTGATTGGCTATAAAGATGCTCCTTTGTCTGTGCCAAATGAAGTACCTCTTTATCTTATGTCAAAAGAGTTAAAGAAGGATATTACTGTTGTTTTAAGTGGTGAAGGTGCTGATGAAATCTTTGGAGGTTATGGAAGAATTTTTAGAAGTCCTTATGATTATGAACGAATCAAAAATATTGATAAACTCTCTTTGTCAAATGAAGAAAAAGAGAGCCTATGTAAAAATTTTATTAAAAAATATTGTAGAGACTCTTTTCAAAATGAAATAGACCATTTTATGAATATTTACAGTTATACATCAATAGATGAGAGAAAAAAACTCTTAAGCAGAACTATTGATATTGAGCATCTTGAAGTAGAGTTGCAGGAGAAGTTTCTATCTTATTTTAATGAATTGGAAGATGATTCTTACTATAATAAGTTACTGTATGTTTTTGAGAAGGTACATCTACTTGGACTTTTACATCGTGTAGATACAACAACGATGGCAGCAAGTGTTGAGGCAAGAGTTCCTTTTGTGGATCATAGATTAGTAGAGTTTGCTTTTAGTATACCGATACAGTATAAACTAAAATGGATAAAAGAGAGACCGGCTTTTTTAATGAGTGATCAGTTGTCTGAAGAGTATGATACTCCAAAGTATTTACTCAAAAAGGCATATGAGGATATAATACCAAAAGAGATACTCTATAGAAAAAAGATGGGTTTTCCTGTCCCGCTTAATCATTGGTTTAAGGGTGGTTTTAATAGTTATGCACGAAAGAAACTCCTAAGTACAAAGGCAAAAGATCGAGATCTTTATAATACAGAAGAGATTGAAAAAGTATTATCAAGTAAGAATATACAGACAAATCATAGTCTTGCGATGAAAATATGGATGTTGGTTAATCTTGAACTTTTTTTAGAAAAATATTTTGATGAGGAATAACATATGGTTATAGGATATACATCAGGGGTTTATGATCTGTTTCATATTGGACATTTAAATCTATTGCGTAATGCAAAAGGAATGTGTGATAAATTAATTGTTGGTGTAACAACAGATGAACTTGTTGCCTATAAAAACAAAAAGGCTGTTATACCTCATAGTGAAAGAATGGAAATCGTAAGAGCTATTACTTATGTTGATGCTGTTATTCCACAAGAAGATATGGATAAATTTAGAATGTGGGAAAAGTTGAAATTTGATGTTATGTTTGTTGGTGATGACTGGTATGCCAGTGATAAGTGGAGAGATTTGGAAGAAAAGTTTAAAGAAGTCGATGTTCGTATAGTATATTTTCCCTATACAAAAGGAACGTCATCTACCATTTTAAATAAAACACTCCAAAAGCTAAGAGAAGAGAAGATATAGTATGCAAAAACCGCAACGACAAAAATTTCGGCAGGAGACGGTTATTCATAGTTATATTACCCGTCCACTCTCTATAGAGATTATTCGACTTTTATGGAATACAAATATTACAGCAAATCAGATTACAATATTTAGAATAGTGTTAAATATTACCGCTTTGGTTCTCTTTTTTCAAGCTACTTTTTTGTCGATATGTTTAGGTTATATGCTATTTCAAATACATGAGATTTTGGATTCTGTAGATGGTATGTATGCAAGACTGAAAAAACAGCAAAGTAAGACAGGTGTCTGGTTGGAACAGTTTTTTGATGCTGTTTTTTCAGATGCCAATGGTTTTTTAGGTTTAGTTATAAGCTATGCGGCTTACTCAATAACCGGGAATGAAGTATATTTTATTTTGTGGGGTATCTCAATTATTGGAGTGAAGCTTTTAGGCACTTTTTTGAAAGTTTTTGGAATTTCTAAAGAGAAAAACGGGATGGAGCATAAAGAGTATGGAGATGATTTTTTACCTATTTTTGGTGTTGGATTACGCAAAGGATTAAAAAATTTCTATCTGACTATTATTACATGGCAAAATCAGTTTTTACTTTTTTCTATTTTATTTTTACTCCCACTATATAATAGTTATGGCATAGATTTATATCTTTATGCAATTATGCTGTTAGCTATTATTAATCAACCTCCTTGGATATATGTTGGATACTTGAGTTATCAGAAGATGAAAAATTAATGTGGAATAAAATAAAAGTTATTGCACTTATAAAGTATCCCCAATTTTTTTTCTCTATTCTTAAAAGTGAAAAAGTTCATTTAGGCGGTTTAGGAATTGTTTGTATTTTTACAGATTATGTAGTAAAGATTCGTATTTTAAAGCGTATTAAAGAGATAGAAGAAGAAGAGAAAGAGAGAGGTTTTTTACTTTTATCTTCATTGGAAGAGGAAAGAGATAAATTTATTTTTATAAATCACAAACACTCTTTTATTCAAAGAGGAAGGCTTTATCTAGAAAAAATTGATGGTAATTCTCTTAGTATCTATATAAAAGAAGATGATCTAGAACAATTTTTATATTTTTTTGAAAAGAGTATAAAAATACTACTTCAAAAGTACAAAGAGAGTGGTTTTTATCATGGAGATTTTCATGTTGACAATATTATTTTAAATAAAAAAGATATATTTTTTATAGACTTTGAGTTTAAATATGTAGAAGAATTAAATGGGTATGAACTAGAAGCAGATATATTGAAGTTTGTTTTTTATTTGAAAATTTATAAGAAAGATTTTTTTATAAAATATAGGAAAGAAATTGTAGAAATTATTTTAAAATATTTTGAGAGTGAGAGATTAAAATATGCAGAATTTGTAATGCATAACTATTTAAAAGATGAAATGAATGAAATATTATAATCAACTAGAGAAATTGGGATGTAAACTTGTACGAGAAGGTGATGATTTTGATTTTTTACTCTTAAATTCAAAAAAACTTCTTGCGATATATCATTATCTCCATAAAGAAGGTTTTATATTTTTTAAAACGGAAAAAAATAAATGGAATTTTAAGAAATTTGAAAACACAATTTTAATTGATATTGATATTAGTATAACTACAGAATATATACAAACATATTTTTATGATATTACTATTAACCAAGAGCTTGATAAAAAATATTTTGAGAATCCAAAAAAGTATGAGAAATGTGTAAATACATTACGTTATATGCTTTTACTTCGTGGTTTTAAAAAAAAATATATTGACTTTTTTTTAAAAAACAAGAACTATATTGAAGAAAACAATTTTTGTCTACATTATTTAAATAAATCACCATTTAGAGCTGACTTTAATAGCTTTGATGACTTTATTAAAGTGGTTACAAGAAAACATTTATATCTTTTTAAGTATTTGAGATTTAAATATTATGTACAATATTTTGTTGTAAAATTTAGGAAAAAAAGAGGAAAAATAATTACTTTTTTAGGTATTGATGGTTCAGGTAAAACAACTATTATTACACATCTTCAAAAAGATCTTGGCTACCAAACTTACTATCTTGGTGATCGTAGTATATATTTTACAAAACTATATAAAATTTCCTATTTAAAACCTATAAGTATATTTATTCAGTATTTTGAAAAACTGTTACGAGTAGTTGGTATTTATTTGACTACATTACGAGGAAAAAATGTTATAACAGATAGATATTATTATGATATTTCGCATAATGGATTGAAATCTAAAGTATATAATATTTTGTACAATAAACTTTTTATAAAGCCAGACATAGTAATTGTGTTATGGAATAGTAGTGAGGTAATCTTAAAAAGGAAAGAAGAAGTCTCAGCTAAAGATATTGAAATCTTCAATCAAAAGATAGACAAATTACCTTTTAAAAATATCATTTCTATAAAAAATGATGATATTGATAGAACACTAAATAAAATTTTGAAAATCCTACGATGAAAAAACTACTTTTCTCTTCTTCTATGATTACACTCTTTGTTATGGGGATAAATTTTCTTTTTAAAATTTACCTTTCCTATCATATATCAAAAGAGGAGATAGGGCTTTTTTGGACATTTTTAGATCTGATTTCTATCGGTATTATGTTTTTTTCCGGATTTAAAGATAGTCTTATTCGAGCTTATGACAAAAAGGATTTTCATAAGGTTCTTTATTGGTATGTGATCTCTTTTCTTGTGATAGCTTCTTTAGTTGTCATAGCTGAATCTATATATTTTAAGATTTTGGACTTTAGATATCCTCTTTATTTTTTAATTGTACTCTTTGTACTTAATGCTGTTATGATATTTTTCTCGTATCTGAATGCTTCTTATAAAAACTATAAAATAATGCTCTTTGAGAAACTTGTTTCAGCAGTGGGACTGATAACTGCTTTTTTTGTATTTAGCCAATTTACAGATAAGATTACTGCCCTCTTTTTTGCTTTTTCATTTTCATATATCATAAGAGTAGTATATATAACATATTTTTCAAATATCAAATGGAGTGTAGAAAGATCTAAGCCAAAAGAGGTCTCTGAGTTTGTAAAAAACACCATTTACAGTGGAGGTATGTATTTTTTTAGCGGTTTGTTTATCTCTATGAGTGGGATTGTCATTTTAAAACTTTTTCAAGATACAACAGTTTTAGCTGAGTATCAAGTAGTCGTTAAAAGTATATTTTTTTCACTGGTTGCTGTTTTTGTCTACCCTTTAAATACCTTTACATTTCCCCAAATATCAAAGCTTATCAGTAAAAAAAAAGGTGCAGAGATAAAGAGGATAGAGAAGATCCTTGTAAGGTACCTTTTTGTCTTCTTGCTGCTTTTACTAGCAGGAACATTTTTTACGAAAGTTGTAATTGTATTTGTATTTCCTGACGCTTATCTAGAGAGTTATAAGATGTTAAATTTTTTATTGCCGTTTTTGCCTTTTATAGCATATACAACTTTTGCACTCAATATTATAAAAGCATATGATAGGTTTGATTTGGCACTTTATATTAGAGTAGCAGGGACATTGTCATTTTTTATATCGATCTATCTGTTTTATAAGGTGGGAATGTCAGCAACTACGATTGTTTATAGTCTGGATATAAGTTTTTTTATGATGTTTGGACTCTCGTACTATTTTAAGAGAAAGGTTTTAGCGTGAATATTCTTTTTATACCCCATTCACCAAATTTGGATCTCATTAACAGAGTGTATGAATTTGCTAAAAACACCAACAGCTACTTTCTATATTGGGAGATGGACAACAGCTCTTTAAAACATAAAATCATCTCACAGCTAAACTCTTTGAAGTATAAAATAGATGATGATAGGTTGGTTCAGATTCCATTACTCTTTCGACCAGAGAAGTTGGCTACACAGATCAATACCTATACTCTCAATAATGTGATTGAAAAATTAAAGATAGATGTTATTGTCAATGCCAATGCTCTTTTGTTTGATATTAAAAAGATTGCTGTTCCTGTTATTTACGATCTGGTTGATGACCATTTGGAAGTAAACAGAGATATCGGTCTCAATGTATCAAGAATCCAGAAGATAAAAGAGGATATCGTACACGCAAAAGGGGTGATCTGTGTCAGTAGTTTTTTAGAAGAGAAAGTTAAACAGCTCAATAAAAATACTATCACTATAGAAAACGGTCTCTATCTTGAACGCTTTGAAAAGGCAAAGGGTCTTAAAAAAGAGCTTGGTCTTGAAGATAAAAAAGTCTATGGTTATATAGGCGGTGTTGCAAGTTGGACAGGTGTGGCAAAAGCGTGTGAGAACTATATGAAGATCAAAGATACTACAAATGCTTTTATTATTGTAGGTGAAAATGATTCAAAATATTATAAAGATATGTATGAAGTGTATCATAATGATGTTATATTTATCGGTAAGGTTCCTCCCTATAAGGTTGCAGATTATTTTAAAACACTTGATGTTGGTCTGATTCCCTTTGAGATAAATGATTTTACAAATAATGCTTTGCCTATAAAAGCATTGGAATATGCACTTGGCGGTGCAAACGTAATTGCTACAAAGTTACGCTATTTGGAATATAAAGCATATCCGTTTATAGAGTTTTGTGCAATAGAAAATTTTTATAAATCTATGCAACATAATGATACTGCTAATTGGAGATATGATTTTTCAAAATATGACTGGAAAAGTTTATCTGATGATGTGACAGCTTTTATAAAGAGATCTATATGAAGCGTATATTAGTAATACATACATTTGGTATGGGTGATATGATAATGTTTACACCCGCTTTACAAGAGTTGATAAAAAAATATCCTGATGCAAGGATTGACTTTTTGGTGTTTCAAAAAATTGCAGCATATCCGATAAAAAATGCTCCTCAAATCAATCAAATATTTTATGCCTCTTTTACGCTCTCTTCTCTTATTCAAACCGTTGTAAAGCTAAGAGAACAAGAGTATGACCTCTCACTAGTTACAAGTGGAACAAATCCACTCAAAGCATCACTTTTTTCATTTTTAATCGGTGCAAAAGAGAGAATTGGTGAATATCGAGACTTTAAAATACCATTTTTATATACAAAAAATATTTTATATATTGAACAAAAGCATAGAGTTGAAAATAATTTGGATCTTTTAAATTGTCAAAAAACTTCTTTTGGTGTTCAATATTATCTACAGACGAAAGAGAGATCCAAGAGAAGAGACAAGCCGATAAAAGTTGGTTTTCATATAGGTTCAAATAAAATGTTTGCAAAGAAAAGATGGAAAGCCGACTATTTTGAAAAATTAATCTTTTTACTCAAAAAAGATTTCAACTCTTTAGATATAGTAATCTTTAGTGGTGAAGATGAAAAAGAAGAGAGTAAAAAGCTGGCTTTAAAAACAGATTCTGTTTTATATTTAAACCTTCCTTTTGATACAATGGCATCTAAAATAGCAGAGTGTGATCTCTTTATCAACAGTGATTCTGGTTTGGGGCATATCGCATCGTGTTTTGATGTGGAAATTTTTACGATTTTTGGACCTGCAAAAGCTTACAAAGCGAAGCCATTTTCTAAAAATGCAACTGTAATTACTTTGGGTCTCTCATGTCAGCCATGTTATGGTACGCGTGATTTTCAAAGATGTAGGCATCTTGATTGTCTCAATAGGCTCTCTGCCAAAAGTGTGTTTGAGAAAATAAAAAAAGAGTCAAAGGTCTTGAAAAATGCAAAGTGAACTTGTATCTGTAATAACACCTTCATATAAAAGTAAACGTTTTATAGCTGAGTGTATAGAGTCTGTTTTAGCACAAACATATGAAAACTGGGAGATGATTATTGTTGATGACTGTTCACCTGATAATTCCAATACAATTATTCAAGAGTATCTTTTAAAAGATAGTCGTATTAAATTTTTTCAACTTGAAAAAAATTCAGGTGCAGCAGTTGCAAGAAACAGAGCTATTGAAGAAGCGAAGGGAAGGTATATCGCTTTTTTGGATGCTGATGATGTGTGGATGCAGGACAAACTGGAAAAACAGATAGCCTTTATGCAGGATCGCGATATTGCATTTTCTTTTACTGAATATGTCAAGATTGATGAGAAGAGTCATATCATCAGTGATATCATACACAGACCTCAAAAAGTGAACTATAAAATGATGCTAAAGAGTAACTATATTCCCTGTTTGACAGTTATTTACGATACACAAAAACTTTCCAAAGTCTTTATGCCGCTGATCTTAAAGAGGCAGGATTATGCACTGTGGTTAAAGATCCTTAAAAAAATTGATTTTGCATACTGTTATAATGAGTCTTTGGCTCAGTACAGATTTTATGCCGGTTCTCTCTCAGGTAATAAATTTATAGCTGCTTTGTATGTCTGGAAACTCTATAGGGAAATTGAAAAGTTACATTTTTTAAAAGCAGTTTACTATTTTGGACATTATCTTGTAATTAGTTTTTTAAAGTATAGGAAGTAAATATATGAAGAAGATTTTGCTAACGGGCAGTAGTGGATATCTTGGTAGAAACTTTATACAAGAGTACTCAAATCAATATGAATTTGAGCAATTTTCACTGCAGGAAAGTTCTCTTAATACATTTTCATTACAAGGGATTGATACTGTTTTACACTGTGGTGCTTTGGTACATCAAAAAACAGTATATGCATACGAAGAGTATTATAAAGTCAATACGCTCTATCCTTTTGAATTAGCGAAAAAAGCAAAAGAGAGTGGGGTAAAACATTTTGTTTTTATCAGCAGTGTAGCTGTTTATGGAGATAGTTATACTGTGGTTAATGAAGATACTCCAGCTATACCTGTTACTTCATATGGCAAAAGTAAACTGGAAGCTGAAAAAAAAGTTCAGCAACTCAGTGATGCAACTTTTAAGGTTGCCATTATCCGTGTTCCTATGGTCTATGGACCAAATGCACCCGGAAATATTACGGCATTGATAAAACTTATACAAAAGATACCTCTTTTACCATTTGCCAAGATACAAAACAGACGTTCTTTTATTTTTATTGGAAACCTTTTCTATTATTTTGATAGTATTATTCAAAAAGAGCAGGAGGGTGTTTTTTTAGTAGCAGATGCTACACCATTATCTACAACGCATTTAATAGAGCTAATTGCAGATGCGTTGAAGAGAGAGATATATCTTTTTAAACTTCCTTTTTTTGAAAAATTGTTAAAAAAGTTAAGACCATCATTATATAAAAAGCTTTTTTCAAGCTTAGAGATTGACAATAAAAAAACGCTTAAAAGAGTATTCTCTAATACTGAAGCATATTTACCCTACAGTAGTAAAGAGGGAATACAAATGATGATTCAAAAGCAATCCTATAAAGAATAACTTAAATGGAGCAAAAAAATAAAAAAGACAATAGTCTAGTAACAATAAACTTTCAAAGAACACTTTCAAGAGCTTTTTTACCTCTTGGGATTGTTTGATTTTTG
>Ga0256842_1001234_pt1 | contig 21010 bp, 18 predicted proteins | sample 4559240metaG_FD_185973 | JGI IMG/M metagenome (GOLD analysis project Ga0256842, IMG submission 185973) | Hydrothermal vent microbial communities from Guaymas Basin, Mexico - 4559-240 | ecosystem: Environmental > Aquatic > Marine > Hydrothermal vents | place: Mexico: Guaymas Basin | collected... | reverse complement strand
TACCGCAATGTGTTTAAACTTCTATTTTTGCCACCAATAGAGGTATCAGATAATGTGAAAAAGTGTGTTATATTTATACCTGCAATTTAAAGTTAAATAAGGCTCAGAGGAGAGCTAAAAAGATCAAGAAGATACGCTCTTGCTAAATATTTCTAAAGACAGTTAATTTTAAGCATTCAGTAAGAAGAAAAGGAGTTAAATAAAAAGTTTTGGTTTAGAAATCACTTAATCACTTCTTTGACTTTTTAGTTTTTTTAGATTTCTTCCTGGATTTTCTTTTGGTTTTATGATATGACTTTGACTTTACTTCTCTTTCTTTTACTTCTTGTATCTTCTCTCCCCAGCAAGGATAAGCTTTATGATTGCAGTAGATTATCAAGAGTATGGAAAGAACAATTCCTATGGCAAAGTAAGTCCAGTAATCTTTAATAAAGGACTTAACTCTCCTATATATAGTTATTGTCAAGTTTTTAGCATGAGATGGCTCTTTCACACTTAAATTTGTTGTTGCATTGCTCACATTAGTTATGTTTCTTGTCGTGTTGAGTGTTGTATTTACTGTTAGGTTAAGGTTTCCTGTTCTAATATGTGATACTCCAAACTTAATAAAAGCCACCAGAAGGATAATAACCAACGCTATTAGCAGAACTTTCATACCTACTTTTAAGCCGTGAAGATGGCTCTCCCTTATTTTATTCATAACACTCTTGTAATAAGGTTTTTTTGAAAGTATTTCTTGGTCTGTTTCCAACTTACTTTCAGAACTTCCCTTTGCTTTCAAAAGTTTATTTACCTCAACCTTTTCAACTTCTACATTTCCCTCTTTCTCTCCTTTACCCTCTTTTGACTCTTCATGGTCCTCAGATTTAGAGTTTTGCACTCCCACTCCTGGCTCGGCCTGTATAACCTCCACAGCTGGCTCCTCTATACTTTTATGCTCCTCTTTTTCATTTTTATACTTTAATATCAGGAGAACAACTAAGAGAATTATAAGCACTACCAAAAATACTATGAGATTAATCTTCCATTTGTGTGTTTTTGTTGTAGAATTTGAACCTATAAAAGATGCAAATGCCCCCATCTTGTTGTGAATTTTAGTGAGAATGCGTTTCCATGGAGAGCTCATGTTCTGCCCGCATGAGCTTACATTTACTTCAACAAGTGCAGATTGTTTGTAACCAGTTGTCTCATCTTCAAGTGTTATTCGCTCTGAAAAGTTTCCGAGCTTTTTGTAAGTTGTTGGTATCATAAGTATCTTCTGCTCAAGTGGAGCTAAGCTGTCTCTGTATGTTTTTCCGTGGAACCTTATTTTAAGGTTTAACATTGATGCTCTCTCATTACCAACAATAATTTTAAGATTAGATTGGTTGTTATAACATGTGGATAAGGGACTTACTGTAAAATTGAATGTCCTGCAAGTTTTAAAATTAAATGTTTGGTCAAGTTCTTTTATGATTTTGTCGTTAATTACAAACTCCAGTTTTGTTGAATAAACACCGAGCTTATTGTTTGGGTTCAGAAACACAGTCACTATTTCTGTTTCATTTGGCTTTAAAAGTACAAGGTCTTTTGAGAATGTTAAAAACTTAGCTCCAGAGCCAACAGCTTTTATCTGAACAACCTGAGAAGTGTGAGTTGGGTTACATAGATAAATATTATATGAGCTTATGTTAAAATTGCACATGTTTATGTTTTTTGCATCTGAGTATATCTGAACTGAATCGATGGCTGAAACACTTTGTGATAGTGAGATTAAAGTAAGTAAGAATATAATTAATGAGACAAAAGCAAGTGTCCTGGAAAATTCATTTTTTCTGCTCATTTTATCATCAATGGAAGGACTGTCAAATAAATACAAGATTCAACAAGATTAATTAAAAAATAAAAAAGAATTTAGTAGTTTAGTAGTAGCTGTCTTCGTCCTGCTTTCCGTTTCCTCTGATCTTGCTCAATCCAAGTATCAAACCAACAATAATCAATATTATGAGCAAGACAATCAAGGAAATCTCAAGTCCTCTCTTGAAGTTGTCTGTTGTTGGTTTAACGACTGTTCCCTTCAAAACAACTTCCTTAGCAGTGCTGTCTGTAGCAACTTTCAAACTGAAAACATGGTCTCCAACCTGTGCATCCTGCTTTGGAGTGACATATATATACACATATTTTGTCTCTCCTGGCTGGACAACAGCTACATTTGATGGGCTTAATTTAATAGTTGCCCATTCAGCTCCCTCAACAGATAATGTGTATGTCTGTGCAGTTGCTCCTTCATTTGTGATTGTCACTGGATAGACGCTTCCCTTTCCAAAGTATAGTTCTTGTGCTTCTGATGGGACGCTTATGACTGTCTTTGATGTCTTCTGAACAGGAGTTGTAGTGTTTTCATCTTCCTGCTTGCAGGATTGTGACTGAACAACTCTTATTGTTTTCTGAACTGACTCTGTTGAGTATCCCTCATTGTAGGTTATCTTAACATTAACTTTGTATTCTCCATCCTTTGCACACTCTGGAATCCTTAAGTATAATTCTTCTGAGCTGGTAGATTCGTCAGGTTTCAATTCATCAATGTAGTCTGAAGCGGCAACATTCAGTTCAGGTATTGATACTGCAACCTTAACTCCATCTTCAGTCACTTGTCCAATGTTCTTAACTCTGACAACCGCAATTAAAGCTCTTCCCGAAACAACTTCTGTCTCAGGTGTGAACAAGACATCCTGTATCATTACATTATGTCTCTCACCTTTAATGTGTAATCTGTAGAGTCCCTCAAAGGCTGTTCCTGTTCTTGTTCCAACTCTAATTCTTAAGTCGTAGTAGTCTTTCTGAACTTCAGTGGGAACTTTCAGGTGAAGTGTTTCATAAAGTGTGTCATTAGCTGTCATATCAAATACAGGACTTAAATCAGAGAGTCCATCCTGATAAATACTGTATTCATATCCAAGAATGTCTGCCGTCACTTGTGTGTTGTTCTCAGTTGTATTTGCATGCAACTTAACATTTATTGTCAAAGGTTCTCCTCTGTAAACGACTAAGTTGTCTCCTGATTGGAAAACATTGCCGTTTATCTTAACTTCTTGCACTTGTGGAAGTGCATTAACACTCACAGCAAACAATGCAAATAATACGAGTGTTACCAAAAATAAGTTGTATTTCATTTTTTATACCCCCTTTCAACATTTTTTATTTTGTTTTATTTATTTAATTTGATTCTCTTCCTTGCCGTCTCTGTGCATATCATCCCTTTTTTGCAGTTTACTCTCTTTCATTTCTTTAAAGTAATCACAAGTCATATATAAATCTTTCGTTATTCAGTATGTCATAGTAGTTACAATATACTTTTGTTCTAACATAGTGATAACTGCTGAAAATGTAATTACTGACTGGTTGTGCCATGACTACGACTCTTCTTTGTTATTATAAACTCTCTATATAACACTCTTCTAATTCTATCATTGTACAAGGTAAACCTAACATAATAATGTCCAGGTTCGGCATTGTCGTCTATGTGCATTAATAAAACTTTTGAAATTTCTTGTCCTGCATCAACACTTATTGGTCCAATCATTGTTGATGAGTCAATGCTGTGAACAACTGCCCTTATCTTGACCCCTTCTAAATCATAAAATCCCAAATTCTTGAAATTAATCCAAACAAACATGTCCTCTCCTGGTTTCAAGCAGTCCTCATGTTCAATTCTCAATGTGCTGACAAATACTCTTCTCCTTGGGAGTATCTGCTCAGCAGGCATGCCAACTCTTATTTGATATGTCTGCACAGCTTGTAACCCGTAAGGATCTGCTGCGGTTACTGAAACATTAACCGTCTTTCCTGCATAGCTCAAAGGAACTCTCCAAATAATCGCATGAACATCCTGCCTAAGAGTCATACCATCCGGAGATTCTACAAGTTCATAAGTCAATGAATCCTTATCTGGATCCACTGCAACAGGATAGTACTCGTAAGTTTCACCAGCTCTGACAAAAGTTACTGGCTTTGATATGAAGTAAGGAGCATGGTTGACGCCTCTCTTAACAGTTAAGTTAATCGTCTCTGTTGCGTAAGCACCATCTAAATCCGTTAATTTCAATGTTAGTGTCCCATTCCCTTCAAGTCCGTTTGATGTTAATATAAGCTCTTTTCCGTTCAGGTAATATGTTACCAAATTTCTTGGGTAGTCAACAACGCTCCAAGAGAGGTTGCTCCCCGAATCCTCAACATCAAATTCATGTTGAGCCAGATTAAGTATATACTGACTTCCTCTGATAACAGTTAAATTGTTTATTGGTGGGATAATCTTTGGAGGGTTGTTCAATATTGTTACAGGTGCTTCAAGCTGTCCACTGCTGTTATCTGTGAAATTAAACACGAATGAAAAGACCTGACTGCTCCCAAGGAACATGTGCGTTGTTGGAATAGGTGCTAACTGATAGTAATAAGCTCCATTAGATTCTCTTAAAAACTGCAGATTTACCCTTCCGCCCGGAGGACTTACAAGTGTAACTTGAGATACTATATCATCAACGGGTTCATCAGTGTAATCATCTTTAACTTTAAACATGACATACATGTTTTCCCCGCGGTAAAACACATCATCCTCCTGCGTAAATTCTGAATCGTTATAAATCTTCAAGTCGTAGATCGTATACCTCTTCTTCATAACTTCAAATGTGAAACTTGGTGTTTTGTCAAGGTCTGGATTATATCCTGATTTCTCTGCTGTTGCATAAACAGTGTAAGTGCCAACAGAGGCCATAAGTTTCTTCACACTGCAACCACCGGTTATGGAATCAGTGGTGCAGCTTCCAAAGAAACTTCCATCATCAAAATAAACTGTAACATCTGCACCTCCAACCTTATTTCCCTTATCATCTTCAACTAAGATTGAACAGGATTGATTATTGCCAACAGTTATTCTTGAAAAGCAGTTTATTGAAACAACTTTTAAAGTGGGAGTTACAGGTATTGGCTTATTCAAAACTGTGATTACAACAGAGTCCGTATCAAAGTTTCCATAAGCATCTGTAACTGTTAAGGTGGCTGTGTATATGCCTACGCTATTATAAGTGTGATCTACAACCAAAGGATCCTCTGAACAATAACTTTGGCCATCACCATAATTTATACAATACCTTGCTATGTTACCCGTGCTCTTTGAAGCGTTAAAGTGAACTTGCAAAGGTGCGTAGCCCTGAACAGGTATGGCTTCCAAAACGGCATTCAAAGATGGAACTGGCTTATTAACAATTATCTCAACTTGGACATTTGAACTGCACTCATTATCACTTGCTATTATGTAAAAGTTATGTGCTCCCTCCTGACCAGTTTGTGGTGTCCATGAGAACTCTCCATTCTGGTCTATTGAAGATCCTGAAGGATTCCCAAACATTGTAAAGGTAATTATATCATCGTCTGCATCTGTAACATACTGAGCCGCGTTGAAACTAACCTCCTTCCCAATAGTAGTTGAATATGTTAAACTGGAAACGCTCCATTCTGGACAACTGTTCAAGATAACAACGGAACTCGAATCAACAGCAGTCCCATACTCTTTACCATCAAAAGGCACAACCTCACAAACAATCACATCACCCTTTTCAGTATAAGTATGAGGAAGCACCTCACCCGTAAAAGACATCTTAACACCATTCTTAAACCAATAAACACTACTCAAATCAGAATCCCCATCCCGATCATAAAATGTATAATGACATGTCAAATCATCAGTCGTATAAGGCTGATTCGGAGTTATGTAAACATTACTAACAGACGGCTCATGATTACTCTGCTCAACATCAACACTCACAACCAAATCAACACTCCTACACTCACTATCAGAAACATAAAAATAAAAACTGTGCTGACCCACACTCGCAGACCCAGTACTCCAACTAAACAAACCAGACAACCTATCCAAACTCGCCCCATAAGGAAGAGAACCATCAGAATAATAATACAACAAATCACCATCAGCATCATAAGCATAATCACTCAAATCAAGAGTAAAAGTATCCCCCTTATTAACACTATAAGACAAACTCTGAACAGTCCAAACAGGACAAGTGTTTGGCTTCTGCTTTGTAATTGTAAATGTGCTACTTGTCTCAACACCTTCCTTGTTGCCAGCATTATCAACACTGTAATAACAAACTTTCTTCTGGCAGTTGCCGTCACACCTTATAGTGAAGCTGTTGCCATACGAAAATCCAGAGTAATCATTTGAACTGCAATATGTTGAAGCATCTACAACCTTATAATAAGTTCCTGAACATCCTGAACCAGTGTCTGAACAAGTCAACGAAACAGAAACATCATCTGAAAAAGAGCCGCCATCAGGATATATAGTTGTCTCAGGACTTGTCTTATCTATCTTAAAAAGATCGCTCTGATGAACACTCTCAACATTGCCTGAATTATCAACACTGTAATAACAAACCTTCTCTTTGCATACAGAACCGTAAGAACAACTAACAGTTCCAAAATCACCCTCTTCATATGAATAACTCCCAGCTGATGGACAAGAATCATACTCGCCAACAATATCATAATAAGTATGAGCACAACCAGAACCACCATCACTACAACTCAAACTAAAACTAACATCGCTCTTAGTCCATTCATGGCCATTTGGAGAAATTGTTGTACTAGGTGCGGTATTGTCGGGAGTTTCACACCTATTGTCTTGGGTGTTCCACACTTCCCCTGATTTACAGCAGTGGCCGTTTGTAGCATGGTATCCAACACAGCAGTAATAATCATCGTTGTATCCTATGAGAGGGTCAATAACTCCTTTATTAGGAACCTTAGAAATATCGCCTCCTTCCAGCAAACAGCAGTGAGCAGTCACTGTCTGACCGTATTCATTCTTATCTTCGCATTTTCCAGAGCCCCAATATCCTGAGCAGTCTAATACTCTTACATTACCTTCATCGTTAGGTCCAAACTGGCTTGCATAAACCAAATGATAAGGACTATTCTCTGATTCTGGCACTACATAAGAAGAGCAGTGCTTTCCTGGATAATCCTTTCCCGCTTTTGAATTTATATCAGATGGGTATATGCATACAACATCCAAAACAGAGGAGTGGTCATTAGTGCATCTATTGTAATTTTTACAGCCACTTGCAGTTCCCAAATCAAACACAGAGAATCTTGAATGAGATTCTATTGAGGAATCTGAACAGGTCTTCTGATAAATAAAAGAGTGGCCATAATCATCTGCATTGTACGCTTTAACCAAGTGGGCATTTCCAATAAAGAAGAGTGCTGACACAAGCAAAAACATTATTGCAGCAAGCATTTTAATATTTCCAATTTGTTTCATAATTACACCTCTAATAAGTGATTATTATATGTTACTACCAAAGAAGAACTAACTTATATTTAAATGTTTCGTTATTAAGTAGTAACAAAATAATGTGAGAAGGATTGCGTAAAATTTTAAAGAATTAGAAGCAAGGAGCCAAATCTATAACTTGCATTAAAAAATAGCATAAGAGAGAATATTTACAATTATTTGTTAATCAATTGTTAAGCTTTTTTATTTCTATAACAAGGTCATCTATTTTCTTAACAGAATATTTTATTGAATCATATTTTCTCCTTAATTCGCTGTTTCTGAAGTCAAAGAGTCCAAGCTCATCATATATAGTATCCATCACTTTTTTTACCTCAAGCACGGTTTTGAAATTATTGTTTATGAAACAGTTGGTTGCATATCTCATAAGCTCACCTGTCAGGTCGCATATCCCCAACAAAACCTCATCAACATCAAACCTAAGTTTATCCATGGTTAGTTTACCTGTATTTACATAATCGTAGAAGAGCTTTGCCTCAACATATTCTTGAACAGCTATCTTTGAATAGGGCTCTTTTTTGTCAGATACACTTCTTATTTTATGTTGCATTGAACTCAAATACTTCTTAGCTTTAGATAACTCATGCCTATGAACAGAGTAGATAACCTTTTTTGATAATTTGACAATCTCCCTGCTTTGCTTGATGAGCTTATCTCTCTCCTCATCTTCTTTTTCATATACCTTCCTAAGTTTTTCAAAAGAGTTCATTTTAATCCTCAAACAATTTTTCATGCTTGTGTATCGCCGTCGGTGAAGAACCACCATGCCATGTTATTCTTGGTCTTACTCGTATGGCAAACATTCTCTCATTCGTATCATCAAATACAATTGCGGCTCCTTTGACTCTGGGCAGGTCTTGAAGATATTTATCCAATGTGCCGTGCATGTAGCTCTGCATTAACAGTCCAAGGGCTTGCACATCTATTTTAGCGGTTAACCTGTGGCTTATTACTATGTCTGATTGGGTCATAACATCTGTGTGTATCTTGCCCGGTTGTTGAGATGCAAGCACTAATGATATACCTGGTTGCCTGCCTTCCCTCAGGATAGTTATCAATGGGTCTGACGCGACAGTTTTACCTTCTCTAGGCAGGAACTCATGTGCCTCATCAATAATTAACCATACAAGTGGAAACTGTTTTTTCCCACCGTCTGCTTCTTCAAATTCAAGTGTTCTTTTAAGCTCTTGAGATTCCTCTTTCCTTCGCTCAACCATTCGTTCAATGAACAATTTTTGAGCAACTAATCCTATGACAAGAGCTCTTATGTTTTGACTTCCTGGTGTGGTTACATAACAGCTAACATCTAAGACGCTGACTTGTCCTGGAAGGACAAGATCTTCTATTCTCGTTCCGTGAGCATCAAACAAGCCCCAACCTTTAGCTTCCACAAAGTGGTTTTCAGCTGCAAGTTTTACCCTCTCATCCGCCTTGTTATCATTCTCTATTTCTCTTATCACATCATCCATAGAGAAATGTAGGTTGCCTTTATCTTTTAACTTAAGAATTATTCTTGATATGAATACTGCAACCTCTGAATCTGGGTCTATGTTAAATGTTCTCGCCCAATCAAGAGGTGTTAATTCAGAGGGCTGTATTGAGAAGGGATAATCAGTTGGAATTCCTTTCTCCTTAAACTCATTGAAGAATCCCTTTGGTGTGTAAATTTTAACATTAAGACCTTTTGGTGTAAGGCCCCACTGCCTAAGAAGTTCTTCATCCTTCTTGTTAGGATATTTCATAGTCCAGTAGATACCCATAGTATCAAGCATAATTATGGATATGTTTGATGAGACCTCTTTAGGCATATCTGCTATGGACTCAGCTATAACACCCATAGTGTAGCTGTTATGCACAATAATGTTGTTTGCTATGAAGTTATGGTTTTTTGGAACAGATATATCATAAACCTTAAACTTTCCATTAAGTTCCTCAACTCCTTTTATTCTCTCCCAAAGGATGTCTTTGAAGGTATCAAATCTAATTTCAGTTTTAAGTTTGAGATTTCCACATGTTTCTATATTAGAGGATTTTACAATTATTTGATTTCCTCTTATCTCAGCTACTTTACCAAGTTTTAATAGAAGTGTCTGCACTTGCATCGCAGCTTTTTTTGAGTTTATTATTTTGGATTGTTCTACCTTTTTAAGCAATCGTGCAGTATCTTCCCTTGTTAGTTTGAAAACCTTACTTGGTAAGATGTATTCCTCTTCTTTAAGTTTAGATAGTATTTCTTCAATTTCTGCATCGGTTATTGTTTCAGTGCCGAAGAATTCCAAATGTCTTGGAGTTGCAATTTTATCTCCAACTGATAAGTACTTTGCAGGCACCCAGCCAGATTTTGTTAGTAAGGGATGTTCAGGCGTGAGTTTTATCTCCTTGCCAGTTTCAAGTGTAATCTTCAAGATTTTATTGACTTCTCTCTCAAAAAAATTTTCTCGTCTGCAGGTTTTAAGCTCAGCTTTGCCGTTTATAGATATTACTTTTTCTTTTCTGCTTTTCAGGTCTTTTATCTCAACTTCTTCGCCTGTTTCAAGCATTACTTTTGTGTCTCCAGTTACACACTTTCCCGACCCGCGCTTCCCGCATATGAAGATAACATGACTTCTTGATATGTCAAGATAGACAGGGTTTGACAGGGATGTTGTCTGACCCATCTTAACATATTGTTTTCCAATTAGCACTGTGCCTAGGAGATTATACTTCTTTCTGTCATCCTCATCCCTGCCTATTACTATCTCATACATTTTGCGTTATCCAGTTTACTTCCTTCTTTTGGATTTTCTCCTTGTGCTTTTCTTCACTGTTTTGGCTTTTCTTACCTTAGTAGCTCTCTTCTTTACCTTTCTCTTGGATGACTGCCTCTTCTTTTTGGTTTTTTTGTTGTTTGGTTTCTTCATCCTTGATAGTTCCTCTTTTATCTTTGCTTCTAAGCTTTCTTTTTCCTCTCGGAGTTTACCTATCTCTTCTTTGCTCTTTCTAAGTTCTTCTGCTTTTTTCTCAAATTCTTCCCATAATCTTCTCTCGCGTGCTTCATATTCTTTGACAAGTTCTTCTGGCCCCTCGCTCAGTGAAGAGAATGATGCTATAAGCATGATCAAACCTACTGAGGCGAATGCTAATCCCCATGATGGGCTCACAGGCATCACAAACGCAATGGATATTACAACTAAGAGAATTGATGTTGCCAAGGAAGTTGCATTCATCGGAGCATAAGTCCTTTTTTGATTCATTTTACCACCTCTTTTTTAAATTACAAACTCTTTTTTTAAATCTTTTTTGTCTTTCTTTAGTCGTTGAAAGTGATAAATTTAACTTTATCCATTTTTGTTTTCATCTTTTCAAATTTCTCATTGATATCTCCAAGTATGAGGTTCATTAATTCGCAGGCGTGTCTCTTACACTGCCCGCACAACAAGTCTCCCCTCTTACACTTCTGTCTTATCTCTTCAAGTTCATTATCATCTTTTATTAAATGTTCTTTGTACAGTTCAAATATCATGCATTTTTCAGGGTTCCCGCCATATTTCTTTTGGGCTTCTATGCTTTCTCTCCCACCTGTCAAAGCTTTCTTTATTAACTTGCAAATATCTTTACCTTGTGAAGGTAGGAATATAGATCCTTCTCTGCTTGACTTTGACATTTTTATGCTTCCATTTAAGGAGGGCATAAATTTAGAGTAGATGGAGCTGGGCGTGATAAATCTCTTCTTTTTATACCTTGCAACTATATCTCTAGTTACTCTTATGTGCGGGTCTTGGTCAACTCCAACGGGAATTATTCCAGGCATTGGCTTATCCATTTGTGGGAAAAGAATGTCTCCCATCTGCGTTAGGGAACTTATAATTCTTGATGGCTCAGCATTTCCATAAACTGCTCTATACTCATTGAGAGTTAATCTATTTGAGAAGTCATAAGCGAGGTGCATAACCTCTTTATTCTCTGATTGGAAGTAGAATTTTGTCTTCTTGATATCTAAGCCAAGTGCTAAGTAGAGAGGAATGTGAAAATTAAGAGCTCTTTTCTTTGCTTCTTCTAAGCTAACCTTTCTAGTTGCTAAGCTTTCAAGGTCAGCTATGCACACATAGGTTTCTGCTCCGTGCTGTTGGAAGTATGAGACCATATCAATTATATTTTTTGTGCCAAAGTGAATTTTCTCCGCAGAGGGCATTATGCCTGTTAGAACATAGTAAGGTTTCCTGTGATTTATCGCATCGGATATCTTTTTCAAATCCCTGCCTGCGAAGATTATGCCTCTTCTCATCAAAATATTTGGCTCAGGAAAATCTTTAGGATTAAATTTTTCAAGTCCAAACTTCTCAATTATTCTTTTATAATCCTCAGGAAGCCCTTCACCCCAAGGGTCTATTTTATCATTTTTACCCATTGATTCTCGTTTGCGTGGAGAATATAAAAAACTTTCTTTCACTTATTTGAGAAATACAAGTTGCATGCTCTTTTTGAGTCCCCCAGTTATAGTAAAGGTTAACAGCAAACATTTTATATGAGATATGAATTTGCCATGCTATGAAGCACTCTTGGAAAATAACCCTGATGCTTTTGAGTTTATTCTTGATAACTCAACTCTTCGGGTTGGTTGTTATAAACAAGTATATGGTTAAGAGAGTTGTAAAAATTAACACTCCTCATGGAGTTTCTTATTCTACAAATGTGTCCTGGCATACAAACGCAATCACTGGCGAACCTCCAAAGGTAAATGAGAATTGGTCATTCATCAGTGTATTCATTGCTATACTCTTAAGCACAGTTCTAGTTTTTATTCTTGTTAAGTTCAAGGCAGGAAATATTTGGAACATGTGGTATATGCTTGCTGTGTTCTTGGCTATGAGTGTCTCGTTATCTGCGTTTATGAATGTAAAGCTTGCTCTCGCCGTTAGTGGACTGCTTGTTTTCCTAAAGGTAAAGTCCAGGAATGCATACTTTCATAACTTAACTGAACCGTTAGTTTATGCTGGCATTTCGGTTTTTCTTGTTCCTCTGTTCAACATGTTCTCTATCTCAGCACTTTTGATTCTAATTTCAATTTATGATTATGTTGCTGTGTTCAAAAGCAAGCACATGGTCAGCTTGGCTAAGTTTCAATTGTCAAGCAGTAGATTTATGGGTTTGGCTATTCCAAAGAGTGGCTCTAATTTATCCAAGATTTCAAGCAGGGTAAGCAAACATTGCAAGGTAAAATCTAATAAATCTGACATTGCTATCTTAGGTGGGGGCGACATAACTTTTCCACTCATCTTTGCGGGAGTAATGCTAAAGTACTTTCCACTTTGGAAAGTTTTGTTAGTGCCTATACTCGCATCTATCTCTCTACTGCTGCTGTTTACACACTCGCAGAAAGGAAAGTTTTATCCCGCTATGCCTTCTATAACAGTAGGGTGCCTCTTAGGATACCTAATTGCTCTTCTTATTTAGAATAATAGCTTTATCGCCGACTAAGTTCTTAAACTTCTGAGCGTCCTGAATAGTTCCAACTATAGTTCCGTAGTGCATAGGAATTGCCATCTCAGGATTTATTATTCTAACAGCTTCCGCAGCTTCTTCTGCATTCATTGTATATGTCCCACCAACGGGAAGCAGAGCAATTGTTATATTCTTCAAATTCTTCATTTCAGGAATTAGATCTGTGTCGCCAGCGTGGTATATTCTAATACCATTTAAATCAATAACATAACCTAACCAGTTGTTGATTCTTTTGTGAAATTCCTTGTTGACATTGTAAGCGGGAATGGTCTCAACAGAAAAGTCCTCTGTGTTGAGTTGTGAATTCGGCTCAATGATGTTTATATTAACATTTGCAATCTTATTTATCTTACTCATACAGTCAGCTGGACAAATTATTTTCGTGTTGGGCCCTACAAGTTTGGATATGTCTTCCAAACTGCAATGGTCGTAGTGACTGTGTGTTATAAGAATGTAATCTGCTTTGAAGGGTTTAGAAATTCTAAAAGGGTCAATGACTATTTTTTTGCCTTTGAAGTTTATAAGGAAAGTATCGTGTCCAAGCCACTCAATAATTGTATCGCCAAGAGTAATATTATCCACCATATTTCTCACCTCAATATAGAATTATGCAAAAAGAATAAAAATTTATCCTTTTATGTTGGATATTATTTTATTTGCAAATTCACCCGCATGCTCCGGTCCGTTTGAGGTAATTATTCTGCCATCAACGACAACAGGTTTGTCAACATAATTCACACCTAACCTTTCCAACTTTTGAGCAAAAGAGTTGCCCCAGACAGTTGCACGCTTTCCTTTTAAGACACCTGACTCAGCAAGTATAAGAGGTGCCAAACAGATTGCTCCAAGGGTTTTGTTTTCAGAATAAGCTGTGTTCACAAGAGAGAACAGCTCAGAATTATTTTCATAGTAAAGAACTCCTGGACCTCCTATAAGTATAAGTGCTGATGCGTTGTTCAAATAAGCAGATAGGTTATCTAGAGGTATAGTTCTTATTTTAACCTTATTAACGCTGGTAGCATAATTCCTGGATGAGAAGGTAAGCACAGAGCATCCATTCTGCTCAAGAATTTTCTTTGTTGTAAAATACTCTTCATCCTTAAAATCTTGAGGTGCTACAACAATCAAGCAGGATGAGGAAACATTCTCCTCATTTCTAATGAATCTGTGCTGTTCTATGCTATGAAATACAAGAGCTAAGAGTATCAGACAGAGTAATAACAAGAATCTTTTGTTAAGTTTCATGAGAGAAATGTTGCATCTTTAAATTATAAACTTTTCTCAGAAAAAACACTTTTAACTTACCGCAACATTTAAATAGCGTTTCTTTTGTTGTTATTATGTGGCGGGCAGGCCGGGGAGTTAGCCCTTCCCTGCACCACAAACGGGCTTTACGGTGGGGCTTTGTCCAGGATGAGGCATTAGCTCTATACTTTGGTCCTGCTGTCCGACAGTGACGCCCTGTCTTTCAGGACTTCTCCCATTGAGAACCTGGTCAGGTCTGGGAGGAAGCAGCCATAATCAGTAGGAGAGGTGTCTGAGAGGTAGCGGGGTTGAGAAGGCTGCAGGGTTACCATTGTGTAGAGCTGGTGTCAAGTCCCGGACGCCCGCCACACTTACATTATTAAGTCATTACCAATCTTTTGAGAGAACTCTTTTCAATTGTTATAGTTACTCTGTCATCTTTATTCACTTTGTACTCTTCGCTGACGCTGTCAACTACTAAAATAAGGTTTTTCAAAGCTGTCAATTTTAACTTTTGTGTAGCTCCCTCTTTTATCGTCGCTTTATAAACCTTGTTTGAGTAAGGTTCCCTCACTGCAAAGTATATTTTGCTGTTGTCGGTGTGTGTTTTGCCTGTCAAAGATTTGAACCAGGAGTTTGTTCCTATTGCTGTGCTTGCGATTACACCTGAGGAAATTTGGGTTTCTTTCTTTCCCTTGAATTCTATGATATATTTTGATGTCTTATAAGGCTTTTTGTCTCCAATGTAGATATCATTCACAGCTTTTTCTTTAATCAATTTGTTATTTATTTTCACTTTCAACCTCGGCAGGTATTCCACTTTTAATTTACTTAATAGTTCTTCTGAAAATTGGTCTGCTGTCATACTGGATAGGAATGCTTCTCTCCTCCCAGGTTTTGGATTGATGCCAAGAATTAGTTTGTTGCTTATGAACTGAGCTGTTCTGAGGAAGGTGCCGTCTCCTCCAACAACGATTGTTAAATCAAACTTAATGAACCCGCCTTCCAGAAATCTTTTCAACCGCTTTCTATTTATTATTTTGACTTCATGATTCCTTATTTTTCTCTTCAATTCATAAGCTTCTTTTCTCTCCTTTTCCAAGTAGACAATTAAGATTTTCATTCTATTCCAAAAGGACAATTGCGGGTTTTCCAGGCATCGCTGTCCTTGCCTTCTGCTCCTCTGACTCCTCCTCTTTTTCAATGATTATTTTCAGTTTAGTATCTTTTTCAAGTTCTTCCTTGTAATCATTTAAGAAGTTCTCTTCCTCTTCTCTGCTGAAATCCTCATTTGGAAGGACTTTTGGATTTTTTAGGATTTTTTGGATTATTTGCACTGCCTCGCTTTGTTTAAACTTTTCAATGTTCATAATGTTCTTTATGATTTCTCCTTTATTCTTTGTTTGGCTCATTTGTTTTCTGATTTCCGAGACGAGCTCATATTTCCATGCTTTTGGCAGTATCAGTTTTGCTGTGCTGAATGTCTTGCCTGTTTTTCTCTGAACGAGGTTTAAGGTGTTTATTATATCCGACTTAACTTTATCTTTTATTGTTTGAAGTTCCTCAATCCTTCTGTTTATATACTGCAAATTTATCTCTGGCCATTTTTCCAAGCTAATCAAGGTGTCATGTCCTAAATCATGCCATATCTCCTCGCTGAGGTGCGGCGTGAATGGAGCTGCCATTAAACTTATCTTTTCAAGCGTGTATTCAAAAACAGCGTCATTTATTTTACTGGATAACTTGGCAAGTTCATTTGTTAAGTTTGTTATTTTGAGTAGTGCAACATTTGTTTTAAAACTGTCAATATCGGTTTCAACTTCTTTTACAGTTGTGTTTGTCTTTGACAGTAGATATTTTTCCATGCTGTTAAGGGTTTCATAGTTTATAGGTTCATGTCTGAATCTTTTTATGTTGTTCTTAGATAATGAGAGGAGTTTATTTAAGAACTTGTAAACCTTATCTACGCCCTCTGTGCTCCACTCAAGCTCTTTTTCAGGAGAGGCTGCTGATAGTATGAAGAATCTCGCTGTATCAGGACCATACTTATCAATAATTTCTCCTGGGTCAACCACATTTCCTTTGCTCTTTGACATTGCTTCTCCATCCTTTAACACCATTCCTTGGGTTAACAATCGCTTGAACGGCTCGTCAACATCAATTAAGCCAATATCACGCAAAGCTTTTGTGAAGAACCTTGAGTATAAAAGGTGTAAAACTGCGTGCTCAATTCCTCCGATGTATTGGTCAACTGGCATCCAATATTTAGCTGCTTCTTTGTTAAATGGAAGTTTGTCTTCTTTTGGACTTGTGTATCTTAAGAAGTACCAGGATGAGTCAAAGAATGTGTCCATTGTGTCAGTTTCTCTCTCTGCTTCAGCCCCACAAATTGGACATTTTGTCTTTACGAATTTTTCTGAGGTCTTCAAAGGATTTCCTTGTCCTGTGAATTCAACATCTTTCGGAAGTTTGACAGGTAGTTGGTCGTATGGCACAGGAACATAACCGTGCTTTGGGCATTTTATCATGGGTATGGGCGTGCCCCAATATCTCTGCCTTGATATGAGCCAATCTCTTAATTTATATTGAACTGTCTTCTTTCCCAGGCCTTTTTCTTCTAAGTATTTTGTTATGGCTTCTTTCGCTTTTTCATTGTCCATGCCTGAGAACTGTCCAGAGTTTATTAGCACGCCTTCGCCTTCATATGCTTCTTTCATCTCATCAATTTTCAGTGTCTCGTTCTTTGGCTGTATGACAAGTTTCATGGGGATACTGTATTTCTTTGCAAACTCAAAGTCCCTTTGGTCGTGGGTTGGAACCGCCATTACTATGCCTGTTCCATAATCTAAGAGAACAAAGTTTGCGAGGTATATTGGAATCTTTTCATTCGTTACAGGATTAATAGCGTATTTGCCTGTGAAGATGCCTTCTTTCTCCTTATCTTCTGCAGTTCGAGTCGCTTTTTCTTCTATAACAACTCTCCTGATGAATTCTTTTATTTCTTTTTCTTTTGGAGTTCCTTTAACAAGTTCTTGAACTACTGGATGTTCAGGAGCTATGACAAGGAATGTAACTCCAAACAAGGTGTCAGGTCTTGTCGTAAATACTTTAAGTGTTTTGTCGGACCCCACAAGTTTAAAATTTACAAGTGTTCCTTCGCTCCTGCCTATCCAATTTCTTTGCATAACTTTTACTCTTTCAGGCCAGTCCAGTTGGTCAAGGTCTTTTAGAAGTTCGTCTGCGTAGGCAGTTATTTTTAGGAACCATTGCTCTATGTGTTTTACTTCAACTTTTGTGTGGCATCGCCAACACTTTCCATCTATTACTTGCTCATTAGCAAGGACTGTGTGGCAGTGGGGACACCAGTTGACAGCTGATTTTTTTCTGTACACAAGCCCTTTCTCGTAGAGTTTCAGAAAGATCCATTGATTCCATTTGTAATATTCTGGTTTGTATGTCTCAACGATTCTGTCCCAGTCGTAGCTGAATCCAAGTTGTTCCTGTTGCTCTTTCATCATTGCTATGCAGTTTGCTGTCCATTCTTCTGGATCTTCTTTATGTTTTATGGCGGCGTTTTCTGCTGGAAGTCCGAATGAGTCATAGCCCATTGGGTAGAGGACATTGTAACCTTGCATTCGCTTGAACCTTGCGTATGAGTCGCCTAAGCTGTAGTTTCTCACATGGCCCATGTGAAGTTTCCCGGAGGGGTAAGGGAACATTTCTAAGCAGTAGAATTTCTTTTTTTCAGGGTCTTCTTTGGATTTGAACGCGTGCGTTTCTCTCCATATGTTCTGCCATTTTTTTGCAATTTCTTTCAGTTGAGAGTTCATAGTAACATCAGGCAGAGGTAAGTTTGAGAAGTATTTAAAAATAACGATAATAAGTTTTAAGAAAATTTTTATCTTTTGAATTTTGCTATTTCGTCTATTAGTTCAACATGCCCGAGGAATATTGCTCTGCAACATTGTCTTTCAAGTCCCAAGTCGTCTAAAACCTTCTTTCTATCCTCTCCTGCTTTAACTCTTCTCTCAAATTCTTCCCACAGGTGTCCTATGGGTTTTCCACAACTGTAGCATCTTACTGGGATTATCATATGCTCACCTGTACGATTTTTGCCTCTTCGCTCTTGCTCTTCCGTGCGTACCCGGCTTCTTTGTTTCCTTGTATCTTACATCGTTAACTAAGAAGTTCCTGTCATATTCTAAATATTTATCCTTGAGTTTTGGTTCGTATTGGACAAGTGCTTTGGATATTGCTGTTCTTACTGCTTCTGCTTGGCTGTTAATTCCTCCTCCTTTAACAATTACAGATATATCCACTTTTTTCAGAACATCCCCTGCAATTATTAATCCTTCTTCAATCTTCATCCTTGCGAGTTTTGGCTCATACACTTGTAGAGGTATTTGGTTGATCCTAACTTCTCCTTTTCCAGGTTTGAGTGTGGCTCTTGCTATGGATCTCTTTCTCTTTCCTGATGTGTGGATTATCTCACTCATACTTAGCACCTAATTCTTTTGATAAATCTTTCAATGTCATGTATTTTGTGTTTGGGAGTTTATCCTTGTTGAATTGTTTGAGGTCTATGATTTCTTTATCCTGAAATGCTTTTGGTATTGAGACATAGCATTTAACCCTTTTGAGGGCTTTCTTACCTTTTTCTTGTTTGTAGGGGAGCATGCCTCTTATCATTCTTTTGACGATTCTATCCGCGCTTTTAGGGAAGAATGGGCCTCTTCTTATTGTTCGCCTTTCTCTCCTAGCTCTGTATTTTTCTATGATTTCTCTTTTATCTCCTGAGATGACTGCTTTAGCGCAGTTGACTATTATAACTTCTTCTCCCAGCATGGCTTTCTTTGCTGCGTAGCTTGCCAACCTTCCGATTATTTTATTTTCAGCGTTGAGTATCATTTTCTTACCCTATTATTTTAATGTTTTTCAGATTTTTATCTTTCATAGCTTCTCTTATTGTAAGGACTTTTCCTCCTGCTTTTTCTATTTTTTCTTTTGCCTGCTTTGAGAAGGATAGTGCTGCGATGGTTACTTTATGAGTTAGCTCTCCTGTTGCCAGAACCTTACCAGGAACCACCACTGCGTCATTTTCTTTTGTGTTTTTGTCTATTCTTGTGATATTAACAATTCTCCTTGACCTTGTTGGTTTGTCAAGTAGTTTAGCTACTGCTTTCCATATAGGTTTTTTGGATTTGAAGCTTTCCGATCTGAGCTCTACTATTAAGCTTACTAAGTCCGGGTTTGTTGCTTTTGTTTTCACTTTCATTTTTCTCTCCTTTTTTGCCTATCCCAAATATTTTATGCGGGGGCTGGGATTTGAACCCAGGAACCCACTAAGGGACAAGGCTTTTGCATTATCTTAATTCCTCAACCTTGCACATTTGACCAGGCTTTGCTACCCCCGCAAGGAGTTTGATGCAAAGCTCACGCTTTTTTTATTGAGTCAATGAAATCGTTAAATTTATCATCTATTTCTTTGACAGCTCTTCTCATAATTTCCTCTGTGTTAAGCTGACCCCATGATTCAAGGGAAAATAGGAACTCATTCTCTTTTGGTTCTACTTTTATTCCTTCTTTGCATTTGTCCGTGCACGCTCCACAGAGGTCACAGTCGTATATTTTGTTTTTGTCAACAACTAATTCATTGCCTTTAACTTGGAGCACTTTCTTCGGACAGATTGCTGCACATTCTTCTTTGTTTTTAATTTTATTGTTGTTTATTGTTATTTCTGCAACCTGCTGATAATATGCTAGTCCGGGGCTCCACTTCATATGTTCTTTTCCCCTTCCAAGTTCAGCTGTCGCTTCTAATTCTAAGGTTTGCCCTTCTGTAAGTTTGGTGATTGGAATGTTTGGATATACCGGTTTTATTTGGGGGTCTGTACTTTTAAGGTCAGATGCATACACTGTCTTTGGGCCTTTCACTTTTAGCGTGAATTTGACTTGACATTTGGCACACCCTGCTCCTCCGCAGGTGCATGTTTCTCTGAAATTATAATCGTCCAATGATGTTGTAAGTGGAATCAGTCCTAACCTGTGTGCGATGATTTCGTCGTAGAGGACTGAGTCATTCTTAAAAAACTCAACATCTTCTATTGCCATTGTCGGCACTTCTTCAATGATGATTCTCCTAAGTGTGTTGACATAGGGAATCGTTGCTCCCTTAATGAGGAGTTTAAGTTTCAATCCTTTCTTATCAAGTACTGTTATGTTCATACTCTTCTTCCTCTCTTTCCGCCGGATTTTCTACATCCATCGTGTGGTATTGGGGTGATATCTTCTATAACTCCTATTCTGAATCCCAATCTTGACAGAGCTCTTACAGCTGCTTGAGCTCCTGGTCCGGGATTTGTTGGGCCTTCATGACCTCCTGGAGCTTTGATTCGTATGTGAAGCGCGTTTATGCCTTTATCCATTGCAATTCTGCCTGCTGTTTTTGCTGCTATCATTGCTGCTGTTGGACTGCTCTCCAACCGTTGCTGTTTCACAACCATTCCTCCGGATGCCCTTGCAATGGTCTCAGCTCCTGAAAGGTCTGTTATGTGGATAATAGTATTGTTGTAAGATGAATATATATGTGCGATTCCCCATCTGATTTTCCTTTCCTTTTTCTCGTCGCTCATTTTTCTACCTTTTCTATTTTTTTAGTTTGATCTTGTTTTGAAGTGTTTTTTTCTCTACTTTTCTTGGCTTGCTTATTCTCAGATAGTTCTTCTTTCTCTGTTTCACCCTTCTTCGCTTTACTTGTTTTCTCCTCAACAATTTCGGAAACTTCGTTGTCCAGAGAATTTTTACTCTTTATTTTAATCATTTCTGGATGGTCAGGATTTGCAAACTTTGAGTTTGGGTTTATCTTGACAAGTGCTTCTTCATTTCGCTTTACAAGATATGATGGGGATGTTATTGCTTCTTCGCCAACAAGAA
>Ga0256842_1001233_pt1 | contig 21015 bp, 18 predicted proteins | sample 4559240metaG_FD_185973 | JGI IMG/M metagenome (GOLD analysis project Ga0256842, IMG submission 185973) | Hydrothermal vent microbial communities from Guaymas Basin, Mexico - 4559-240 | ecosystem: Environmental > Aquatic > Marine > Hydrothermal vents | place: Mexico: Guaymas Basin | collected... | reverse complement strand
TTCTCCTATTTAGAAGATATCATAAGTGTAGAGTAACCTATGTTATTATTACCTTCAAAAATGTTTAACTGGGTAGGTTCAACTTTTTTAGCTTCATCCCATGAAATAATTTTATTTTTTTCTATGTGACAAATAGATCCAGTTTCTTTACCACCAATTGCCTCATTTAAAGAACGGGAATTAAAAATTTTAAGATCAGGGTATAAAAATAAATTTTCTTCGCTTTCCCCAATGTTAGGTAAAAGTAAGAAAAAGGTGAGCAGGCTTATAATAGTTAAATTTTTTATTTTGGATTTTATTTTCATAATATTTTATATACCGCAATAATCATGCCAGAACTTAAACTGTGGATTTCCTTAATGAAAGAGAAAATAGAAACTGTAAAATGTGTAAAAAATGTAAAAAGATGTAAAAGATTGTAAATTGACTATATTACAGTTTTATAAAAATACTTTAAATTTTTTGTTTTTTTATTCCTTGAAACTATATTTTTTTGCATTATTTTAAAATCTATTATAGACATTTCTATTATAAAATAATTTATTAAATAAAGATAATTAAAAATGCGTTTAGATATTCGCCTTAAAAAACCTGTAAATGCTATTATATCTTCTGAAGAATTTGAAAAAAAAAGAGTAATATTAGAAGGCTTAAGTTTAAGCGGATGTTTTTTAAAAAATAAAATTCCATCAAAAAAAGATATTATAGAAATTTTAATACCTTATAAAGATACAGAATTAAGAATTCCTGCAAAGAAGATAAGAGAAGATGATAAAGGAACTGCTTTAGAATTTTTAATTACAGAAAAAGAAATATTTTTAAAGCTTTGGAAATTCATCTGTAGTAATTTATATTCTACTTCTTGGGAAACTTGTCCATATTGTAATTCTTTACTTGATAATGACGTTGTTTGTCCAAATTGTCATTTTTCTTTAGAAATATTTAATTCTGAATATGTGTTTAATCATTTTAAACAGACATTTTTATATAGACTTAAAAACTTATCAAATCAAATAAAAATTGATGATTTAATTGAATTTTACATAAACTTTAATAAATCTTTGTTATCCAAAGGAAATTATGATGAAAATGTAGAATTTGTAGGGACTTGTGAGAAGATGCTAAAAATTTTTTCTCTAATAAGAAAAGTAGCTCCATTAGATATTCCGGTCTTGATTTTGGGAGAAAGTGGCACAGGTAAAGAGTTGGTAGCTAAAGCTATTTATGAAAAGAGTTCGAGAAAAGGTAGACCTTTTATAGTAATAAATTGCGCATCTATTCCAGAAAATTTACTGGAAGCAGAACTTTTTGGATATGAAAAAGGTGCTTTTACAGGAGCATATAATGTTAAAAACGGAAAAGTAGAATTAGCTAATGGAGGAATACTTTTCCTTGATGAAATAGGAGAACTGCCTTTATCTTTACAAGCAAAAATTTTAAGATTTTTAGAAGATGGAATTGTTGAAAGAATAGGAAGTGAAAAATCTAAAAAAGTTGATGTAAGAGTTATTGCTGCAACAAATAGAGATCTTGAAAATGAAGTAAAAAAAGGGAATTTTAGGGCAGATTTATATTACCGTTTAAGTGTATTTACTATAGAGCTGCCATCTTTAAAAGATAGAGGAAATGATAAAATTGTTTTAGCTAATTATTTTTTAAAAAGATTTGCTAAAGAATATAATATAAATTTTAAACAATTTTCTGAGGATGCCAAAAAAGCTATTATGGAATATGATTGGCCAGGAAATGTAAGAGAGTTGATTAATAAAATTCGAAGAGCTTTAGTATTATCTGAAAGTACAGAAATCACCTCTAAAGATCTCGGGATTGATGAATTAACAGAACCAATGATAAATTTTTCTCAAGAAAATAAAAAATATAGAAGAAGATCATATATAGATAAAAATAAACTGATAAAAACACTTGAAAATTACAATTTTAACATAAGTAAAACAGCTAAAGCTTTGAATGTAAGTAGACCAACAATCTATAATCTTATCAAATATTACGAAATAAACATACCTAAATAAAATTAAAATTTTATAGGAAGTCTGATCTCAACAGTAACATCCGGAGCATCATTAGTGAGTCCTACTCCTACTGAAAAATTAAGAGATGTTTCAGGAGATATTACATAAGAAGTTCCAAAATAAAGCATACCTACATTAAAATCAGTTCCTACAACATTTTCACCTTCTTGTGTTGTATGAGAATATATTTTTTGATCATACGAAATATAAGTAGAAAGTTTTTCATTTAAAGCATAAGCCATACCTATACTAAAATCAATGCTGCTACCAGGTTTCATCTCTCCGTAGCCTTCTACATTCCGTTTAAAATTATAAAAATAGGCTAAGCTACCAAACAAAACAGCTGGATCGCTTCTTTTTACTAATGTTATACCTCCAGAAATTCCCCAGTGACCATTTCCTGTAGAAAGTTCCTTGGGTATACCTTTATCATCGGTTTCTATATGATAAGGATCTTTACCAGTTTTTGTTTTAACTTTAAAATTAAGCACCACATCTGGAATACTTCCTTTTTCATACAAAATTTGGTAGGAAGCGCCAAAAGAAATATCACCAATGTTTGAATCTGTAACTGTTTTTTCTGTAGTAGAAGAATCCTCTTTGTAAGCATAGCGCTCTTTACGATACATATAAGGGACCTGTGCTTCTAATTGAAGATTGTTTAAAAGGCCATAACGAAAATTAAGATATCCCATAAACACATCTTTTTTAATATCTTCTGTTTTGATTTTACCTATTACTATCGCTTCTAAAATGGTAAATCCACTTATAGCTATCCTTGCTCTTGATGTATGCGAGTATTGAAATCCTGGTTCAATAACTAAAGTGCCTTTTGGAAGTAAAACTCCACCTTTTTCTTGTAAAATCGCTTCTTCAGAACTTGGAGTTTTTGTACTTTCTGCACATATACCCAAACTGAGAAATAAATTTAAAATTAAATATAAAACAATAAAGATTTTTATAAAAAAATATTTAGTAAAAAAATAAAAATTCATAAAACCCATCGTAACATAATTTTTTTATTAAGTCAAGTGTTTTTTATCCAATTGTGGTTACAATTTTAAAATGGCACACTTGATTACTATTTTAGAATATCACATTTAGAGTAAACCCTCTTAAAATAAAAATTTTCAAAAATTTTTTTAAAATTTGAAAGGGCAACTGAAAAATTTATTTATAAATGAACAAAATTACAAATCAAACAGTTTATAAAAGCTGCTAACCAGGCCAAGATAAAACTATAAATCAAAAATCCTAATGCAAATTTCCAGTTCCCTTCTTTTCCCATAGCAACTACTGTAGCTACACAGGAATTATAAATTAAAACAAAAAGCAATAGAGATATAGCTTCTTTAGAATTTATTATTTTTTTTATTTGTTTTTTTATTCCTATATCTTCTTTTTTTATTTCTAAGGATTTAGGTAAAGGATCTAATAAGGTTATTATTGCATTTTTAATAGTTGAAGTCAGATTTTTTATTTGTTTTTTAAAAGCTATTGTTATTTCAATATTTTTAGGTTTTTTCCCCTTTTCCTTTGAAATGATTACTCCCATATTGCTTATTATAGCCTCTCTTGCCAGAAATCCCGAAAGTAAAGAAGTGGTGATTCTCCAGTCTCCTAAGCCAATAGGTTTAAATACATAACTTAAGGTTTTCCCAAGTTTTCCTGCATAAGTGTTTTCTATATTTTTTTCACCTGGAGGTAAATTTAACAGAAGCCAAACTACTATGGATACAAAAAATATTATAGTTCCTGCTCTATATAAAAATTCTTTTACATAAACCATGGTTATATTAAAAACTACTTTAAATGAAGGGATCCGATAAGGAGGTAAGTCCATTACAAAATGAGCCAATGTTTTTTTTAAGAAGGTTTTTCTTAAAATTACACTTGTTGAAATAGAAAGAAGAATTCCTAATAAATATAAAGAAAATATTATAAATACTGGATTTTTGAAAAATAAAAAGGATATATAGGCAAAAACTACCAATCTTGCTGGACAAGAAATGAAAGGAATCATAGCTATTACTAAAAGTTTATCTTTAATATCTTGAAAAGTTCTTGTAGCAATAACTGCAGGCACATTACACCCTAAAGCAAGCATTAAAGGAATTACACTTTGTCCATGTAACCCAATTTTATGAGTAAAACTATCCATTAAAAAGGCTACTCTTGGTAAATAACCGGAAGTTTCAAGTAAAGTTAAAAGAAAATACATAATAAAAATAAGTGGTAAAAAGGTTAATACTGCTCCTACCCCACCTATAATAGCTTCAGAAAAGAAATTATTTAAAAATTCTGGTGTACCTATTTTATGAAATACCTCATATGCTAAAGATGCTAAAAATTCATTTAAAAATCCATCTATCCAATCTATAAAAGGAGAAGAAAAATCAAAAGAAATTTTAAAAAATAAATACATAATCAATAAAAATAAAACGCTTCCTATAAAAGGGTGAAGTAAAAATCTATCTAAAAAATCACTCAAATTTTGTTTGGGTATGAGTTTTTTACGAGTAACCTCTTTAGCAACCCCTTGAGAAAATCTAAATCTTTTAGCTTTAACTAATTCATATAAACCAGGATTTTCTTCTTTTATTTTTTCTACTAAACTAAATTTAGAAATATTTGTATTAAACATTTCTTTTTTCTTTAAATATCTTTCTACTTCTTCAGGATATTTTATATTTATTGGTTTTAAATTGTTTTCATAGGTTTCTACAATAGCAGGCAAAAGATCTTTCACTCCTTGTCCTGTTCTACCTACGGTTTTTACAACTTTTGTTTTTAATAATTGCGAAAGTCTTTCCTTATCAACTTCAATTCCTAATTTTTCTGCTTCATCTATCATATTTAATGCTAAAACCATAGGCTTATTCAAATCCAAAAGCTGACAGGTAAGATATAAGTCCCTCTCTATTTTTGGGGTCTCTATGACATTTAAAATCACATCATAATCTTCCTTGGTTAAATATTCTAAAGCTACTTTTTCGTCTTCAGAAGTTATATTTTCTAAAGTATACACTCCTGGTAAATCTATAAAATGGATTTTATAATCTAAATAATTGATATAACCTTCCTTTTTTTCCACAGTTACTCCTGACCAATTTCCAATTTTTAAATTTGTTCCAACTAAGTGATTAAGAATACTTGTTTTACCTACATTGGGATTCCCTACCAGAGCAACTTTTATAATTTTCATGATCTACCCCTTACAAAAGATCAATAACTTTTAAATCCAGATCTATTTCTGAAAAATTTTCTCCTCTACCATTTTCAACTATGATTATATTCTCTAAACGAATACCGTATTTTCCAGGAAAATATAATCCTGGTTCTATAGTAAAAACCATACCATCTTCTATAATTCCATCTTCTGAATTTTTATAAAAAATTCTGGGAGCTTCGTGAATTTCTACACCTACCCCATGGCCTGTAGCATGGATAAAGTATTCTGCCAGACCTTTTTCTTGGAAATATTCCCTTATAACTTTATCAATTTCTGTTATAGGAACGCCTCTTTTAACCTTTTCAAATCCTTTATACCAAGCTGTTTTTACTATTTCATAAATTTTTTTAAACTCCTCGTCAGGTTTTCCTATAAATAAGGTTCTGGTGAAATCTGTACAATAACCTTTCCAGATAAGCCCCATGTCTACAAGTAAAGGAGCATTTAATTTTATTTCTTGATAGGAACTTTCCCAGTGAGGTATAGCAGAATGAGAACCACTGGCTATAATAGAAGGAAAACTTTCTCCTGAAGCACCAACTTCAAACATTTTATAAACTAAAATCCCTCTTAAGCTAAGTTCTGTCAGAAAGATTTGCTTTTCTAATTTTTTCTTTAGCTCCTCTAAAAAACTTTTGTAAACTTTATCTGTTTTTTTTATTCCATCTTTTATTATTTTTATCTCTTCTTCATCTTTTATTATTCTAAAATCTTTAAGCACTTGAGAAAAGCCTTTCAGTTTTATGCCTTTAGTTCTTAATTTCTCTTTAAATTCACAACTTACTTTGTCTTTTTCAAAGCCAAGGGTTTTAATTTCTAAGCTTCTTAAAAAATTTTTTAGAAATTTTATAGTGTTATCTTTTATTTGAATAACTTCATAGTCTTTTATTTCCTCTTTAGCTTTTTCATAATACCTTGCGTCTGTAAGAAAATATTGATTATTTTTGGTAATAATTATATAGGCATTGGTAGATCTAAACTTTGAAAGATAAAACACATTAGAAGGAGAAGAAAAAAGAAAAGCAGAAAGTTGGTTCTTTTCTAAAAATTCTTTAAGTTTTAAAAATTTTTCGTTTATATATCCCATATAAAATCTCCTATTAAAATTTTTAATCATTTTAACATAGAGATTTAAAGCTACAAATTGGTGTTAATTTTAATTTTTAGACTTATATTTTAAAATTAAAATGGGGAAAATAGTAATTAACAGATTTCCTAAAATGGCTGCTTTACAAAAATATAGAGCTTTAAAATTAGGATATCCAGAAGATTTAGCAGAGGCTATAGGAATTGCTGAAGCTTTAAAATATGCCATTTTTAAAAAATTAGCTCATTCTATAAGAAATTATAGAATTGAAGAAGAAAAAAGAAAAAGCAAAGAATTAGAAGCTCTTGATTGGGAGACTTTTAATATTTTTAAACTTGCAGCATATGATAGTAAACCTTATGTAGCAGGTAAAATTCTTTCTTCCGAAGATTATAAAAGAGAAATTTTTATAAAATGGGGAAAAGAAATTGGTAAAAAAATTGAAGATTGGGCTAAAAATATAATTGAAAATGTTCCTAAAGAATTGCTTAAAAACGAGCAAAAATTTTTTAAATATGTTTGGGTTCCTCATAGAGACGAAAATATAGTTTAAAAGAGGTTATTTGAAAATGCAAGAAAATTTTTCAACTCCTAAAATTCTTGGTGGTATAGGATCTATCCTTTGTGCTTTAGCTATTACACCTCATTTGGGACCGCTTACTGCTTTAATAGGATTTATTTTTTTGCTTATATCTTTAAATATGTTTTCCAAAATTTTTAAGGATGAAAGAATTTTTAAACAAGCCTTTATTTCCATTATTTTTGCTTCTGTAGCAATTATTTTAATAATTTTTATTTTTGGATTAATAGGTTTTTTTATTATAAGATTATCATATCATTCCTATTATTTTCACTTCTTTCATCATTTAGGAATAACCTCATTTTTAGGATTTTTAGTGGCTTATATATTGCTTATTTTAAATGGATATTACTTAAAATCTGCCTTTGAACTTCTTTCTTTTCATACTGAAATAACACTTTATAAAGCAGGAGGAGTTTCTTATTTTATAGGAACTATTTTATCTATTATTTTTATAGGATTTTTGGTTATTTTTGCAGCTTGGATAATTCTTGCTGTAGCTTTTTTTATAACCCCGGACGAAAAGAAAGAAAAAACTCCAGATATAAAAATCATTAGTTAAATTAATCTTGATTTTAAAAATGAACTTTGATGCCAAAAAAGGACAGCTGTTTGTAGTAGCTTTGCCTATAGGAAATTTAAGAGATATTACTTTTAGAGCTTTAGATGTATTGCAAACTGTGGAATATATAGCTTGTGAAGATACAAGGACTTTAAAGAAACTTTTAAGTCATTACGGATGTAGTTCAAAGAAGCTAATAAGTTTTTATAAAGATGTAGAAAAAGAAAAAAGCGAGAAGGTTCTAAAGCTTTTAGAAGAGGGGATAGATGTAGCCTTAGTAAGTGAAGCTGGATCTCCTATTATTTCTGATCCAGGATCTTATTTAGTTAGAGAAGCTTACAAAAGAAGTATTAAAGTTATTCCTATACCAGGGCCATCTGCTTTAACATGTGCTTTGAGTGCTTCAGGAATACAATTAGATAAAGGTTTCATATTTTTAGGATTTTTGCCAAGAAAAAAGCAGGAACAGAAAAAAATTTTAGAAAGTTTACCTAAGAATTTACCTATTGTTATTTTTGAAGCTCCTCATCGTATAAATAAGACCCTTAAAAATTTTTTAGAAATTTTTGGGAACAGGGATTGTTTTTTTGCCAGAGAATTAACAAAAATACACGAAGAACTTTTATGGACAGATTTACAAACACTTAGTCATAGAGAAGAATTTTTAGGAGAAATAACTTTGATTATAATGCCAGAGAAACAGGAAGAACCACAAAAAATAGATTGGAAAAAACTTAAAGAAGAAGTCAAAAATTTAAAAGCTGATGGATTAAAACATAAAGAAATTGCTAAAATTTTAGCAAAAAAATATAATTTGTCTGCAAAAGAACTTTATAACTACCTTATTACCGCTTTAAAAAGTGGTAAAACTTGACTTTAAAGAATTAGGTTTTATATAATAATTTATATACTAAAATTTTATATAAAGGGGCTTACTTATGGAAGATAAACTTATTTTAGTTTATGTAACCTGTAGTTCTGAAGAAGAGGCTAAAAAAATTGCTAAAGCTCTTCTTGAAAATAAACTTAGTGCCTGTGTAAATATTTATACTAATGTAATTTCCATGTATTGGTGGGAAGGGAAGATAGAAGAGTCTAAAGAAAGTATCTTATTTATTAAAACCCGCTCTTCTCTTTATGAAAAGGTAAAACAGAAAATTTTAGAACTACATTCCTATACCTGTCCCTGTATTGTTCAACTTTCTGAAATTAAAGAAGGAATTGAATGTTTTATAAATTGGCTTTTTAAAGAAACAGAAAAATCCTAATACCTGAAAATTTTATTGATCTAAAGAAAATCGTTATAATCTTTTGAATATTGAAAATCGTAAGTTATTTCTTATATTACTTAAATGCTTTAAAAATAAAAAGGAGGGAATAAATATGCCTATTTATGAATTTAAATGCTATAATTGTGGTAAAAATTTTGAAAAATTAATCTTTAAAAGAGAAGAAGAAAAAGAAATAAATTGTCCTTATTGTGGTTCTAAAAAAATAGAAAAACTTGTAACAAGTTTTTCTTCAGTTAAAAGTAAATCTAACGGGTTTTCTTGTGGAAGCAGTAGATTTAGCTGAGCTTAAAATTAGAAAGAGGGAGTTTCCCTCTTTTAATTTTAAAACTTTATTGTAATCTTTTTAAAAAAATCTTTAAAATTGGAGTAGAAACTATGCTTAGTAAAAGAATTATAGTTTGTTTAGATGTTAAAGATGGAAAAACTACTAAAGGTGTAAAATTTAAAAATAACGTAGAGGTTGGAGATCCTGTGGAAATGGCTGAAAAATATTATTTAGAAGGAGCAGATGAAATAGTATTTTATGATATTACAGCCAGTGCTGAACATAGAGGCATTATGCTTGATGTAGTTCGTAGGACTGCTGAAAGAATTTTTATTCCCTTTTCAGTAGGGGGTGGAATAAAAAGTTTGGATGATATGAGAGAGGTTTTATTAGCAGGAGCAGAAAAAGTTTCTATTAATACAGCAGCGGTACTTAATCCTAAACTGATTTATGAAGGTGCTAAAGCTTTTGGCTCTCAATGTATTGTTCTTGGAATGGATGTAAAAAAAGTTGAGCCTTCTTTTAAAATTCCTTCTGGATACGAAGTATGGATAAAAGGTGGAAGACAACCCATGGGAATTGATGCGGTCTGGTGGGCTAAGGAAGCAGAAAACTTAGGAGCAGGAGAAATATGTTTAAATTCTATAGATGCAGATGGAACTAAAGAAGGTTATGAATTAACTATTACCAAAATAATTGCAGAAGCGGTTAATATTCCTGTGATTGCCTCTGGTGGAGCCGGGCGTCCAGAACATCTTTATCAGGTTTTAACAAAAGGAAAGGCTGATGCAGCTTTAATTGCTTCCATGGTTCATTATGGTATGTATTCTATAAAAGAAATAAAAGATTATCTAAATAATAGAGGAGTTAAAATAAGAATTAAGTGGTAGTGTTGTTTTCCAGCCAAAAATAAATTCTTTTTTTTATTAAAAGAAAAGTTAAAAAAGCTATTACAAAAATAGTAGAACTTATTAAAACTCTTTTAGGATCTCCTTTATAAACTACATCTCCTTGCAAGGTTAAAGCAAAAGTTGCAGGTATTCTTCCCAAAGCACAAATAGTTATAAAACCCTTAAAAGTAATAGGCATAAAACCTAAAAAATAGTTAAGCAAATCTTTGGGAAACCCCGGAAATAGATATAAAATAAAAACTCCTGTTAATCCATGTTTTTTAAAGATTTTTTTTATTTTTAAGTATATTGGAGATTTTTCGTATTTTTTAAACCATTTTTTTTCACAGACTTTCGCTATATAAAAAGCTATGGAAGAACCGATGATAATACCTATCATGCTTATGATAAGCCCTTTAAATGCTCCAAAGAAAAAACCTGCCAAAAAACCTGTAGCTTCTCCTGGCAAAGGAGCTATAACTACCTGTAAAACTTGAAGAGCTATAAATACAACAATTCCTAAATAAGGATGAATACTAATAAAAGCTCTTAGCTCATCTCTATTATTCCAGAGAGAAAAAAAATGATCAAACATTCAAGCCTCATTTAAAAATATATCTACAGACTTCAGAAACCTTTTTACAAGGAACAATTTCCATTTTAAATTCTTTTTTGTTTAAACTAACTACTGCAGGGATAAAAGCTTTTTTCATACCCTTTTTTTCGACCTCTTTCAGCCTCAAACCTATATCTCTAACAGGTCTTAGTTCTGCTGAAAGGCCAATTTCTCCTATGAAAACAGTATTTTTAGGTAGACTTTTTTCTATTAAGCTTGAAATTAAAGCCATAGCTACTGCAAGATCAGCTGCGGGATCAGTTATTCTCAAACCACCTGATATTTTTACATAAATATCCTGCTGGCTAAAATTAAAACCCACTTTTTTTTCCAAAATAGCTACCAATAAAGAAAGTCTTACAGGATCAAACCCAACTGCTGTTCTCCTTGGCATAGATAAATAACTTTTTGTTACCAGAGCCTGAACTTCTACCAGAAGAGGACGAGTGCCTTCTATAATGCAAAAAATAGCTCCTTCTTCTCCAGCAAGAAAAATATCTTCATACTGAGAATGAGGAATTAAACCATTTTCTGTCATTATAAAAACACCTATTTCATTTACAGGACCAAAGCGATTTTTAACAGCTCTGAGAATTCTAAAACCCGTTTCTTTTTCTCCTTCTAAATAAAGCACAACATCTACCAAATGTTCTAAAATTTTAGGACCAGCAATTATTCCACCCTTAGTAATATGTCCTACTAAAATCACCACTATGTTTTTTTCTTTGGCTAAACGCATTAGAGCATTGGTGCATTCTTTTATTTGAGAGACTCCTCCAGGGGAGCTCTGTAATTCCGGAAGATAAACGGTCTGAATAGAATCTACAATAAGAAGCTGAGGATTAATCTCTTCTGCAGTCTCTAAAATGGCTGATAAATCTGTATCGGAAATAAAATAAAAATCCTTGCTAACCTTTAATCTATCAACTCTTAATTTCACCTGTTCAGCAGATTCCTCAGCAGAAACATAAACAACTTTTAAATTTTTTTCAGCAAGAAGTCCAGCTATTTGGGTAAGAAGAGTAGATTTTCCTATTCCTGGATCTCCTCCAATAAGAATAAGAGAAGAGGGAACTATGCCTCCGCCTAAAACCAAATCAAATTCACTAAGCCCTGTTTTTAATCTTTTTTTAGTTTCATATCTTACTTCAGAAAGTTTTAAGATCTTAGCCTTGAATGAAGAAATTTTTCTTTTTTTAGATGCTTTTTCTTCTACAAAGGAATTCCAGGCTCCACATTCAGGGCATCTACCCAGCCATTTTAAACTTTTATAACCGCACTCTTGACAATAATAAGCCATTTTCAATCACTTCTTTCCCAAATTCCTTGCCAAATGGAATAATCCTTATATTTCTTTTCTGTTATTTTAATTCTTATTTCAGAAAGTTTAAAGGCTTTTTTTAAATATTCAGGTGGAGAGCCCCATTTTTTAACTACCAAAACTATTTTACCATTAAGTTCTCTATCATCTCTCCAGATTTGATACTGATTTTCTGGAAAATTTTGAGTTTTAATTACATAAATATAAGGATGTTCTTTCATATAAAAAGCTAAAGAAGATGCTATTTCTCTATGAGATACAACAATTGGAATATTTGGTTTATAAAATTTTTCTACTTCCTTAGCGAGTTCTTTCCAACCCTTGAATTTACTAAAAATTGGCTGAATTAAAGATGGAGCTTTATTATATATAAAGCCCGAATATAAGGTAATACCAGAAACTAAAATTATAAAAATTAGATTTAAATAAAAAAAACTTTTATAATTTTTGTCAAATTTTAAATAAGCAAAAGTGAAAAGAAATCCAGAAAGTATGAAAGGCATTATCCAATTAATATTCAATCTAATATAAATGCTTATTAAAATAAAAAATAAACTTAAGGGAAAAGATAAAATATACAAAAAATTTAAAATTTGTGAAAAAAAACTCTTTTTTTTGATATATTCTATGCCTTTATATAGAAAAATCAAAAGAAAAAAAGAATAAATTACTAAACATTCTATAAAAAAAGAAAAAAATTTTTCAAAAGAAAAACCAATTCTGGAAAAATGATGTTCTGTGTGTTTAAACATAACAAATTGATGCGTATAATTCCAGCATAAATTAGGAAAATAAATCAAAAATGGTAGAAAGATTAAAAACAAGCTAAATTTTTTAAAAGCTAAATTTTTTCTAAAAAATATTAAATAAAATAAACTTAATATCCAGAATGCAAACATAGTTTGTTTACTTAGAAGTCCAAGTCCTGTGAAAATACCTGTTAAAAAAGCATTTTTGTAATTAGGGTTTTCTAAATATAAACAGAAGAAATAAGTTGCTATAATCCAGAAAAGAATAAAAGGTGGATCTATAGTCATTATAAAACTGTAAACTGTTAAAATAGGAAGAAAAGCTAATGTTAGAACCAAATAATTTGCTTTAATTCTTTCAAAATAACGATCAACCAAGAGATAAGAAAAGAGCAAAGAGAGAGTATTGCAAACCAAAGCAGGAAATCTTACAGCAAATTCAGATATTCCAAATATCTCAGTAGAAATTTTTATCAGCCAAGCTACCATAGGGGGTTTGCTATAATATCCCCAATCTAAAATTCTTGACCAATCCCAGTAATAAGCTTCATCATAAGACAAAGGAAGTTTTAAGTGATAAAGATAGAGAAGTTTAAAAGAAAAATAAAGAAGTATAAAGACTATTAAATTTTTATATTTTTTGAATTTTTTAAACATTCTAAAATATAAGAAATAAAGGTCTTTGCCGATTCTCTTTTTCTGCTTTGATCAAAATCAGGGCTTAATTGAAAGGAATTTTACTTCAGGTTCTAAACTTTTCAACTGGAATTTAAGCAGTGTATTTTTACCTTATTGACAAAAATTTTTTTAAGCGATATATATTGAAAAATTATGCATAAAAGAGAAACATGGGCTTCCAAAATAGGGCTTGTTTTTGCTGCTGCAGGAAATGCTATAGGTCTGGGTAATATTCTTCGTTTTCCCTCTAAGGTTGCTCTTTATGGAGGCGGAGCATTTATTATTCCTTATTTTATCTCTTTGATAGTTCTCGGAATTCCTCTTATGATCTTAGAATGGGTAATAGGTAGATATGCAGGTTCTAAAGGCCATGGCTCTATGGCTGGCATTATGGGAGAATTTTTTAATCAATCATCCTTAGCAAGAGCTGTTGGAAGCTTAGGGGTTACTATTCCTTTTCTTATAGTTTGTTATTATATCTATATTGAATCCTGGACTTTGGGTTTTGCTATTTTATCTATTTTTCACAAAATGCCACATCCTGTACATTCTTCCGATCCTCAATTAGCTATGATGCCCTTTTTGGATTTTTATAGGAATTACACTCGGCCCTGTTTATGGGCTATTGTGTTTTTAATCATAACTTTATGTATTAATGCTTATCTTTTATATAAAGGGGTTGTAAAAGGTATTGAATTTACAGCTAAAATAGGAATTCCTCTCCTTTTTCTTATGGGAATAATTTTATCAATTGTTTCTTTATCTTTGAACCATTGGAAAGGCCTTGAAGGCCTTTGTTTTATTTTTAAACCTAATTTTAATAAACTTTTGAATCCTCAAGTCTGGGTAGAAGCAGCAGGACAAATTTTTTTTACTTTATCCTTAGCTATGGGAGCTATTGCTACTTATGCAAGTTATGTAAAAGAAAATGAAGATGTTCTAAAAATAGGTCTTTATACTGCAGGATTAAATGAATTTGTAGAGATAGTAATAGGAGGATCTATTGCTATTCCTGCAGCTTTTGCAATCTTTGGTGCTTCTTCTATTCCCACTCTTGCCAATGAAGGCACTTTTAGATTGGGTTTTATAAGCATGCCTGCTATTTTGATGAGTCTTCCTTTTGGCTGGTTTTTTTCTTTTATTTGGTTTTTTTTGCTTTTTATAGCAGCTTTAACCTCATCCCTTGCTTTGACTCAGCCATTAATTGCTCTTTTTGAAGATGAAATGAAATGGTCTCATAATAAAGCTGTAAGTATAGCTGTGCTTATGGTTTCCTTAGGAGCTTTTCTTTCAGCTTTTATTCCCGAGTTTCTTGACGAGCTGGATTTCTGGGCAGGAACTTTATTTCTTATTATTTTCGGTTTTATAGAGATCTTTGCCTTTGTATGGCTTTTTGGAGTAGATTCTTTTCATAAAGAATTGAATAAAAACGCCTTTTTAAGAATTCCCAAAATTTTTGTTTATATATTTTATAGCTTGTCTCTTATTTTTATAGGAGTTCTTTTTTATTTCTGGGCAATTGTAAAGTTTCCTCAGTATTTTTCACACATGTCTTGGAATTTAATTGTTGCACGAATTTTTATAGTTGTTTGTGTTTTACTACTGGCAATAGTATCAATTAGAAGTAAAAAATTTCTAAATTAAAAGATTTTTTCAAACAAAGTCTTGAAAAATTGATAAACAATGTTATAGAAATTTTTTAAATTTTTAAATTTAAATAAATATAAAGAATAGAATTTATAAGGAGGAGATCAAATGAAAAAATTGGGAGCAATTTTATTAACCTGTGGTCTTCTTTCTTTACCTTCTCCGGGTTTTTCTGTAACAGATGAAGAGATGTACAAACTTGTTCAAGAATTGATTAAGGAAGTTAAAGAGTTAAAGCAAGAAAACCAGTATTTAAAAAGTGAAATTGAAAGATTAAAAACCCAGCAGAAAGTCGAGATTAAAGAAGTTAAAAAAGAAGTTGCAGAAACTAAAGAAAAGCTTGCCAAAACAAAAGAAGGCGGAATGCTTTCTGGCTTTTTTTCTAAAGGTGGGTATGGTGCAGGAAAGTCAAAAGTAGATTTTTATGGTTATATAAAGGGTGATTTAATTTGGCAAGATTCTGCTTCAGTAGGAACAATATACTTATTGTGGGCTTTGCCAAAAAGCAAAGGAAGACATGATTCTACTTCAACTCTTACTTTTAGACACAGCAGATTTGGGTTAGATTTAATAAAACCTTACAAAGATTTTACTATAAAAGGAAAATTTGAGATGGATTTTTACACAGAATCTCACAATGAAGAACAAACTCCCTGGAATCCTCAGCATGCTCCTTTAAGAGCAAGACTTGCTTATCTTGAAGTTATTAAAAATTCTTGGGAATTCAGAGTTGGACATGACTGGATGACCATTGCTCAGCTTTATCCTCATCTATCAAACTTTCCAGCAGGATCTTATATGGGGAATTTGGGTTATAGATTAACTCAAATAAGGCTTACAAAAAACTTTAAACTATCCAATAAAGATCTTTTAAAAATCCAGTTAGCTCTTGATAAGCCTTTTAATTTTGGAAAATTAAATGGAGTAGCAGTATTTGATAACGAGCCTAATGCGGATTTTGGAGCTCCTGGGGTTGAAGCAAGAGTTGCTTATCAAACTAAACTCTTTGACAGACCCGCTTTATTTGCCTTGTTTGGTCATTATTCAGGACAGGAATATAAAAAAGACTATAAAAGTCTAACAGGAGCTGTAAAAACTACAAGTTTTTCTACAGGACTGGAATTGCGTTTACCTTTACCAGTTTTAGCAAAGTTTAAACCTACTCTTTCAGGAGAATTCTGGTATGGACAGGGATTAGGCGGTTATTATACAGGTGCTGTAGGACAAACTGCAAGAATCAAATATTATGATAGTAGTGCAGGCGGTTATGCTTATGCTACAGATCTAACTAAATTTGATAAAACTGCAGATAAAATAGTTTCTATTACTCCTATTCATGCTGTGGGAGGATGGGTGGAACTTGGATTGAAACTCACTCCAAAACTTCAAAGCTGGTTTGGATGGGGTGTGGATAATCCATTAAATAGTGACTTAAAGTATGTATCTGGTGCAAGACTTCAACAACAGATGTATTATGCACATTTTCTTTACAGGTTCGTGCCTGAACTTGGAACAGGGTTTGAATATCTCCGTGCTATTACTGATTACAGAAAAAGTGATGGAGATGATGGGATTGTTAATCGCTTTATGTTAAGTTTTTATTATTTCTTCTAAAAATTGAAAGACTGAAGAGGCCTCTTCAGCAAAATAAGATGAAGAGGCCTCTTTATATTAACTCTACTTCTACTTCTTCTCCTTCTTCATATCCTAACAAGTTTTCTGGAATACAAATTAAACCATCAGCTTTAACCAAGCTCATTATTAATCCAGATTTACTTAAAAGTGGAACAGCCCAAAGTTCTCCATCTCTTTTTTCCAAAAAAACCCTTATAAAATCTGTCCTTCCAGCTTGAGAATATATACTTTTAGATATTTTTGCTTTTATCTTAGGCTTAAAGGATCTTTTATTTAATCCCATCATTTTTTCTATAACAGGTTTTACAAAAAGATCAAAACAAATATATACCGCTACAGGATGTCCTGGCAATCCAAAAACAGGTTTGTCATTGCAAATTCCTGCAATAATAGGTTTGCCAGGTTTTATAGAAACTCCATGAAATAAAATACCAGGTTTACCTAATTCATTAATAATTTGGGCTGTCATATCCTTAGTTCCTGCACTTGTTCCCCCTGTAATTAAAATTATATCTGCTAATTCGTATGCCTTCTGCACCATTTCTTTAATTTTTTCATAATTATCTTCTACAATTCCCATTTTTAAAGAAACTCCACCTGTTTCATCTATCAGACCAGATAAAGTGAAAGAATTTATATCTCTGACCTTTCCAGGTGTAATTTTTTCAGTATGAGGAATAATTTCATCTCCTGTAAGGATAATAGCAATTTTAGGCTTTTTAACAACCTTTATTTCAGAAATTCCTAAGCCTGCAAGTGCTCCTATGTCCTGAGGCTTAAGCCTTTTTCCCGCAGGGATAACTACTTCTCCTTTTTTAGCATCCTCGTCTTTTAAAATCACATTTTCGTGTGGAGAAACGGCTTTAAAGATTTCCACCAGATTTTCTCCAGCCAGACTTGTATGTTCAACCATTACCACTGCATCTGCTCCAGGAGGTAGCATACCGCCAGTATGGATATAGGCACACTCCCCCCTTTTTAGCTCAAAGGAAGGCACCTCTCCCATGGGGATTTCTCCCTTTAGGGTGAGATAGGCAGGGGTTGTTTCCTTTGCACCAAAGGTATCAGCAGCATTTACAGCATAGCCGTCAACTGTTGAACGTTCAAACCCTGGGAGATCCTCAGGGGCTTTTATATCTTCGTAAACTACCCTTTCATAGGCTTTTTCTATAGGAATTGTCTCGGCTTCAAGAACTCTAAATTTTAGGTGAGATAAAAGCAGTTCAAGGGCTTTTTTTCTTGAAAGATAACCCTTATCCAACATGTTTGTTATTATACACCTTTTTCTTTTATTAGCACAGAGCTCCAGAAAATAAAAAAAATATTTCAGATGCCTTAAAAATTTTCTTTCTTGGGTAAACTATCAATCCAAAAGAGCTCTTTTTTTAAAATCTTTTAAAAATTGCTTTAAACCTGATATTTTTTTTAAGAGGAACATAAGAAGATGCCTTGATTTCTAAAAGTTTTATTATTTTTCATCTTATAAGAATTTTTACGAGAGAGGCATAGTATTTTTGGAAGCCGGAGAGCTAATCCTGTATCTCAAAATGAAGTTTGGGTGATTTTAATTAAGCGTTTACTGACGTTAGTGGAATAAGGAGAAGTCTTTTTATTTGATAAGATATATTTCACTCCAAGAGAAGCAACCTGAAAAAATTCTTTCGGGTACCTTTTCAGACCTGACCAGACTGCAGGAGGAGTTGACCCTTACAGGAAAGAACCTTTGCTCCTGTTGATATCCCTAAGTTTTGGAAGATATGCCCAATCCAAAAAATCCCTCTTTAGGTTGTAAGTTTCATCTCTGCTGTTCTTTGGCTATGGAGGAATGCAAATTTTCTCCCTCCATTCTTTATAGTGAAGAACATCGCGTTGCCTGTTACTATGCAATTTCTTAAAAAAATTGCAAAAATTAAAAGAATAACATTCTAAAATAAAGGAAAATAAATGATAAATTTAGAGATTTTAATTATTTATAAAATTTTTAAACTTGTTTTTTGTTCTAAATTTTTTAAAATTTATTAAAAAAGGTTAAAAATTAGTTAAAAATGTTATTAAATACTTTAAAAATGGAGGGAAAAAGATGAAGTTAACTCGTAGAGATTTTCTAAAGCTTTCAATAAGTTCCCTTGTCCTGAGCTCCTTTAGTTTGGATCTTAGTTCTGTTAAGGCCTATGCTAAGGAGCTCAGGATAAAAAATGCTAAAGAAATAACCACTGTTTGCCCCTATTGCTCTGTTGGTTGTAGCATCGTTGTGTATACTAAAGGGGGCAAGGTGGTTGCCACTGAGGGTGATCCTGACAGCCCCATTAATGAGGGAAGCCTCTGTCCTAAAGGTGCATCACTCTATCAGCTTGCCAATAATCCATACAGGGTGCTAAAGCCTCTTTATCGTGCTCCTTATAGTGATACCTGGAAGGAGGTCTCCTGGGACTGGGCTCTTGACAGGATTGCCAAACTGGTAAAAGAGACCAGGGATAAGTATTTCATTCACAAAGATGAAAAAGGAAGGGTAGTAAACAGGCTTGAGGCAATTGCGCATGTAGGTTCTGCTGCACTGGATAATGAGGAGTGTTATATTCTTCAAAAATTTATCCGTGCTTTAGGAATTGTTTATATTGAACACCAGGCGCGAATATGACACAGCGCCACCGTGGCGGCTCTGGCAGAGTCGTTCGGAAGAGGCGCTATGACAAATCACTGGATTGACCTCAAAAATTCTGATGTGATTCTTGTAATGGGTGGCAACCCTGCAGAAAACCACCCTGTTTCTATGAAATGGATAATGAAAGCTAAAAAGGAAAGAGGAGCTAAACTTATTGTTATAGACCCCAAGTTTTCCCGTACTGCTGCCAAGGCTGATATTTATGCTCAGATTCGTCCAGGAACTGATATTGCCTTCCTGGGTGGTCTTATTAAGTACATTATTGATAATGAGCTTTATTTCAAAGATTATGTGGTAAACTACACTGATGCTCCTTTTATAGTGGTGCCTGAGTTTAAGCTTCCTGATGATCTGGGTGGAGTCTTTTCTGGTTTTGATCCAAAGACAAGGAAGTATGACAAGTCCACTTGGAAGTTTGAGCTTGACGAAAACGGAGTGCCAAAGAAAGATCCTACATTAAAACATCCCCGCTGCGTATTGAGGCTTCTTCAGAGGCACTTTGCAAGGTATACTCCTGAAAAAGTTTCTGAAATCACCGGTATTCCCAAGGATAAGATCCTTGAGATTTATAAGATTATTGCCTCAACTGGAAAGCCCAATAAGGTGATGACAGAGTGCTATGCCATGGGATGGACTCAGCACACAACTGGTGTGCAGAACATAAGGGCTATGGCCATTATTCAGCTTCTTCTTGGAAACATCGGAATGGCAGGTGGTGGAGTGAACGCACTTAGAGGTGAATCAAATGTTCAGGGTTCAACTGACCATTGTATACTCTTCCACATCCTGCCTGGATATCTACCCACGCCAAAGGTAACAGATGTGGACTTAAAGACTTACATTAAGCACTATACTCCTATCACCAAGGAGCCAAAGAGCCTTAACTGGTGGCAGCATCGTCCCAAGTATATAGTGAGTCTGCTTAAGGCTTTTTATGGAGATTATGCCAAGCCTGAAAACGAGTTTTGTTATCAATACCTGCCCAAGAGGGATGAAAAGAGGACCTATGCCTGGCTTGACCTCTTTGACGCTATGTATCGGGGAGAGATTAAGGGATTTTTCTGCTGGGGCCAGAATCCTGCCTGCTCCACAGCAAATGCCAATAAAGTGAGGGAGGCTCTTTCCAAGCTTGACTGGATGGTAACTGTCAACCTCTGGGACAACGAGACTGCCTCTTTCTGGAGAGGCCCTGGAATGGATCCAAAGAAGATAAAGACAGAAGTATTTTTCCTCCCCTGTGCAGCTTCTGTGGAAAAGGAAGGGAGTATTACAAATTCTGGAAGACTTGCCCAGTGGCGCTACAAAGCAGTGGAGCCACCTGGTGAGTGCAAGCCTGATGCTGAGATTGTAAATGAGCTTTACAAGAGAATAAAAGCACTTTATAAGAAAGAAGGTGGAGCATTCCCGGAGCCTATTCTTCATCTCAACTGGAATTATGGAGAAGACAAAGTTGACACAACTCTTATTGCCAAGGAGATCAATGGATACTTCACTGCTGATAAGGTGGTAAAAGGTAAGAAGTTCAAGAAGGGTCAGCAGGTGCCAAACTTTGTGTATCTGCAGGATGATGGATCTACTGCCTGTGGAAACTGGCTCTATTCTGGTAGCTATCCAGAAGAAGGCAATATGATGGCAAGAAGGGGTAAGAAAGATCCCACAGGGCTTGGTCTTTATCCTGAATGGGCCTGGTGCTGGCCACTTAATAGAAGAATTCTCTACAACCGTGCCAGTGTGGATCCCTATGGAAAGCCCTGGGATCCTGAAAGGCC
>Ga0256842_1001232_pt1 | contig 21021 bp, 20 predicted proteins | sample 4559240metaG_FD_185973 | JGI IMG/M metagenome (GOLD analysis project Ga0256842, IMG submission 185973) | Hydrothermal vent microbial communities from Guaymas Basin, Mexico - 4559-240 | ecosystem: Environmental > Aquatic > Marine > Hydrothermal vents | place: Mexico: Guaymas Basin | collected... | reverse complement strand
CGCAAAAATATGAAGAAAAATAACCTAACTTTTCCAAATCAGAAGGGAAAACCAATATCAAATCCTACTATGAGATGGGTTTTTCAATATTTTTTCTCCGTGGTTTTAATTTTATTTGAAGGAGGGGTTCAATTGGATTATTTTAATGAAAATCATGAGATTATTTTGGAGTGCTTAGGGGATGATTATGAAGAGTTTTATGATTAGTTGTTTTATATTAGTTTAAGTTTAGAGGGGTGATGAATGTCGGATACTACCTATAATTCCTGCAATTCCACTCTCAACTATCTTATTTTCAATAGATGAAATTCCTAAAGGTCGCATCTCTCCGTTTCCTTTTTAACTTATCAACCTACTTTATCAATTCCTACTGCCTTATTTCTATCAAGGCTAAAGTAGCAATCTCTCAGAAACTCCACATTAAGATGATGAACTAGGCTTATAAATTCAAATGTTGGGTCACTTTTGTAAAGTTTTATTCAGTTCAGTGCTTGACATTATAAAATTTCTCCCCTTTCATTAAATTGTAAATCCCTTCAAGTGGTTTATTTCAACCTCAATAGGCATTACCCTATTTACAGCTCTACTATGAATTTATCCGACTATCTTGCTAAATTAATACCTAATCTTTACCTGAGCTGGATTGTCCAGCTTGATTGCCTTAGCTTTGCTTGGCACACTCATTATTTACTTCTTATTATTTTTAAATTAAAGTTTCTGCGACAAAAGTTTTAGTTACTTTTCCACCGAATTTATATACACCATCTTCTAAGTTTATATATAATTCATCTTTAGTTTTTGGAAATGCTCTAATATTATCTCCAACTAATTCCTCTTTATTTGCTCGTACAAACGATGCAACCATTCCAGTTCCACATGCTAAAGTTTCATCTTCTACACCTCGTTCATAAGTTCGCACAAATATATCATTGCCATCAATTGAAGCTATATTTACATTTGCATTATATTTATATCTTAATTCTCGCATCTCTAAAATATCAAAATTTTCTATATCATCTCTAAAACATATTAGATGAGGAACACCAGTATCAATCAGCCACCAACTTTCACCATTTTCAACTATATCAGTTTGTATAATATTTGGTGGAGTCATATCACTTACCACATATAATCCATTAATAGTGGCTCTGATAACTCCTGCTCCTGTTAGAAATTCTGCTTTACCATCTTTTGATATTCCCTTTTCGTGTGCAAAATGAGCCACAGCACGACTAGCATTTCCACACATAGCAGCATAACTTCCATCAGAATTATAAAAATCCCATTCAAAATCGTAATCTTTATGAGGGATAACCACAACTAATCCATCTGCACCAACACCTTGTTGGCGATGACAAAGTTTTTTAGCTTCTTCGCTTCTATCCTCTTTTTTATTTGAGTAATAGATAATAAAATCATTTCCATTTGCTGAATATTTTGTAACTGTCATTGCTTATCCTTATTATTTTTATATTAAGGATTATAAAATAAATAACTTCCAAAGGGTAACCGAGGGATTGCCCCTACCGTAGAGGTATGCCTCTTGTAGGTACCCTAAAAATATCGGTTTTATTTATTTGATTATCCTAAAGTGTCCAAATTTTAAATCTTTTGCCTTTGATTTTAATTCTCTCTACATTTTTTAGAACTTTAATAAAAGTATCTTTATCTATTGCCACAAACGATACTTTTGGAGTTATATTAATATTTCCAATATGAGATGATTTTATATCTAAATCTTTACATAAAGTTCCTAAAATATCACCTTTTCTCACCTTTTGTTGCTTTCCACCAGCAATTACAAGAGTTACAAGAGATGTCTGAATTGGAAGTTTTTTAATTCTATTTTCAAAGCTCTTTTTTATCACTTTTGGTGCAATAAAGTTTAATTTATCTTTTTGTTCAATTTGATATATGCTAATCGCTATACCTTTTGCATCCAATCTTCCTGTTCGCCCAATTCTATGAGTATAATTTTCTGGTTTATCAGGTAAATCAAAATTAACAACAAGATTAACATCATCAATATCTAGCCCTCTTGAAGCAATATCTGTTGCAACTAATATTGGAATAGAACGATTTGAAAATCTTATAAATATCTCATCTCTCTCATATTGACTAAAATCTCCATGAAATGCAAGAGAGTCAAATCCCAATTTATAAAGCATCTCATCAACTCTATCAACCTCAACTTTTGTGTTACAAAATATAATACTAGATTCTGGTTTATAGTGAGATAAAATATCAATAAGCATCTTATCTTTATCTCCAGTTACATAAGCAAACTCCTCTATTGAGTCATCTGTTAAAATATCTCCACTAACTTTTACAGGCTTTTTACAAACCTCTTTTACAAGAGATTCTATCTTTGGTGGAAATGTTGCTGAAAATAAAATTGTTTGTTTGTCATTTGGCATAATATTAGATATTCTAACTACTTCATCATGAAATCCCATATCCAAAAGTCTATCTGCTTCATCCAAAACCATAACTTTAATATCAGAAAAATCAATAGTCTCTCGTGATATATGGTCATTTAATCTACCAGGAGTTCCCACAATTACATTTGAGCCTTTTTCAAGAGATTTAACCTGAGGAGTTAAAGGTACACCACCACAAAGAGTTAAAACTTTTAAATCTTTTATATATTTTCCAAGGTTTCTTGCTTCGTTTGCAACTTGAGATGCTAGTTCCCTTGTTGGTAAAATTATAATTAATTGAGGATTTTTAGAACTTGCATCAATTTTAAGTAAAGAACTTGTTAAAAATGCTACAGTTTTTCCTGAACCAGTTTTTGCTTGAGCTATCATATCTTTATTTTCTAAAAGAGCTTTAATTGAGTTTTGTTGAATTGGAGTCATATTTGTGTAACCTAAAGAGGATAGAGAATTTATCATATCTATTGGTAAAGTTGTATCTTTAAAATTTGTTGTCATTATTTTGCTTTTTATTAAGTTTGAGGAGGTATTAAAATTATATACTATTTTAAAAAGGTAATCAAAACAGATTACCTTAAAAGAGGATTCTTACTTTTGAGCTTTTTTAAATTCAGCTATCATCATGAGAGCTTCATCTTTTAAAAGGAGCTTCTCTTTTTTAAGAACTTCAATTTCTTGGTCACTTAAAAGACTTCTACCTTCATCTGCATCTGTTATTTTTTGATCAAGCTCATTATGCTTTTCAAAAATTTTTGTAAAGTGTCCATTTTCTTTTTTAAGTTGGTGTATCTCTTCTCTATATTCGTGTAACATTATTAACTCCATTATATTTTTTATAATTGTACTATTATTTTACTAACTATTAACTTTATTTTTGATATAATTTTTTATGAATTATAACTCATTATTAAAATCATATAACTTAAAAGTAACACAGCCTAGAATTAAAATTCTTCAACTAATAGACCAAAGAGGTCATATCGCAATTGACGATATATATAATGAAATATCACAGATATATGAAAAACTATCATTAGCAACGGTGTATAAAAATATACTTACAATGCGTAATATTGGATTAATTATAGAGATACCAATAGTAGGTAAAAAACCAAAATATGAATTAACAAAAAATAGTCATTTACATTTTATATGTAAAGAGTGTGGTGCCATAGAAGATAAAGAAATTATTGATAATCTTAAAGATATATTTAAAACCATAGCACTTAAAGATCAGTTTATTATCTCATCTTTACAAAATAATATATATGGAGTTTGTCTTAAGTGTCAATAGATAGAGAGCTTAACTTAGCATCTCTATCATCTTTTTAGCCTCATCTAAACTATTGTCTAGCTTATAAGCTTTTTTATACATACTCAAAGCCTCTTCTAAGTTTTTCATATCATATAGCGTATTTGCATAATTAAAATAGTGAGGTGCATACTCATCATCTAACTTTATAGAAATTTTATGATATGTAATTGCTTGAGTTTTTAAAGATAATTTATTATAACAATTTGCCAATATAGCATAAGCCATATCATCATCTTTATCTATTTTAATAATATCTTCATATACATCTTTTGCCTCTTCATACTCTTTTAACTGTATCAAAACAAAACCATATTTACCCAATGTTTCTGTATTATTCTTTTCAACAATCAACGCACTTTGTAACGCCTTTTTTGCTTCATCAAAATCTTTTTTCTCTATCGCCTCATCTGCTAAACTAATTAGCTCTTCAAAACGACTTGGTCTAACAACTGGTCTTTGAAAACTTTTACCTATATTACTAATGCTACCAATCTGCTCATCTTCCCTTTTAGCTTCAAAATCTACACCTCTTTTTGGATAATCACCAGAAAAAAGTTGTCTAAAAAAGCTATAAAATATGCTTAGTGTTAATAGTAATAAAAGAAACTGAAATATTGTCATATATTCTCCAATAAAATAATTCCTTATCATAGAGTAATTGAGCTTAAATTCTGATGGATTTTAAATATGAATAATCAGAATTATACTTTAAGCTTATATATAGTATAGGGATATAACTCTTGGAAGATAATAATAAAGGATTTGGCTCATAGTAATCTCAGAGGTCTGTCATTTTCAACGCACCATTTTTTAACTGAAGCCATCACTTCCACCAAAGGGGAAGCTATAATATTTTAAACCTCTACCTCTATTTGTTGTCCATCTTTTAAAATTGCTCTACTTAAAGCATCATCTATTTTATCAAATACAGAATCTAGTGTATCTTTATCACTTATCTCTGTAACTCCACAAAATAACTTTATTGGATTTTTCTCTTCTATATCAAAGATAAGCTTTTCTGCCAAAACAATTGCTCCACTTAGAGATGTATTTGATGTTATAATAATATATCTAACTTCTGATATTTTTCCAAAATAATCATTTACTCTAATTCTATCTAAAACAGTTGTCCCTATTATCTCTAAAATATCATCTTTTGTATTCGATGGAATCTCAATACATAAAAGAGCCAAATTAATTTTATATCGTTGAGTTCTTGCCATCTCATGTAAAAGTATATCTTCTATAAAAGATTTATTATAAGCATCTGTTACTGTATCTTTTTCTATAATATCAATCAAACATCTATTATAATCATCTTGTGTTATATGCTTTTCATTAAAAGTGATAATATCTTGTTTATATTCTTGTTTATGTTTTGCAATATGAAACATTAATAATATTGTATATATAAATGTACTAAGAATTACATTACCAATAACAATAGATATAAACATCTCTTTATATATAAATGTATTTGGTAAAGAGTGACTCATAATAATTGCTAAAGCCCCTTTACTTCCTGCAAGACTTAAAGATTCTATCCATCTTGATGGGAGATTAAAAGCTTTAATCATTGTAAATATACTACCATATCTAATAATAGTTGTGATTATAAATATCATAATAATCTCTTTATAGTGTAAAATCATATCATCTATATTAATAATATTTGCAATAATAACAAATACAATTGCATTGGCAAATATTCCAATAAACATCGCCTCTTTTTTATATTCTCTAAACTCTTTTTTTGTAATTGCTGGAACTTTTTTAATAAGCTCTAAAATATTTCTTTGTATATTAATTTGATTATCTATATTTCTATTAATATTTTCATTTGATAACTCTTTTTGAAGTAATATTTTGAAAGTAAGCACAGAAGATACTATTGATAATATCCCTGCAATGTGGAAATGTTCTGCTAATAAAAATGATACTATTACAACTAGATATATAATCAAAAATTGATCAAATGTATTTTTAAGTATTTTAATAGAGAAATATCCAATAGATGCAATAACTACTCCAATAACTATAGATAAAATTAGTACTCTAACTAGTGTTATATTTATAGATAAGAATGTTACATCTCCACCATTTAATAGAGGAATAGCAATAAAATAAAATATTATAAGTGCAGTAACATCATTAAATAGAGATTCTGACTCAGCATAAACTTTGAGTTGTTCAGGTAGTTTAAACTTATTCATAATTGATGCTACAGTGATAGCATCTGTTGCCATAAGCATACTAAATAAAGCAATTAAAATACCAATATTCCATTGATATTGTGGTAATAAATAAGGTGTAATAATTGATGCTATTAATATAGATATAATAACAGCAATAAATGCCAAATAAAATATCTCTTTTGCATGTTTTTTAAGTTCTGGAATGGATAAATTTAAAATATCAGGCAATAAAATTATGGGTAACATTAGATATAATATCTCATCAAATTCTTCGTGATTTATGATAAATAAATTTGGGAAAAGATAAGATACTAAAAATGCTAGAACTATAATAGATAAAGTTGAAGGTATTTTAAATGACTCTTCTATAATTCTAGAAAATATTATTATAATTAAAAGTACCGTTATAAGTATTAACATCATAAAAGACTCACTTTATGTTTATTTTACCATTTTTTGATTAAAGAGTTATTTATATGTTAGATATTTAAGTACTATAAGTTTTATTTTAGCTTCAATGGATATGATTTGATATAAATTTAGAACTTATTAATCTGGAGTATATTATGCTAAATAAAGACATATCTTTTTCACTATGGTTAGATTTTATTGAGAGGGACTTTTTAAATAACAAATTTGTAAAACTTATAAATAAAGGTATAATCAATGGTGCAACTAGCAATCCATCTATCTTTGCATCTGCTATTACAACTTCATCTGCGTATAAAGAGCAATTAGAATCACTAAAAGGTAAATCTGCAAAAGATAAATATGAGGCATTGGCTATACAAGATATTAAAACAGCAGCTATCGCTTTAAGAGAGTGTTATGATAGTGGAGATGATGGTTATATTAGTATTGAGGTTGATCCATTTTTAAGTGATGATACAGATGCTACAGTAGCTGAGGGAAAAAGATTGTTTAAAGCAATTGGTGAACCAAATGTTATGATTAAAGTTCCTGCAACAGAAGCTGGATATAATGCTATGGGTAGATTGATAGAGATGGGAATTAGTGTAAATGCAACTCTTATATTCTCTCCTGCACAGGCTAAAAAATGTTTAGATGTTATGGCTCATTCAATTTCTGAATATACAAATATTGGTGGTGGAAGAGTAGAAGCTGTAATAAGTGTATTTATTAGCAGATTTGATAGACTTATTGATAGTCAATTAAAAGAGTTAGGAGTTGAAACCTCTAAATTAGGTATTATGAATGGTGCTAAAATTTATAATATAATAGAAAAAAACCATACACCAGCTATTAAAACATTATTTGCAAGTACTGGTGTTAAAGGTGATGAATTAAAAGCTGATTATTATATAAGAGAACTTATGGCTAATCATACTGTTAATACAACTCCACTTGATACTATCAATGCTTATATAGAAAATGGGATTACAAAAGAACAAAAACTTCCTATATCTAATGAAAATATTAATAATTATTTTGAAAAACTAGAAAAAAATGGAATTGATATGGAAGAGATTTATGAAAATTTATTTAACGATGGTGTGAAAGCATTTGAAGATTCATTTAAAGAGATGTTAGAGAGTATAGAATAATGCATGATACAGAGAAACGACTTCAACTATATTTAAAAAGTTTGGCTTCTAATGGTGGAAGTGATTTACATATTAAATCAGGTACTATTGTTCGTATTAGAGTTAGTGGTGATTTGCAAAAGCTTGGTAAAGAAGTAATGACAACCAAAGAGATTGATACAATGTGTAGTGAGATTTTACTCCCTAAGCAATATGAAGCTCTTCAAGAAAATCGTTCAAGTGACTTTACTTATGTAATGGGAAAAGAAAAAGCAAGATTCAGAGCTAATATCTTTTTTCAAACAGATGGAATGAGTTGTGTTTTTAGGATTATTCCAACAAGAATTATGACAATGGAGGAATTAAACCTTCCAAAAGCTTTAGATTATTTTACACATCTTAAAAGAGGTCTTGTTGCAGTAACAGGAATTACAGGTTCTGGTAAATCAACAACTCTCGCAGCGATGATAGATAGAATTAATAAAACACAAAAAAAACATATTATTACAGTTGAAGATCCAATTGAGTTTGTTCATAAAGATAGAGAGTGTTTGATTAACCAAAGGGGTGTTGGTCAAGATACTTTATCTTTTGCTGACGCGTTAAGAGGAGCATTAAGGGAAGATCCTGATATTATTCTTGTTGGAGAAATGAGAGACCTTGAGACAATAGAAATGGGTCTTCATGCTGCTGATACTGGTCACTTGGTTTTTTCAACTTTGCATACAAAAAATGCTCAAGAGACTATAGAAAGAATTATTGGGGTTTTTGAAAAAGAGGAACAGGACCGTATTCGTGGAGCTTTAGCTAATACGCTAGAGGGAGTTGTAGCTCAAAGACTTGTTAAAACAAAAGATGGTGGACGAGCTGCTTGTATTGAGATTTTAATTAGAACCGCTAGAGTCGCACAATTAATTGCAGAAAGTAGAGATGAGATGATTACAGAAACTCTTGCTGATGGTAAAGAGACTTATGGTACTCAAACATTTGACCAAGCAATTATGGATATCTATTATGATAATAGAATTACTCTTGAAGAGGCATTAGGGAATGCTACAAATCCAAGTGATATGAAACTTATGATGTCATTATCAGGAAGAGAAGATCCAAATGATGTCAAAGTTGAAGCTGATGCAGAGGAAGAAGAAGAGGATATGGGATATGAATTTAAAGATTAAAATATTATGAATATAAATTTAAAAAATAAAACAGTTCTCTTAGGAATTACAGGAAGTATATCTGCTTATAAATCTTGTGAAATTGCACGTCTTTTTATTAAAGCAGGTGCAACTGTTCATATTGTAATGACACCAAGTGCCAAAAAATTTATATCTGCTTTAACATTTGAAGCACTAACAAGAAATAAAGTTTTATCTGATGATAGTGAAAGCTGGAGTAGTGATTTAAATCATATAGATATTGCAAATAAATGTGATATATTTATAATTGCTCCAATCACAGCTAATACTATTAATAAACTTAGTAAAGGTATTGCTGATAATATACTTTTGCAAACTGCTCTTGCTTTTAAAGGTAAAATTTTAATCGCTCCATCTGCCAATACTCAAATGTTGAAAAATCATTATACAAATGGTTCGTTAAAAATGTTAAAAGTCAATGATTGTATAGTGATTGAGAGTCAAACTAAACTTTTAGCTTGTGGAGATATAGGAGATGGTGCATTAGCTGAACCTTTAGAGATTTTTTATCAAGGGGCAAAAGCTCTTTTAGAAGAGGATTTTTGGCTTGATAGAAAAGTGGTAGTTACAGGTGGTGGAACAAGAGAAAAGATTGATGAAGTTAGATATTTATCAAATTTTTCTAGTGGAAAGATGGCAAACTCTGTAGCATTGGCTCTTTATCTAAAAGGTGCAGATGTTTGTTATATCACAACAACAGATAATCAAAATTTACCAAATGATATTTATACTATTGATATTGATAGTAGCCAAGAGATGCTAGGATATACTATTGATGCAGTTAGAGTGGCAAAAAAAGGTAAAATGAGTAAAACTTCTATGAATAGTGTAGATGCACCTCATCTTATTCAAAAAAGAGCATATCTGTTTATGATCTCTGCCATATCAGATTTTACCCCTAAATATCCTCAACAAGGGAAGGTTAAAAAATCTATGGTTGGTGATGAATGGAATATAGAGTTGAAATCTACAAAAGATATTTTAACAGAGGTTAATAAAGATAGTTTAGTAACTATTGGATTTAAAGCAGAGATGGATAGTTCTTCTGGGTTAGATAATGCAAAAAATATGCTTCATAATAAAGATTTAGATGCTGTTTGTTATAATCTTTTAGCAGATAGTGATAGTTTTGGAACGGATGATAATAGTATCTCTTTTATTAGTAAAGATGGTGTTATAGATTTTGGTTTAAAAAGTAAAGATGAATTATCTTTTAAAATTTTAGATGAAAGTAAAAAATTAACCAATGAGTAAAAACTCTCTTGAACATCTAGCAATTATAATGGATGGTAATGGTAGATGGGCAAAAAATAGAGGTAAAAATAGAACTGCTGGTCATAAAAAAGGTGCAGAAGTTGTAAGAGATATTACAACTTTTTGTTCTAATCATTCCACAATCAAAACTCTTACTTTATATGCTTTTAGTACTGAAAATTGGAAAAGACCAAAGTTAGAGGTTGAATTTTTAATGAAATTATTAGATAATTGGTTAAAAAATGAATTAGATAGTTATCAAAAGAATAATATTAAATTTCAAGCAATTGGAGATATTACAAAGTTTTCAGCAAAACTTCAAGAGAGAATATTAGAAACTCAAAAGAAGACAAAAAATAATATGGGATTAACACAAGTTTTGGCTCTTAATTATGGCTCACGTACAGAGATAGTTGATGCTGTTAATCGTAGTATAAATCAAGGGAAAACTATAATTACAGAGGATGATATAAGTGATAATCTTGATACACCTTATAGTGATTTAGATTTGTTAATTCGTACAAGTGGAGAAAAAAGAGTCTCTAATTATCTTTTATGGCAGTTAAGTTATAGTGAATTTTATTTTACTAATACCCATTGGCCTGATTTTACAACAAAAGAGTTAAAGATAATTATAGAAGATTTTAAAAACAGAAACAGAAGATTTGGAGGAGTATAGATGGAGTTAATTTTTATTTTTATATTTGGTATAGTGATAGGTTCATTTTTAAATGTGGTGATATATAGGATTCCAAAAGAGGAGAGTATAGTATTTCCTGCTTCAAAATGTCAAAGTTGCCAAACACCTCTTAAGTGGTATCATAATATTCCAATTTTTTCATGGTTATTCTTAAAGGGTGAATGTGCTTTTTGTAATGATAAAATATCAAAACAGTACCCTATTGTTGAGTTTGTAACAGGTTTGATTTTTGTTTTAGTATATACTAAACTTGGATTAACTTGGCATATGGGAGTGGTAGCAGTTGTATTTACAACACTTTTGGCTCTTACAATGATAGATTTTAAATATATGGCAATTCCTGATAGTCTAAACCTATTAGCATTAACTTTAGCAATGGTTCAACCTGATTTTATTAGTGGAATCCAAAATGCACTTTTAGCAGCTGGTGGATTTAGCTTATTTAGATTTTATCTATCTTATGCTCTTAACAAAGAGGCAATGGGTGAGGGAGATATAATGATTGCAGGAACAATGGGGGCATTATTAGGTTTCCCACTGTTTTTCTTTGCGCTATTTTTATCTGCTTTATTAGCAATTGTTCCATCTCTGTTAGCAAAAGACCATATGGTTCCATTTGTCCCATTTTTGGCTCTTGCAACATTTATAGTATTTTTATATGATGAATGGTTTGCACAATTAGGATTATGGATTTTAAATGGCTAAAATAAGATGGTATGTATTATCAAATTTTTTTAAAACATTTTTGACAATATTTATACCACTTTTTTTTGTAATATCACTAGTTTATGTAATTAAAATTGCATCTCTAACAACTAAAATAGAGATCTCTTTTAGTGAATTAATAGAGGTCTTTGGTTATTTTATACCTATGATTTTATTTTATACACTTCCTATCTCTTTTATTGCTTCTGTATCATCTATGTTTTTTAGATTATCACAAGATAATGAGCTAATTGCCCTATTTTCACTTGGAATTAAAGCTAGTTATATCGTTAGAATTATCGCTTATATATCAATTTTTATCTCATCTTTATTACTATTTTTATCTCTGCTTGTTATGCCTCATAGTAAGTATAAATTTTTATATTTTAAAGAAAAAAAGTTTAGCGAAGCAAGATTAAATATTGTACCAAATCAATTAGGGCAGAAGTTTGGTGATTTTTTTATATATGTAAAGAGTAAAAATGAAAATCAGCTAAGAGATGTCGTTATCTACAATAAAAATAAAAATAATTTTGATCAACTTTTTTTATCTAAAAATGGTGAAATAAAAGATGATAATGGTCTTTTCTCTTTGGTTTTATATAATGGAACGGGCTATACATATTCACATGAAACCTTAAAAGAGATACAGTATGACTCTATGCATATTTATGATAATATAGATATGAAAGAGATGAGTTTTCAAAATTCTTTAATCTATTGGAGTGAAGCCAAACATAATAATGGTGTAAAAAGACGACTTTTATTTAGTATATTTAGCAGTTTTATCCCCATACTTAGTTTGTATATAATTGCATCTTTTTCTATAATAAATGCAAGATACCAAACTAACCACTCATTTTTGGTAACTGCGAGTATCTCTTCTATATTTTATCTTTTGGCTGTAGCTATCAAACAAAATGCAAATGAGGTAATTTTTATAAGTAGTATTATACTATCAATTATAGCCTCTATTTTTATATTTAAAAAACGAATAAGTAGTTTTTATTGATAAATAAAATAAGAGTAAAAGCAGTAATAGCCTATGATGGTTCTAAATTCTTTGGTTTTCAACAACAAAAAGAGACAAACCAAACAGTTACAACTATGATAGAAAAAGCATTTAAAAAATTAAATATTAATCCAGCAATTATTGGAAGTGGAAGAACAGATGCTGGAGTTCATGCTACAGGACAAGTTATTAGTTTTGATATTCCCATTTATTGGAGTGATTTAAATAGATTAAAAATTTCAATTAATAGACTACTCAAAAATATATATTTTAAGCATATCTCTAAAGTAAATAAAAATTTTCATGCAAGATTTGATGCTAAAAAAAGAGTTTATAGATATATATTTAAAACAACAACTCCATCAATATTTGAAGATAGTTTTATCTCATATTATCCACAATTTAATAAAGTTAAACTACAAAATGCACTTAAAGTATTTGAAGGGGAGCATGATTTTAGCTATTTTTTAAAAACAGGTTCTGTAACAAATACTAATATCAGAATTATATATAAATCATATTATAGAGAGAAAAAAGGTTATTATTATATATATTTTGAGGCAAATGGATTTTTAAGGGCTCAAGTAAGGATGATGATAGAGTTTTCAATGAGATGTGCCACTAATAAATTATCAATAGAACAACTCAAAGCTCAATTACATTTGGTCAAAAAAACTTCATCATCTCTCGCCTCTGCACAAGGTTTATATTTGGCAAGAGTGATATATTAATGATGTAACTGATGTTACGCATATTTAAATTATTTTCAAAATTCAAAGGCAACCACAAGGGATTGCCCCTACAAAAGGTTGATTATCCGTAGGGGTATCCCCTTGTGGGTACCCTAAAATATGGATAATTATAAATATTTATATAAAGTGCGTAACATCAGTGATGTAATTCCTATTAAACTCATTTTTAGATTCCGTGTCTCAAGCACGGAATGACAAACAACCCCATACTATAATGACAAACAACCATACTATCTTAATCAAGCATGGAATGACGGTTGTTTGTCATTCTAAATTTAATTCAGAATCTAGTTTTGAAATAAGTCTCATAATTTATATTTTATTATATATTAATTAAGTGGCATTCCATTAACTATAAGTTTACTTTTACTATATTTTATAGTATAAACAAAATTATCTTTTTCTGTTTTAGGAGGAAGCATAGCTAACATTGCACCTCTTGGGGTTTTTAATATTGTCTTATAATTTGCTTTTGAAAGTTCAATTCTTGCATCTAAATTTAATGCAGATAAAGCCATCATTGGATTAACTGATATTAATTGTGCTATTTTTGGGTCTTTATCAATAGTAAGTTTTACATTTATTTTAAATCCACCAACTGCTTTTTTATTATCAATAATATTAACAGCACTTAAATCTTCTATCTCAAGAAATACACCATTAGAAACAACAGTTGCAACAAGAGCTTGAAGTTTTGGGTCTTCTAAACCAATATTAGGATTTTCTTGAGCTAATTTTGAAATCTCTTCATAAGCTTTTGCATCTATATTTCCAATTTTTACATCTATATTTGCTTTTTCTACATGTAAAGATTTTCCTTCTAAATTAGAATCCAATAATTCCATACCACTTTTATAAACAACATCATAAGAATTTTTATTTAAAACTGACTCTGTTTTAATAAACGCATTTTTAAGGTTTAAATGCTCACCTTTAAATTTTGCACCTTTTGCTTTTATATTTAAATCACCGATAGATAGATTAATAATTTGTTTTTCGGGTTTATCTATATCAAAAAGACCATCTATATTAATACCACTAATTTTGATTATAGCTTCTGGTGTAGTCTCATTAATATCTTTTAGAGTTGTTTTAAACTCTTTTGTTTTGATATTATAATTGGTATATACCTCTATAGTCTTATCTTTAACTAGATGAGTTAATAGTTTTTGCTCATCTTTTGTTAGATTCATATCTTTTGGTAAAGCAGTAAGATACATTGTTGAATTATATCCATCAGTTGTATAATTCATATCATTATTTATCTTTAGTCCTACCAAACCAAGTGAGTCAATAGATGTATTTTTATCTATCACTATTGGTGAAGCTACTAGAGAATAAGATTGGTTATCCAAACCTACTTTTCTATTTTTTACACTTACGCCATACTCTTTATATGACTTATTCATAAATACTATCTCTTTTTCAATATGAGCTTTTACATCACTATATGGCTCTGATGTAACTGGAGCAGTTTTTCCTGCTAATGCAAATGCTGTAATAACTGAAGTAAGTAATAATTTTCTTAACATTTTATATCCTTTTGATTTTATTTATTATAACTAATTAATATTATATATCTATTTAAACCAATTTTTTACTCTATCAAATGTAGAATCTAAAATACTTTTATGTGGAGTACTCTCAATTCCAAAACTCTCTTGAAGTTCAAGTAATAACTTCTCTTGTTCTGTGGTTATTATTGTTGGTTTTATAACCTTAATTTGAGCAATTAGTCTACCTTTTCGCCCAGTTTGAACATCAACTACACCTTTTCCAGTAAATATAACTTGTTCTTTATCTTTTGTTCCAACCTTTAGATTAAGCTCCTCTTCCCCATCAAGAGTAGGAATTTTTATTTTCGCCCCAAGAACTGCTTGTGTAAAAAACAGTGGAACTTCAATATATATATCATTTCCATTTCTAATAAAATGCTCATCTTCTGCTACATTAAATATAATATAAAGGTCACCTCTTCTACCATTTTTTGCTTTATTTCCATATCCTTGAGCTCTTAAGCGATTACCCGTATCCACTCCAGCTGGAATTTTAATTGTAATAGTGTCATCTTTCTCTTTGTACCCTTTTCCATTACAACTATCACATTTATCTTTAATAGACCGTCCTTCCCCATGACATTTTGGACACTCTTGAGCAAATGACATAAAGCCTTGTTTCATAACTATTTGACCTTGACCATCACAATAATCACAAGTTGTCATTTTTCCATTTTTAGCCCCAGAACCACCACAATCATCACAAGCTATTTTATATTTGATATTAAACTCTTTATCACAACCAAAAATAGCTTCATTAAATGCCAAATCAAGCTCTATCTCAAAATCTAGTGCATATTTCTGATTTGGGTCTCGTCTAGTTCTTCCACCAAATCCACCCCCACCACCACTACCACTAAACATAGAGTTAAACATATCCATAATATCATCCATATTAGTACCACCAAAGCCACCATGACCACCAGCACCTTGACCCTCTAATCCTGCTTTACCATATTGATCATAAATTGCCTTTTTGCTATCATCACTTAATACCTGATATGCTTCATTTACAATTTTAAAATTATCTTCTGCCTCTTTATTATCAGGATTTCTATCAGGGTGATATTTCATTGCTAGTTTTCTATATGCTTTTTTTAATGTAGATGCGTCACAATCACAACTCACCTCTAATATTTCATAATAATCTAAATCTTTCATTTTTTATTCTCCAAAACTTTATTAAAATTAGAAATGAATTTTACCATAAATTTTTGATATAATAGCAATAAAATTAAAGGTAAGAGATTGATAGTTCATATTGTGATGTTTAAATTTGATGATAATAGTAAAAAAGAGAATATTTTAAAAGCAAAAGAGATGCTAAATTTCCTTATGGGTAAAGTACCAAGTCTACAAAGTATGGAAGTTGGAGAAAATTTTTGTGACGAAGATAGAGCAATGGATTTGTCTATTATAACAACTTTTAAAGATAAAAATGGATTAAATGAATATGCCACTCACCCTGTTCATTTAAAGGTTGTAGAGTTTATAAAAGAGGTTGCTATATTATCAAAAGTTGTTGATTATCAAAAATAATAATATTTTAAACACGATAAAGACTCCTGCATGGGTATTAAATGAGAAACTTCTTATCAAAAATTTAGAGACTATAAAATATCTAAAAGATAAAACTGGTGCTAAAGTTCTTTTGGCTTTAAAAGGATATTCTCTATGGTCTTCATTTAATATAATAGAAAAATATCTTGATGGTTGTTGTGCTAGTGGACTTCATGAAGCGATGTTGGCAAATGAAGAGTTTAAAGGGGAGGTTCATACATATTCCCCTGCTTTTAAAGATGATGAGATAGAAAAAATATCTAAAATATCACATCATTTAGTTTTTAATTCACCTTCTCAGTTTAAAAAATATTCAAAAAAAGCCAAAGCGATAAATCCTGATATTTCAATTGGTCTTAGAGTTAATCCAGAATATTCAAGCTCACCAACAGAACTTTATAACCCTTGTGGATTATATTCAAGACTTGGAACAACTATTAGCAATTTTGATGAAACTATTTTAGAAAATTGTGATGATTTGCACTTTCATGCTCTTTGTGAACAAGATTCTTCTGCACTAAAAGAGGTTTTACTTCATTTTGAAGAGAAGTTTGGAAAATATATTAAAAATATGAAATGGGTTAATTTTGGTGGTGGTCATCATATTACAAAAAATGATTATGACTTAGATGGACTTATTGATATTATTAATAAATTTAAAGAAAAATATAAAGTGGATGTATATCTTGAGCCAGGTGAAGCGATTGGATGGGAAACAGGAGTTTTAGTAAGTGAAGTTTTGGATATTGTAGATAATGGTATGGAGATTGCTATTGTTGATGTCTCTACAGAAGCACATATGCCTGATACTATCATTATGCCTTATCGTGCAGAGATTAGAGATGCAGATAAACCAAGTGTAAAAAAATTTAATTATCGTATCGCAGGAAATAGCTGTATTGCTGGTGATGTTATGGGTGATTATAGCTTTGATTCTAAACTTAAAATTGGTGATAAAATTATTTTTGAAGATCAAATTCATTATACAATGGTAAAAGCAACCACATTTAATGGTGTAAAATTACCATCAATAGTTGTAATAAAAGAGGATAATAGTGTTGAAATTATTAAAGAGTTTGGGTATAATGACTTTAAGAATAGATTATCATAATTAATTAAAATATAGTATAATATTAAACTAAAGTAAATTAATTAAAAAGGAAACTTATGCAAAAATATTTAATCTCATTAGTTATTGCTCTATTAACAGTGTATTCACTTACATCATGTGGAAGTAGTGGAGGTTCTAATTCAACACTTTCTAATTCAACACCTTCTGATCCAATGTTATCAAAAGATATTATTGTAGTACTTTATCACTCTCCCGCAGAAGAATGTATCAATAGTAGTTTGATAGATACATTAAAAGCTGAGATACCAGAGGGTGAAAACTTTATAGCTCGTGTGGCAACGAATAATGTTTCATGTTCAACTTATAATCATATAAATAGTATTGATTGTGAAACAAATGATTTAATCACTGAAGATCCTCAATTTGCACAATTTAAAACAAGTTGTGTTTTAGGTACTGATTTAAAAAATGCTATAGATGGTGATGCTTTCAATAATATGGCTCTAATAAAAGAGAGTGCTTTAAATTCTATTTAAGTAATTAATTACCATGGAGTTTTTATAGAGTAAAAGATATGATTTCATCTTATCCCAACTCATTGTCCTTTTTTGACTTCTTCTGTTAATTCACTTTTGGCGAGTTTAACTGCTATTTTATAGAAATTTAGAATATTACTTATTCCATAATATTCGTAGTGTCCTTGAAGTTTTAGAGATAATATTTTTCACCAATCTTTAGTTAAGACTTGATTTCTAATTTTCTTTAGCCAAAGCTTTAAATCTTTGGCTTTTAGTCTAAACTTTTTAGCACGGAATAACAAACTTTATAAATCCTAAATGATAGACTTTCGTCACCCTGAACTTGATTTAGAGTCTTATAAACTGATGTTACGCACTTTATATAAATATTTATAATTATCCATATTTTAGGGTACCCACAAGGGGATAACCCCTACGGATAATCAACCTTTTGTAGGGGCAATCCCTTGTGGTTGCCCTTGAATTTTAAAAATAATTTAAATATGCGTAACATCAGTTATAAACTGTAAACTACTTATAAAAGATGTTTATTTTTATCCCATATTTTCTGTTTAGGAACAATAAGATAAAATAAACTCATCCAAAGATATAACTTCTTGCTCTTTACTATCTAAATTCTTCACCCAAATTTTATTATTTTCTAACTCATCTTCACCAATTACAAGACAATATTTAGCATTGAACTTATCTGCATTTTTTAAATGAGCTTTAAGAGATTTTTTCTCATACTCTATTTTAGCTTTTGTAGTTTTTCTTAAAATTGAAGCAATATCAAAAAGTTTATCTGTAATATTTTCTACCATTGCACCGATATAAACACCATTTCTAGTATCTTCTGGCATCTTTACAAGTTCTAAAATTCTCTCAATTCCTAATGCAAATCCGACAGCTGGGGTAGGTTTTCCATCAAGATATTCTACTAACTTATCATATCTTCCACCTCCAGCAATAGCTGATTGTGAACCAATTTCATCACTTACAAACTCAAATGCACTTTTATTATAATAATCAAGTCCACGAACTAAGTTTGTATCTACTTCATAATCTATTTTTGCACCATCTAATAGATACTTAAGAGTATTAAAATCACTATCACAGTGTTCACATAAACTACTTATTAGTTTTGGAGAGCTATTTAACAAGGATTGACATTTTGTACTTTTACAATCAAGAACTCTTATGGGATTTGTATTAATCCTACGATTACAATCCTCACATAATTCCTCTTTTATATTATCCAGAAATGAGACTAGATTATCTCTATAAGTAGGCATACAATCACTACAACCCAAAGAGTTAATTTTAAGTTTATATCCAATTCCAAGAGCATCAAAAATATCTTTTATCATTAAAATTATCTCAAAATCTTCATATACACTTGCCTCTCCAAAACTCTCACAACCAAACTGATGAAACTCTCTTAAACGCCCTTTTTGAGGTTTCTCATACCTAAACATCGCTCCATAGTAGTAAAATCTATCTTTGCGAGGTCGTCTATCAAGTTTAGCTTGAACATAAGCACGAACCACACCTGCCGTCCCCTCAGGACGAAGACAAACATCATTATTACCCTTATCAATAAATTGATACATCTCTTTACCCACAATATCACTACTCTCACCAACACTTCGTTTAAAAAGCTTTGTCTCTTCAAGAAGTGGAGTTTCAATATAACCATATCCATACTTTTTAGAAATTTCTATGGCTGTTTTTATAATATGTGTAAATCTTTGACTCTCTTCAAATGTTATATCTTTCATTCCTCTTAGTGCGTTTATCATTATATTTCATCCCTCTAAAATTATTAATGAAATTATACACTATATTAACTTTAGTGAAATTTGGATAAGATGTTATTAGAGCAATTCTAACTCTACTAAATCACCATAAATTCCTCCAATTTAACCCCTCCTCCATCACTCTGCATCAATTCTAACTCGTCGCTACACCTCTAGTTCCATCCTCTCTCTCTAAGGTGGAATTCATAGGCAATAACAACTACAATCAACAACTAATATTCTTACCAAAATATATTAATATATCAATCCTTGACCACTTTCTTATAATTCCTATTGAATTATTTTATATCTAATTCTGCCTATTTGAATATTTTCTGTTCTTTTATCTAAATTTTATAAAGGCTGACTTTAATGCCTATAAATTCCACCTCAGAGAGGATGAAACTAGAGGCGTAGCAAGTAAGAGATAAAGGTCTAGCGAGTAAAGTTTATCATAAAACGATTAACCCGTAGGATGCCGTTTTCTAACGCACCACTATATCACACATCAACATATCATCGTTTATTTGTTAAAATGGTGCGTTGAAAACAGCACCCTACGCGAATGATGAATACTTTTTAGTCTAGTAAATCCATACTGTTTTGAATACTCTCATCTATAAATTCAAAAAGCTCATTTTTGTTATTAATAGCTGTTAAGTATTCAGTTCTATGTTCATTTTCAATTAACGGTGGAACGATATTATTTTGAATAGCTTGAAAAGCCATTATTAACCTTCCCACTCTTCCATTTCCATCGGCAAATGGATGAACTCTTTCAAATAAAATATGAAATTCTGCAATATCTAATAAACTCATTTTATTACTATGAAATCTATAAAGTAAATTTTCAATATCATTTGAAATCTTCTTAGGTGCTGATAGTTTTATATCTACACCTTTTATATATCTTTCATCTAGCCTATTATATGCTCCGATAGGTTTAGATACAAATTGTGGAGAAACTTTTAAAGCATCTTCAAACATAATAGCATGAATATCTTTTATAAAACTACTATCAATAATATTTTCTTTATTTGTAGCTTCACGAACGATTACATCATAAGCTTTTGCAAACCCTAAAATAACAAGTTGTTCATGCAATGGCTTATCTCCAGCAGTATTTCCATGTTCAAGTAACTCTTTTGTTTCACCAAAAGAAAGAGTTGTCCCTTCCATAGCGTTTGAGTGATGAGTGATTGAAATGCGAAGTTGTCTAAAAAGTTCTTCTCTTTGTTTTAGTGTTAGTTTATTTAGTTTTTTCATTTTGCCTCCATCCGACATTCATCACCCCTCTAAACTTAAACTAATATAAAACAACTAATCATAAAACTCTTCATAATCATCCCCTAAGCACTCCAAAATAATCTCATGATTTTCATTAAAATAATCCAATTGAGTC
>Ga0256842_1001231_pt1 | contig 21022 bp, 17 predicted proteins | sample 4559240metaG_FD_185973 | JGI IMG/M metagenome (GOLD analysis project Ga0256842, IMG submission 185973) | Hydrothermal vent microbial communities from Guaymas Basin, Mexico - 4559-240 | ecosystem: Environmental > Aquatic > Marine > Hydrothermal vents | place: Mexico: Guaymas Basin | collected... | reverse complement strand
ATATTGGGCTGTTTTTTCCTAAAGTTGATAAAATGATTGATGGGGATTTTGAGAATAATAAGTTTTTGGGGGTTTTGGAGTATGATTGTTATGAAGAGAGTGGGTGATTTTGTCTAAAGTGTAGTTAATTATTATACTCTCAAAATATAAATAAATTCTTAAATATTAATTTTAGTATAGAGTAATAAAAATTTATTTATTTATTTTAAAGGCTCTAATATCTCCAAAGAAAATCAAATCTTTTAAAACAGCTTTTTTTGTAATTCCATTTTCTCCAACACTTAAAAAGAGTTCTCCTTTACTACTAGAGAATATCTTTTGATTAACAATAGCTCTAGCATACCAGGCTCCATTATCTCCTAAAAGCTCTTTATATTCTGACATTTCACTTTTTTTAGGAATATGAATATCAACATAACCTTTTTGTATCTCTGCACCAACAGCACTAAATCTATAATCCCTACTTATAGTTTTATCTTTTATATAATTATCTAAATTAAAATATAGTGTCAGAAGGTCATCTTTGGAGTAGGTTTTCATAACCTTTATTCTCTCTTTATAAAGTTTTCCGTTTTTCCACTTTTTATCACTTCTTACCACTTTTTTGGTTTTATGGTCTATAGTATATACCCTATTACTACTTTTAGAACCACTTGTTTTTATAATTTGATATAGGTCAGATACCATTACACCATTCTCTATATGACCTTTAGATATATGCTCCTCTTGTCTATCTCTTGATAACACTTTAGTAATACCTGTAGATTTAAGTTTTATATCTATCTCATAACTATTATCATCTCTTATTAGTTTAGCATGAGCAATTCCAATCTCTCCCACAATTCCGAATTCAACTTTATAATCAACTTTAATTGTCTCTGCATCTATAAAAATAAGAGATAAAATTAACAATATTAATATCTTTTTCATAATACTCCTTTTATATTAATTATCTCTACTATCTATAGTAATAATAGTATGCACATTACCTCTAGGGTTAAAATCAGCTATAATCTTTATCCACTTAGGGTCTAAATTTTTATATAGTGCATCAAAAATCTCATTAGCAGAGTTTTCGTGAGATATATGTCTATTTATAAAACTATTAATATAGAGTTTTAGGGCTTTTAGCTCAATTACTTTTTTATTAGGAGAGTAACTAAGTTTAATAGTAGCAAAATCAGGATACCCACTTCTAGGACATTTACACATAAATTCAGGCAACTCTATATCAATTACATAATTTTTAGGGTGGTTATTATCCCAATAATTTTCACTAGAGTCTATATTAAACTCTACTATCTCTTTTTCACCATATTTCATTAATTCCCCTTTATACATCTAAATGTTTAACATCTTTAGCATGTGTCTCAATATAGGCTCGTCTTGGTTCAACCTCATCACCCATAAATAGAACAAATGCTTCACTAGCTACCTCATCATCATTAATAACAACTTTTAAAAGTCTTCTATCTTCAGGGTTCATAGTTGTCTCCCAAAGTTGTTCAGGGTTCATTTCACCTAAACCTTTATATCTTTGAATATACGCACCCTTTTTAGCACTACTCTCAACCTTTTCTAAAAGCTCTAAAATATCTTTATCTTTAAACTCATCAGTAATTCTATCTTGAATTTTTTTATACATATATATAGCTTCATTATAGTGTGGAGATGTAAATAGAATATCATTAATAATAAGCTCTTCAAGTCCATCATTAGTCTGAACAAAATATTGGATTAACTCTTCATTTACACTCTTAGTCAAAATGTTATACCCCAAATCAGCAATATATTTTTCAAGCATTAAAGATAAATCTTTATTATTATTAGAGATAATATCAGGGTTTTCTATCATATATCTAACGACTTCAGGCAAAGCAAATCTTTTTTCTATCTCTTTTAGAGTCATTTTATAATAAGCTACAAGTTTAAAGAGTTCAGTTAAATCCTTTATTCCCATACTATAAGAGTCCAATACACCAATACCATTTTCAATTAAAAAGTCATTTAAAGCCTTATCATCTTTTAGATATGTCTCATTTTTCCCTTTTTTATATCTATAGAGTGGAGGTTGAGCTAAATATAGATAACCTTTCTCTATAATAGGCTTTAAAAATCTAAAGAAGAATGTCATTAGAAGAGTTTGGATATGAGAATTATGAACAAAAATAGAACTATCTTCTCCAGCTTTAATAGCAAAATTATGATACTTATCAACAGTCAAATCATAAACAGGAGTTTCTTCTACTTCTATAATTTCAATGGATTTCAATACTCTATTTTCTGAAAATCTAGTATCTATTTTTAATTCATCAGCCCTTACATACTCCCCATTTATTAATCTAAAAGGGTGATTATCTGTAGCTTCAATAATAAAATCATTATCTAAAGTTATTCTATAAAGCTTTTTAACTTTTTTAGTTACTCTTACACTATGAGCTTTTGCAGGAGTGGGATTTCCATTTTTATCACTAGCCCAAACCCAAAACTTATCTTTTTCAGATGGATAAATATCTGCTAACTCTTCCATAGATTTATAAGTTCCATCTAAAAGTTTAACTTTAGTATCTCCTCTTAAACAACCATCAACATCAGCATCAGTCATAATTATAACTTTATGGTATCTTAATTTATCTTCATTAAACTCATCACCAATTCCACAACCTAAAGCTGTAATCATATTTTTAATTTCATCAGATTTTAAGATTTTCTCTAATCTTGCCTTTTCTACATTTAAAATTTTACCCTTTAATGGTAAAATAGCTTGAAAAACTCTATCTCTTCCTTGTTTTGCCGACCCACCAGCACTATCTCCTTCCACAAGATAAATTTCAGCTAAAGAAGCATCTTTAGTTTGACAATCTGCCAATTTTCCAGGTAAAGTCCCCACACTCATAGAGTCTTTTCTTTTAACAAGGTCTTTAGCTCTTTTTGCAGCGTCTCTTCCTCTAGCAGCTAAAAGAACTTGTGCCATTATCGCTTTTGCCTCTATTGGGTTCTCTTCAAGATATTTATTAAACTTTTCAGAGAAGAACTTTTGAACTAGAGGTCTTACATAACTTGAACCTAATTTTCCTTTTGTTTGCCCCTCAAATTGAGGCTCTGGAACTCTAACAGATACAATAGCTATTAAACCCTCTTTACAATCCTCACCTGTAATTTTTACACCCTTCTCTTTTGCACTAGCATTTTTAGAGATATATCTAGCCATAGACCTTGTAAGTCCTGCTCTAAATCCTGCTTCATGTGTTCCACCATCTGCTGTTTTAATATTATTTACAAATGATAGAGACTTTTCACTATCTGCATTACAGTACATTATAGCTATATCTATCTCTATATCATCAGCTTTTCCTTGAAAAAATTGTGCAGTTGAGAGTGGCTCTTTTGTGTTCATATCTTCTACAAACTGTTTAATTCCACCCTCAAAATGATATAACTCTTTTGTGCCATCTCTTTCATCTCTAAAATCAATTTTTATTCTTGGGTTTAAATAGGCTAACTCTTTAAACCTCTTCATTAAAATCTCTTTTTGGAAATTGACACTCTCTGTAAAGATAGTCTCATCTGCAAAGAATTCTATTTTAGTACCCTTTTTTCTTGTAGTACCTGTTGTTTTTAAAGGCTCTTGTGGAATACCCTTTTTAAAAGATTGTTCATAAACATTTCCATCTTTATATACTGTTAAGTGTAACTCTTTAGATAGTGCATTTACAACAGATACCCCAACACCGTGAAGACCACCAGAGACTTTATATGTATCTTTATCAAATTTACCACCAGCATGTAAAACTGTTAATACAACTGTCGCTGCTGATATTTTTTCTGTAGGGTGAAGAGCGACAGGGATACCTCTACCATTATCTTCAATAATTGCTGAACCATTTTTTGTTAGAGTTACCTTAATTGTATCACAAAAACCTGCCATTGCCTCATCTATAGAGTTATCTACAACCTCATAGACTAGGTGGTGAAGACCCTTTGTTGATGTATCCCCAATATACATACCAGGTCTTTTTCTAACTGCTTCTAATCCTTTGAGGACTTTAATATTACTTGCACCATATTCTGCCATTTAAGAGACTCCATAAAGTATAATTTATTTTTTATATAAAACCTTATATTTTATCGTAATATTGGTTAAATTGTGTTAATAATAGATAATTAAAGTTCAGTTCCACTTTGGCGTTTTTTATTACTAACAATATCTATATCATAAGGGTCAATAAATAGTCTTTTCTTATAAGCTTCAATAGCATATCTTCCTATCATAGCTGCATTATCAGAGCAAAACTCTAGTGGTACAGTGTGTAACTCTTTTCCAAACTCTTTACATAATTTATTAAAAGCATCTCTAATATACAGATTGGCACTAGCTCCTCCTACTATTGCAAAATCTTTAATATTTTCAGTTTTAAAGATTTTTTTACTCTTTTGAATAAGATGTAGTTTTATTACTTTTTGGAAAGATGCCGATAGGTCACACTTATCTTTTCTACTCATCTCTACAGCACCACCTAAACTCTCTATAGTAACTCTTACAGCATTTTTAAGTCCAGATAGAGAGAATGCTATAAGTTTAGAGTTTCTTAATGGGACTGGTAGATTAAATCTATCTTCATCTCCATCTTTTGCTAACTTCTCAATAATAGGTCCACCTGGGTAACTTAACCCCATCATTTTAGCCACCTTATCAAAACTCTCACCAACACTATCATCTATGGTTGAGGCTAATATTTTCATACTATTTAAACCCTCTACTCTTATAATTTGAGTGTGTCCTCCTGAAATTAGAAGAACTAAAAGGGGTAAGATTTCATCTTTTTCTATAAATAGAGAGTAGATATGTCCTTTTAAGTGATGTACTGGAATTAGAGGAATATTTTTAACCACAGCTATAGTTTTTGCCATAGCAATACCCTCTAAAAGAGTAACTCCAAGACCTGGTTGATTAGTAACTGCTACGGCTTTTAAATTGCTATGATACGGTTTTGTCTCTTCAAATATATTAGGTAAATCTATAGCATGAAGCCGTGAGGCTAGTTCTGGAACAACTCCACCATAAGAGGCGTGTTTAGCCTCTTGGGATATTTTTTTATGAAAAAGTAATTTATTTGTTTTTATACTTGTAATTGCTATTGAGCTATCATCACAGCTACTCTCTATGCTTAGTATCATCTTTACCTTCTTAATTTTTTTAATATATTACTGACAACCAATACACTCTTGAGACCTATCTTCAATATCATTAGTTGTCTCTGGAGATTGACTTCTTAGATAATAGGTTGATTTTAACCCATATTTCCAAGCATTCATATAAATCTCATTTAGATATTTTCCACTAGCCCTATCTAATCTAATAAATATATTTAAACTCTGTCCTTGGTCAATCCACTTTTGACGAATAGCCCCAGCTTTTATAAGTAGATTTTGGTCTAACTCATAACTTGGAGTATAATACTCCCAAGTATTAGGAGATAGATTTGGAACAACAACAGGAATAAGACCAGATAGGTTCTCCTCAAACCACTTTCTTTTATATACAGGCTCAATAGCTTGTGTAGTTCCTGTTAAAATAGATATAGATGAGGTTGGAGCAATAGCCATAAGGTAGCCATTTCTCATACCATCTCTTTTTACTTTCTCTTTAAGCTCTAACCAATTATGAGTATAACCAAACAGTCCACCTCTATCTACCAATTTACAAGCTTCACTATTTGCTTTATCTATTGGAAAAATTCCTTTACTCCAATCTGAACCACTATATTCAGGATATTTCCCTTTTTCTAAAGCTAAATCACTAGATGCTTTAATAGCATAATAAGATACAGACTCCATAATCTCATCTACTCTCATTAGATGTTTATTAGAACCCCATTTTATTTTACTCTCTGCTAACATTTGAGCCTCACCCATAACTCCCAATCCTATAGCACGAGTTTTTTCATTTGTCTTTTTAACTTTTGCTAATGGATAGAAGTTTAAATCAATAACATTATCAAGCATTCTAATAGCAGTTGGTACTACTCTAGCTATATCTTTAGGGGTATTTATTTTAGATAGATTAATAGATGCTAAATTACAAACTGCTGTATCTCCATCGCTCTTCTCTTTATCTACCATCCAAACTCTTTTACCATTTAAGCTATCAAGTGCTGTAATTTTTTTAGCAGGTTTACTCACTCCACTATCAACAGTTACTATCTCTTCCTCTTCAAAAATATCTATGCTCTTATCTGTATAAGTTAATTTTATTTTATAATGGTTTGAGGCAGTATTTTGGAAAATCTCACAACATAAGTTACTACTTCTAATAACACCACTATGTCTATTAGGGTTTACTCTATTAGCTGTATCTTTAAAAGTTAAAAATGGGTTACCTGTTTCAAAGTAACTTCTTAATATATCTTTCCATAACCCTTTAGCTGATATTATCTCTTTTGTTATATTTTCACTCTTTTCTAATTCTAAATATCTTTTATTAAAATCATCACCATATAGAGTTGTAAGCTCCTCAACCTCATAAGGGTCAAATAGAGTCCAAAGCCCATCTTCTTGAACTCTTTGCATAAATATATCATTTAACCATAAAGCAGGAAATAAATCATGCGCTCTTCTTCTCTCTTCTCCTGAATTCTTTTTTAAATCAAGAAAATCTTTTATATCTATATGCCATGGCTCTATATAGACGGCTATTGCCCCTTTTCTTGTATTATGAATTAGGTGGAAATTTCCATCTCTGTTATCTGTTGAACAGAAGTAATTATTTGTACCCTCTATAGTTAAATCCATATACTCTTCTGAGATATTAGGTTGATTATCTATAGATATGATTTTATCAACTCTACCTTTACTATCTACTCCAAACTCTCCAATTTTAATCTCATCACTTCTCTTATAAAAATATCCATTATCACACTTTATAGCCATTGGGTGCCATTTTGAAGTAATAATATATCCATTTTTAAAAGATATTTTTATTTGATTTTCTTTTTTAACTTCTAACTCATGTACTTTTTCTACTTTTCTATACTCTACCTTATTGAGTTTGATATTAAAACTCTCTATCAAATCATCTATTTGAACCTCTGATATTTTTATAGTTTTAAGTTCTCTATTTTTATCTAAAACCTTAACAAAAGAGTTCTTAGCAACACACCCCAACTGGTCAACAGCAATAGCCACATCATTAGCAATTTTTAAAAATGGAATAATACCACCAGCGGCGTGTTTATGTCCATCTATATAGCTCCCCATTCCTCTAACTTGTGACCAATCCCAACCAATTCCACCACCAAATTTACTTAAAAGTGCCATCTCTTTATAGGCATCAAAAATACCTTCTATATTGTCACTTGTTGAGCCTATATAACAATTATGAACAGCAATATTATTTACTACATAACTGTGGTCATCTTCTACTTCAAGATTATATACCTTTTCATTAGTATCTTCTAACTCTACACTATTCACTTTTGCAAAAAAGTTATTATTAAACCAAAATTGATTAATAGCTCGTCCAACCAAAGAGCCATCTTTTTTTAACTCTTTAACCTCTATTTTATGTAAATTTTTACCAACAAGTTCTATAAACTCTTTATCATTTAGATAAAGTATTTCTAAAATATAAGGTTGAGTAGTTGCTAATTTGGATAGTGAGGGAACTCTAATTTTAGGAGTTAATCCCTCTCTTAGAGCTACATTATATAACTGTTTAATTAACTCTTTATTAGATAAAGATAGAGCCATACCATTATCAATAGTACACCCATCACCTCTAAATGCACCTATTAAAATATGTTTTTGATTTCTGGCATATAAGATTATATCTGTTAGATATTTTTTATCAAATCCACTTCCTATTAAATTATATAGAAATGTAGCAAATAGTTTATTATGTATTGATACAGAAGTAGAATTATCTCTATTTGCTTTTATATTTACATCTATATCAAATAGATTTTTTATAATATTAGCTGTATCATTAATATAATCTTTCTCTTTTGAACCAAAAGTAAAATGAACTGAAGATAAGTCTTTTTGAGCATAACCTTCTGCTATATAATAACCTATAAGTCTCATAAAATCATCATTTAATGGAATAGTATTTTTAATAGGTATTATTTGATTATTATAATAACTTCTAGCATAATACTCATATCCACAACTCTCTCTTTTTATTATAAGTTTGTCATTAACTATATCTACTCCTTTTAGTTTAATATAATCACTAACCAATATCTCTTTTTCATTATGAGTATATATAGGATATGAGATTTGAATAAAATCACCCTCTTTAATATCTTTTGCTTCTCTCCATTTAGGAGTTGATATAAAATCTTTATTTAAAAGCTCACAATCATTTTTATATTCACCTTTTAGTTTAAAACATCTCTTATATATGCCTTGATTTAAAATACAGAGTTTTCCCTTCCTAATACATTTAATCTCATCTTTATCAATACTTAAAATTGGGTGTTCTTCAGTACACTTTAAAGTATTTTTTTCAAATCCTGATATACTAAAATTATATAATTTCCCATTATAATCTCTCTCTAATAGTTCATAAACTTTTTTAAATCTATTTTTATGAGTTAATACAAAATCACCAACTTCTATCTCTTCTATATTTTTAAAACCATTATAAGTTAAAACTTTTTCCCCTTTTGGAAAACAGCTAGACAACTGATGCCGTGGAGTCCTTGCATTACTTAAAGTTGGAGTTGCTACCATAACTTCAAATTTACTAATAATATCATAAAACTTTTTTGCCCAAGATTGACAATCAAACTCATTTTGAGCTAGAAACATAGCAACACCCATAAATAGCTGTTGAGGTAACTCTATTGGGTTTGCATTGCTATCTTTTAATAAATATCTATCATATAGTGTTCTAATTCCTAAATATGTAAATTGTAAATCTCTTTCTGGCTTTATATAACTATTTAAATCATCTAAATCATACTTATCTTTTAGACCTAAGAGTATTTGCCCCTCTTTTTCTCCTCTCTCTAAATAGTCTCTTAGGTGTCCATAACCTGTAAATCTACTAACTTTATGATAAAGGTCATATAGAAATAGTCTTGATGCTACAAATGTCCAATCTGGTCTGTCAATATCTATCTTATCTACAGCTGTCTTTATCATGGTCTGCTGTATATCTTCCGAGCTTATCATATCTCTAAATTGAAGTTTTGCGTCAACCTCTAATTCACTCTGACTCACATCTTTTAGACCAGCAACGGCATCGGCTGTATATTTTTGAATTTTTTTAATATTTAATGTCTCAACTCGACCATCTCGTTTTACAACTCTTATCATATATTATATCCCTTGAAAATGATTTTTTGTAGAAGCAACTTTTTATAGTTGCTATATTTGAAGTTTTTTTATCTCTATTTAAAAACCCTTGAGAAGATTTTATCCACATTTTTAGTATAGTAGTCAAAGTTAAAGCACTCTCTAATCTGCTCTTCGCTTAGAGACTCTCTTAACTCTTTATCTGCTAAAAGATACTGTAGATATAGAGACTCACCTGTTTCATTGGTTGTAGCTTTTCCTTGTTGTATCTCTTCCCAAACTTTCATAGCATTTCTTTGTACTATCTTATAGGCATCTTCTCTACTCACTCCTGCAAGTGGTAGTTCAAGTAGAACTCTTTGAGAAAATACTAATCCACCTGTTAAGTTCAAATTTTTCATCATATTTTCAGGCATTACAGTTAAATTAGCAATTACTCCATTCATTCTATGAAGCATAAAATCAGCTGTAATAAAGCTATCTGGTAACCAAAATCTCTCTGTTGAACTATGACTAATATCTCTCTCATGCCAAAGTGCCACATTCTCCATAGCAGGAGTAGCAAAAGCTCTTATAATTCTAGCAAGTCCTGTAATATTTTCAGTTAAAATTGGATTTCTTTTATGTGGCATAGCAGAACTTCCCTTTTGACCTTTAGCAAAAAACTCTTCACACTCATAAACTTCGGTTCTTTGCCAATGTCTAACTTGAACTGCAAACTTCTCTATAGAACTTGCCATTAAGGCTAAAGCAGTAGCTAATCTTGCATATCTATCTCTTTGAATTACTTGATTTGAAACTGGTGCTGGTTTCAATCCTAGCTCTTCACAAGCATACTCTTCAAGCTCAAGAGGTGCGTGAGCAAAGTTTCCCATAGCTCCACTTATTTGACCTACTCTAATAACCTCCATAGTCTGCTCTAAATTCTCTAGGTGTCTTTTCATCTCATCATACCAAACAGCTAAAACTAAACCAAAAGTAATAGGTTCACCATGAATTCCATGACTTCTTCCCACCATTAAAGTCATTTTATGCTCATAAGCTCTTTTTTTAATGGACTCCATAATCATCTTAACATCTTCTATAATAATCTCTAAAGAGCTTGTCATTTGAAGTGCTACAGCAGTGTCAACTGTATCTGAACTTGTCATTCCATAGTGAAACCAACGACTCTCTTCACCTAAAGTCTCCGATACAGAAGTTGTAAATGCAATTAAATCATGTCTTGTTATAGCCTCAATCTCATCTATTCTCTCAACCGAAAAACCAGCATTCTCTACTATTTTTTTAGCATCATTATCAGGAATTAAACCTAATCTATTCCACGCTTTAACAACTGCTAATTCAACATCTAGCCAAGCTTGATATTTAGCCTCCATAGTCCATTTATTAGCCATTTCGGGTCTTGAGTATCTCTCTATCATATCTTTTCCTAATATTTTTAATATTAGAATATTATCTAAATCGCAGTTATATGGAGATGAAAAATATTTATCAATTTTAAGGGGAGGATTTGTTTAAGAAGTAGAATTAATCGGTGCATTTTTGCACCAATTATAAATTAAGTAATGATTAAAAATCACCAGCTGCGGCTTTATCCATCATACTATACATAGTTGAACGAACATGTTCTGCCATTTTCATCATTTCAGGTGGTAATGGTTTTCCTCCAAATAACATAAGTTCCATAGCCATTGTGTATAACCATCTATTACCCTCATCATCTTCTACAATTAGAACTCTACAAGGCATAAATGCTCCATAAGCTCTTGAGTAGTCAATAAACTGTTGTGCAATACTTGGACTACAGTAAGATAAAATTCTTATATATCTATCTTTTTTATTACCTGTTTTCTTAAGAGAACTTTTAATATTCATTTTTGCATCACCAACAATTAAAAAGTTATTCTCTTCTGCAATAGAGTTCATTGTTTCAATAACATCTTCTGTAGTTACATCATCTTTAATCTTTACTTTTCTAATCATAGCTTCAGCAGAGTTTCCTGTCTCTAAAACACCATTAAACATTTGCATATAGTAACCCATAGCATCAGGGTGTAGGCTACCTACTTTACTTCCTATTGTTAAATATCCGATTATTGCACCAATTACAGTAATCGCACCGATAAAACTTAAAATCTTTTTAAGCATATAATCTCCTTGTATAATTTTAATTTATAATAGAGCATTTTATCTTTAAATATATTGAAATAATATACCCTATTTAAAAAAAATAGTAAAATACTATCTTTTTACCCAAAAAATACTAATCTTCGTTTAGTATTTTTTTAATTGTTTTTACATCTTTACTAAGTTTTGCTACCATATCTTTAAGTTCTGCAAGTTGACTACTTACATTAGAAGAACCTGTAATTGGAGCTTTTTTTACTTCATCTTTTTTAGCTACTGAAACTTTTTTTTCTACTTTAGGCGTTTCTACTTTTTTTGAACTATCACTCTCTTTTTCAAAACCTAACTCTTCAAAAGCCTTCTCAACACTATTTGAAATTTCTTTCATATAAGCTATTTTTTTACTATCTTTAATTCCTGTAGTACTAATCCAATTATCAACTGTAGCATATCCTACATGAAGTTCATTTTTACCTTTTGGAATATAGAAGTAAACAGAACACGGAGCAAACACACCAGCTTGTGGGTCACCGTGGTTAAATACAGAGTTAGAGAAACCAAAATGGCAAAGAGAAGATACCCAATAGGCATCATACTTATCAAAAGCTAAATCCATATCACCATACTCAAATTTTAAATCTAAAAATCCTGCAATAATAAACTCTTTTTTTGCAAAAAGTCCATCATGTTTCATAATAAACTCTTCTACAAACTCTTCTATATCATCAGGTTTATCAAATTTCATAACCATTTTAAGTAGAGGTTTAGCAGGTAACTCACCATCAAATGACAATATTTTTTCTTTAGTTGGTTTCATCTCTTTAATTACTAATTTATCAAGTTTAGCTACCATATCTTTAAATTTTTTCTTATTAGCTTCATCTTTTTCACCAATAATTTTAAGCATTAAATCAGCATCAAGATGTCCATACCAAGTAGTATCTCCACCATCTTTAGCCATCTTCTTAAATGCTAAAAGGTTAAAAGGTGCATAAGCTCCAAAGTCAGGATTAGCTAAAAGAAGCTCTCTTATTAATTCTTTATCTACAACAGGATAAAAGTTTAAAAGGTCAAGATTTTTCTCTTTATACTTATTGTAGTAGTGAGTTTCTATATGTTCATTTTTACCAACAGCATCAAAACCAATACTATTTAGTTTTTTTACCATTAAACCCAACTCTTTATCAGGTTGTCCTTTTGTTCCATGTAGATTGGCTAAAGTACCACTACCATAAGATAAAGTTGCACCTAATATTAGTGATGCAACTATTTTTGAAATCTCTCTAAAACCCATTATTTATCCCTTCTATTACTCATCTAAAGCTTCAATCTCTTCTACCATTTTTTGAAGATGTTTACCCATTTGACCTTCAAATGCGTCCCACTTTTGGAAATCTTTCATTTTTTCAACTACTTTTGGTTTAATTTCATAAGCCTCTACATCTTCTTCAAGTGCCTCTTTTGCACCCTCTTCAAGAAGTTTCATATATTTAAGGAATGGGTCTATAGTCTCGTGCATTTTCCCTGGTGCTCCATGACCTGGAACATATAGATTAAGTTCAGGTGCTTTTTCAATATCTTCAAGAAGTTTAATATTTCCTAAAATACTTGATGACGCGTCAAATCCACCCAAACGACTTTTCATAAGATTATCACCTATAAATAGAGTTTTACTATTTACATGAAGAATTAATATATCTGTATCTGTATGAGCTCTTTTTGGGTGGTGTATTAAAAATGTTTGACCATCTATTTCTAATTTATCACCATTTTTTATAGCAATAGTAGGATATTGAAACTCTTTTGTTCCTTTAAGATTATGAGATAATCTCTCTAAAATATCATACCATTTTTGAGCCTCTCCAGCTTTAGATACATCTATCATGTGTTGAAGTGCATAAATTTTTACATCAGGATATTTTTCTGCCATGGTTTTATTAGCAAACCAGTGGTCACCATGTTTATGTGTATCAATAATAGCAATAATAGGTTTTTTACTTACTTTTTCAACCTCTGCTAAAATCTTTTTACCAACATTATAGTTTCCACCTGGGTCAATCATAATAAGACCATGCTCTGACTCAATAATTGCAGGGTTATTCATAAATCCTTCATTTTCTACATTTGGCTCCATTGGAGGTCCAGGTAATATATAAAGGTTGTCAGCATATTTTTTAAACTCGAAATTTCCAAGTTTTCCTAATGTAAATGCGTTTGCACTAATACTTAATGCACTTACAACAGCTAGTGATAAAAGTGTTTTTTTCATATTTTCTCCTTAAGGTTTTAATTTAAAATATAGACTTTGTCTCTATATTTAATCTCTCCTGCTTTAATGACTTTAGCAAATATACCTCTATCATCTTTTAGCAATTTTGGCAGTTTATTATCTATTTTGGTTAGACTCTTACATAGTGTGCAGATTTGACTTATCTCTAATATAACTTCACCAATTTGAATTTGTTTTCCTGTATCTAAGTGATATGGGTTATAGTCCATTAAAATATTTTCACCTAGTAAACCATACTCTAAATTAATATTTTTATCTTGTGCGATTTTATAACTCTCTATGGTACTAATAAGTACAGACCTATTTATATCTTTACCATAAAATTTATCACCAATAATACCACTCTTATCAAGTAAAATTTTATTAGTAGATTTTTTTGAAATAAAAAGTTCTAAGATATTACCAACTAGCTTTCTATTTTGATTTGTTATTGGTGAGTGACTCATCTTCAAACTCCTCAATCGTTATCTTTTTGTAGGCTTTGCTACTAATATAATTTAAGATAGTTGTAAATCTTTTAGGGTTTCTATACCCTATAGTGTTATAGATAAATGAGCTATTATTGTCAATAAAGATAACTGTTGGATATAAATCAACACCTAACTTTTTTAGAAACTCTCTATTTGTCCCATTATATTCTTGAAAAGATATAGTCTCATTATCATCTCTATTAATATCAACTAAGATAAAATCTTTATCTACTCTTTTAGATAGATTTTCATCTTCTAAATCAAAAAGCATCTTTTCACAAAATCCACACCCATCTTTATGTAGAAAAAGCATAATATGTTTATTGGTTCTGTTTGCATCTAAAACTATTTTATCTAACTCCAAATCAGCACCAATAATATAACTGTAATTTAAAGTGAGAAAGATAAATATTTTTACAAAATAGTTTATTATCTTACTCATTATTAAATCCTTATTCGTCGTCTAACATCTCTAGTTCATCATAAGCAAAACCAATATTTTGTGCATTTAAAATATCATACATTGCTTTATCTTTAAACTCTGGAAGAGTAACTTTTGATGTAATTTCTGTAGCATCAATTCCATCTTCTAAAGCTTTTAAAACTCTCTCTTTTGTTAAACCAAAATATTGTTCTGCTTCATTCATTGCAGTACCATCTGTAATAAATCCATGACCTGGAACTAGAACTTTCCAATCAAGTTTTTTTAACATATCTAAAGCTTTAAGTTGCCCCATAACAGAACCATCTCTATTAGATGTAATTCTACCATTCATAACAAGGTCACCAGCAAAAACAACTTTTCTTTTTGGCATATAGATAAATATATCATCACCTGTATGTGCTTTAAATGATAATGGAATAATTCTAAACTCTTCTCCACCAAACATAAGCGTATATGGCTCTTTAGGAGTTTTATCTAGTTTTACAATATGTGTACCTTTAATTGCATTTTCAGGCAATACTTTATACATTCTTGTTTTATCACCATCTTTAAATTTATTGTTAATACTTTCAGGTCCAACTAAAGTTGTTCCAAATTTCTTTTTATAGAAATCATTTCCTAACCAGTGGTCATCATGCTCATGAGAGTTAACTACATATTTTACAGGTAGTGGTTCAATTTTTTGCATAGCATTATAAGCTTGAAGAGCAAACTGATATGATGGTCCTGTATCCATTACTAAATAACCATCATTTGTTTTAATATAACAGTTATTTGCCATATTTCCAGCATTCTCTTTAGTTGGTTTTTCTATTGCACCAAAAAAACACCATACATTATCAGCTACTTTTTTAGGCTTTAATTTATAGTCAAATGGAGCATCAGAAGATGCCTCTTTTTTAACCTCTTTTTTTGCTACAACTTTATTCTCAATACTCTTTTTTTCTGCACTCTCTTTTACTGGTTGAGCTGATATTGATAACTCTTTTTTTAACTCTACTAATAGTTCAGCTTTTATCTCTTTTTTTAGATTAGCCATAAGTTTTTGTTCATTACTATTATCAGTTTCTAATTCAGATTTAAAATCTTTTAGTAGGTCAGCTTTAATTGATGCTTTGATTTTTGCAAGTGCTTCAGGGTTTAAACTACTTGTAGTAGTAGCTACTTTAGGAGCAGAAGCCTCTTTTGTTTCACTTTTACTATTTACAGCAGTTTTAATAATATCACCAATGCTTTTATCTTCACCAATAGAGCTTACCTTCATTTCTATTTTACTTGTTGTAGCCTCACTAGCAGGTTTAATAATCTTAATATCATTCTCTGCATGTGTAGTTTCGTTAGCACAAGCTGTTATAAGAAATGATGCTGTTACTATAGACAAAATTGTCAATTTTTTCATTCGTTTTCTCCTCTTCTAATTTAAGTTTTATTTTAATTTTTTAAGTACAATCTACTGTTATTAACTCTTATTTTAAGTTCATAACACTATTTTGTAGATACCCAAAAAATGGGTATCTAAGCAACTATTTAATTTTTGCTTTTTTAGTTTTACTCTCACCTTTAAGGTCTGTCCAAGTAACTTCAAGTTCGTCACCTTTTTTACCTTTGAATTTGAATTTAAAAAGAGGATTTTTAGACATAAATCCACTTCCATTCATTTCATAAACAACTTTTCCACCAACTTTTCCTACTACTGTAGTAATAAAGTTAGCCTCTTTTTTCTTTTTTTCAGCCTCTTCAGGTCCAATGTTTTGGTGTTTTGCTAATACTTTTACTTTTACAATTCCGTCTTTTTCTTTTGCTTTAACTTTCATTTCTTTCCTTTCAATTTAAGTTCTTTTTTAATTTCTAATATCTAAATGTTGTTAAGGTGAATTAAATCAACCTCCACAACCACCTTTAGATACTTCAATAGGTAATACTTTTGAGTAGAATTTACCATCTTTACCTTCTACTATAGCAGTAATTTTTCCTGAACCTTTCATCTTTATAGTGATACCATAATCAATAATTCCATCTTCTGGTACAGTCCATACAGCTACAGCTGCACGAGGGTTAGCATCTTGGAAAATTGCTACTGATTTAGCATCAATATCAGATTTTACAAATACTGGAATTTTTCCACCATTTTCAGCAAGTTTTGGTGCTTTAATAGTTACACCTTTCTCTTCAGGTTTAATATCTCCATAAAGTGCTTTAATAGCATCTGCTGGTTTTTCAGCTTTCCAAGCATCAGGCTTCTCTTTTCTAAAGTCTGTTGCATTCAGTTTTGTTAATGGTGCTAGAGCTAATGCTGCTAAACCTAAACCTAAAAATTTTCTTCTATCCATCGTAATTTCCTTTCAGTTGATGTAATCTTTGGAATCCCTATTTGTGTCAAGTGAATAATAACAAGTATTTAGCTTCGATTCCAAAAGCCACTCTATCCAAACTTGACACGGTTAATATTAAGTTTCCTTAAAAAAATAACTTAATATTATTGAGTCCACGGGAAGTATATTTCAACTTTGTGGACTAATTGTGAATTAAAACTCTCTATTTACTCTTTGAGTACATATACTCAATAACTTGTTTTAATTTCTCGTCACTTAGTGTACTACCACCTCTTGGAGGCATTGCACCTGTACCTTTAATAGCAATTTCTACTACTTTATCAATACCTTTTTTCATAACTTTAGCCCAAATATCTTTATTACCTAAATCAGGCGCACCCATTTTGTCATTTCCATGACAAACAGCACAACTTTTCTCATAATCTTCTTGACCTGGAGCTATAGTTGATGTATCTTTTTTAGGTAAGTCTCTAACTTCACTAAATGGAGGGTTTACATCTGTACGAGGGTCACTAACAACAACAGCTACTGCATTGTCGTCTTTACAATCTTTCATACATCTTGTACCAACTGCACCAATATTTTTACCATCTGAAAGAAATGCTTTTACATTTTTAACACCATCTGGTCCATCAATATTAGGAATAAACCCTTTCTCATTTGGCATTTTAATTTTAGTAAAGTTTTCATTACTTAGTACAAAATCTTCGTCCATATCTTTACCATCAATTTGAATTTCATTAGCAGATAAAAGATATGCTGTAATTGCATAAGTCTCGTCCCAAGTTAAACTTTTTGGGTGAGCATAAGGCATTGCATCATGAATATACCAAAGAAGTGTACTAGCTTGTGGCCAATATGTACCAATAGTTCTTTTTGGAGCATCTGTATGACCTGGTGTTCTTTGGTTTGTAAGTGAAGCAATATCTCCACCTGTTAATGTTGGGTATCCAACTCCACCTGCACCAAAGTCACCATGACATACTGCACACTGCTCTTCATAAAGCTCATCACCTTGTTCTACAGTTCCTTTACCTTTAGGCAAACCTGTACCATCTGGCATTATATCTGTATCCCAAGCTTTAAGCTCATTAGCTGTTGGTGTTCTACCATGGTTAAGTGGACTTATATTTTGGTCATTATACTTATATACTGTATATGTACCATTTGCTCTTGGATAGGTCATACCACCATCAACAGCATCTTTTTTACCATCAAAAGAGGCAAAAGCTGAAATTGAAGTTAATACTACTGTTGCTATACTTAAAGTAATAGTCTTATGAACGCATTTGAGCATTATGCACCTCCCCATTTGCTTTTACTTGCCAAGTGTTAATAGAGTTTCTATGATAAACACCCTCTACACCCATAATTTTTTTCTCTTGATTTACTGTTGGTTGCACATCACCTGCATCATCAACTGCACGACTCTCTAAAAGTAAATCTTTACCTTCATACTTATACATATAGCTAAATCTTGTCCAAGCTTTTGGTAATACTAAACCTTTAAGTTTAGCTTCTACCCAGTTTTTACCACCATCAAATGATATATCAACATGAGTAATAGTACCTTTTCCACTCCAAGCTAAACCTTCAATCTCTACCATATCACCTTTTTTAAGACTAGTCCATGGTTTTTCAGGACAAGGTGCTGTGATAATTGAGTTTACTTCAAGAGGATAGAAGTGTTGGATTGCTTTACCACTTGGTAAGAGTGTTGTATATTTAGAAGTCTCTTCTTTACAATACCAAGGTTTATCACCAAACTCTAATCTCTTAAGCCATTTAACAGATAAATTTGCCTCCCAACCTGGAACAAGAAGTCTAATTGGATAACCTTGCTCTTCTCTTAATGCTTCACCATTCATAGCATATACAATCATAGCATCGTCCATAGCTTTTTCTGTAGGAATAGTTCTACTCATAGATGAACCATCTCCACCTTCAGCTAACATCCAAATAGCTTTAGGGTCAACACCTAAATCTTCTAAAATTGTTTTAAGTCTAACACCTGTCCACTCAGTACAACTCATCATACCCTTTACAAATTGTATTGAGTCAAATTGAGGAGATTTCCACTCAGCTGCACCATTAGATGGACACTCTAAGAAATGAATAACAGACTCACTAGGATATTTTTTAAGGTCTTCCATTGTAAGAACAATAGGTTTTTTAACCATACCATGTATCATAAGTCTATGTTTATTTGGGTCAATACTTGCTACACCATTATGTGTTCTAGTAAAGAAAAGACCATTTGGAGTAATAATTCCACTTAAGTCTTGTATTGGTGTTACTGAAATAGCGGCATGCATATCTCCTGCTGAAGATAAAAGAGGAGTAGTTCTTCTTACTACATTATGCTCATACGGTGAAGGAACTCCATAAGGATTTTTATTAAGCTCATACCCTAATGAGGTTGTCCATGGTTGTTCTTCAACAATAAATTCATCATCTTTCCCCTCTGCTAAAAGCTTTGCAGGTGATAATAGACTACTAGCTGCAACTGCACTGGCAGAATATACAGCAGCTTTTTTGAAAAAATTTCTTCTACTAGATTGAGTTGTTTCATTTTCTGAAATTATATCTACACTTTTAGTAGAAGTTTTATCAATTTTATTCATTTGTCCTCCTTTTAAAATTTGGTATTTTCTACGAATACCGTCGGAACATGAAGATTATATTGTAATAATATTTGAAATGTCAAGAAAATTCATTTATATATGTTCATCAATAATAGTTATGATTTTTAAAAAGATTTTCATATATAAGAAAAATAACTACAAATTATAGCTTTTACTTATCTAATTGTCTTAGAGTGTATAAAAATTACACATTTAAAGCTGAAAATCCTTTTTAGAACATAAAAACTGATTAATATAATGAAAAAAAATAATTATTATAGGTGTGTATAAAAGGAACATATCTTATTATTTTTTTCTTGATAATAAGTAAAATTAATTATTATTTGCATAAATCTTTTAAATAATAGATAGAAGTAACTTAATTTCCCTCTTTTAAAATTTTATGTCTAATAAATTCACACAAACATTTAAATCTTCTATTTTTTGTTAAGTAGTGAAGATATTGACTATATGTCATATTTTGTTCATCAAGATATGAGTGTAAATATATTAATGCACTATCTTTTCCATGTTTTTCTTCTATCTCTTTTAATATAATATAAAGAGGTTCTATTATATTTATAATTTGAGTTGGAGCTTGTTTTCCTGTTATTATATATGATATAACACTATTATTACTATCTTTTTGAGGTTTCCACTCTGTCATACTCCAGTAGTATTTATTGTCTTTGGTTTTGTTTTTTAATATAGCTTGAATAGGAAGACCTTTTAATATTGTTTTCCAAATAATATCAAATATTATTTCAGGCATATCAGGGTGTCTAGTAATAGTTTCAGATTGGTTTATAGCTAAAGCACCTTTAAAACCATTTATTCTAGCAAAGGTTGAATTACAATATATAATATTACCTTTAGTATCTGTTCTACTAATTACAATCTCTTGATATGCACATTTGATTTCATAATTTATACTGTTATCTCTAGCACTCATAAAATATAATCCTTTTTATTTTAAAGGATTATACTTTAATAACAATAAAAAATAAATTATAATAATTTTTAAATTTTATCTTTTATATTTAGATTTAATTTATAAGCTCCAATATTTAAAATAAGTTTATGGTATTTTGTATTATTAGCAGTTAATTTAATTGTATTTTTATCAATAAAACTTATATCTAAACTAGATGGATATTTCAGACTTCCAAGGGTATCTATTTGGGATTGTGGTGGAAAATAGAATATAGCAGGTTTGCCTTTACTAATATTAAAAGAGTTACTATTTCTTGTTACTTTATAGATAGGTGTATTAAAGGCTCTTGTTTTAAAACTCCATACTTTTTTATCTAATTTACCATCAACTTTATATGTGGCTTCTACTCTATATTTACTATTCCATGTTAATCGTTTAAGTGGAAAGAGTGCAAATTCAGATTTTTTTAATCTTTTATTAGGGTCTGTTTTATAAT
>Ga0256842_1001230_pt1 | contig 21023 bp, 18 predicted proteins | sample 4559240metaG_FD_185973 | JGI IMG/M metagenome (GOLD analysis project Ga0256842, IMG submission 185973) | Hydrothermal vent microbial communities from Guaymas Basin, Mexico - 4559-240 | ecosystem: Environmental > Aquatic > Marine > Hydrothermal vents | place: Mexico: Guaymas Basin | collected... | reverse complement strand
AGGCATAACGAAGACCAAGCCCGTCACATTCACTACAGGCACCCTTTGGAGAGTTAAAAGAGAAGGAAAGCGGTTCAAGTTCATCAAAACTGATCTTACAGTCAAAGCAGGCATTGTGTTCTGAGTAGTGAATGTGTTCTGGCAGATCCAAATCATCAGCATTTAAGATATCAATCTCAAGTTCACCATAACTCTCTTTGAGTGCTTTTTCAACCGAAGAAGCAATTCGTTCTTTATTTTCCTCTTTGACAACCACACGATCAATAACAACTTTGATAGTATGTTTTTTTGTCTTTGAGAGTTCTATCTCTTCATCAAGACGTACCATAACACCATCTATCATAGCACGGACATAGCCCTTATGTACAAGTGACTCTAAAAGATCAACATAACTTCCTTTGTTATCTCGTACAAGCGGTGCCATCAGTACAAGCTTTGCACCCTCAGGCAGTTTTGCCACCTCATTGATAATATCTGATGCTGACATCTGTGAGATCACCTTGCCACACTTGTGACAGTGCTGAATACCTATACGTGCATATAAAAGTCGAAGATAATCATAGATCTCAGTAATGGTTCCAACTGTTGAGCGAGGATTTTTAGAGGTTGTCTTTTGATCAATGGCAATAGCAGGTGTGAGTCCGTCTATCTTATCAACATCGGGCTTACCGACACGATCCAAAAACTGTCTTGCATAGCTTGAGAGACTCTCCATATAGCGACGCTGTCCCTCTGCATAAAGTGTATCAAATGCAAGTGTTGACTTACCACTCCCACTAAGACCAGTCATAACAATAAGTTCATTTTTTGGAATAGTTAAATTAATATTTTTTAAATTATTCTCACGTGCACCAGTAATTACTATTTGATCTTTTTTTCTACTCAAATTTTCCCTTTAAAAAAATATTCTCTTTGCCAAATAAAGTACCACAAAAAGATAAAAAGTCACTAACAAACGCTTTTGTACTCTGTGTGTAACCTTCTCTTTAAGATGAATTCCCAAATAGACTCCAAAGAGTGAAGCCAAACCAATAAGCACTCCGCTTGCATAGTCAATATGTCCTTGCATGGCATGAGAAATAAGCCCTGCTACAGAAGAAAAAACTACAAAAAAAAGCCCTGATGATGTCGCTTTTTTCAGCGGTATATGCAAAAATCCCACTAAAATAGGCACAAGCAAAATACTACCACCTACACCAATTGTCATACTAAAAGCACCTAAGATAAAACCTATAAGCAGCAGTAAAAGATAATGTAGCTCTTTTTCTTTGACATCTTTATGCGTTTTAAAAAACATTCTTAGTAATGCAAAAGATGTAAACGTAAAAAACATCAACTCTAGCGATCTGTCACTCAAAAGTGCTGCAATATAACCACTTAACAGTGCCCCGCCAAAACCACCAGCACCGATGATAGTGACCATTTTAATGTCAAGCGTACCTTTTTTGTTATTAAGATAACTGCCATATACAGAGCTAAAAATCATCTGTACAACAGAGATCCCTATAGCCTCTTTTGTCTCAAATCCAAGCATTAAAAGAAGCGGAATCAAAATCGTTCCACCACCTATGCCAAAAAAGCCTGAAAGAAGACCAACAAAAAGACCTAAAAACAAGAGCTCAAACATAGCTATCCATAAATTTTTTTGGAATTATACTCCAAGATCACTAAGATACTCCTTGCAGGCTTCTTGTTTAATTTTACTTTGTGTTTCATTCAAGTATAATCTATACAATTATAAAGTAGGGAAAAAAATGTTAGATACTATTAAAGAAGCAGCAGAAAATTTTTGTATTCACCAGATTCGTGAACCTTATGATCTTAAGGAAGGTTCAACACAAAAGAGAGCACTTATTGCTTATATAGATATTGACACAGAAGATAAAAAAAAGTACAGAGTTTATATTGCTTCTGATGAAGCATTTATGCAACAAGTCTCACAACTTTTTCTTGAAGAAGAAGAGAGTGATCAAGAGACACTTCAGGATATGACATTAGAAACTGCTAATTTAATCATAGGAAGTGCAAAAGTCATAGCACAGGAAACTACAAATAAACCTTTTACAATAGGCACACCAACATTTGAAAAAATTGGTAATTTTGATTTTGAAATCGATGCTTCTATGACAATTACAGTCGCAGAAAAAGAGTTAACCGTTGCCATTAAGGAAATAAATGTCCAATAAGACACAAGAAGTAAAAGAGGTAGAAAAACCAACAGAAGAAGTAGACACATCTACTGATAATGATCTATCATGGATGGATTATTCCGGTATATTAGATATGGAAGTTGAATTTGTCTCGGATCTTGGTGAAACAGAACTTACTGTACATGAAATTTTACAACTTGAAAAAGGTTCAATTATTGATCTAAAAAAACCGGCTGGAGAATCAGTTGAATCTTATGTAAATGGAAGGATCCTTGGAAAAGGAGAAGTTATGGTTTATGAAAAGAACCTTGCTATCCGGATTAACGAAGTACTTGATTCTTCTGCCGTACTTTACTATTTATCAAAGGAAAGATTATGAAAAAGTACCTACTACTCCTCTTCTTATTACCACTTTCACTGTTTGCTTCAAAAATTTTGAGTTATAATATTTATGACAGAACAGACAGAGCTGATCTGATGATAACTTTTGACACACCCTATCATGGTATAATCAGACAAAGTCATAGAAAATCAAAAATTATTATCAAACTTGAAAATGCAACAATAGAGTCTGCAAAAATTAAAAAAGTTTCTTCACGTTTTTTACACTCAATTGCTATTACTCCTATGCAAAATGAAACACAGGTTATCGCTGCTGTTCCATCTTCAGTTAAATTAATAGCTTCTAAAACAGCTGATGGATATGGACTACGTTTACGTTTTACAGCAAAAAAAGCCAACAAATCATCATCACACACAAAAGAGCTACAAAAAGAGACAACAAACACACTCTCAAACCTTCCAACAAAAAAGAGTAATGATCTTTCTCAGAGCTATTATATTGTTATTGGTATTTTGATTCTTAGTATTTTGATTCTTTTCTACATTAAAAGAAAAACTATACCACGGGCACAAAATACAAAACAGCAAAACAAACCATGGCTTTTTAATGCAAATAATCAAAAAGAACAAACACTCTCAACAATGCAAGCAGAAACTTCTCAAGAGTTACAAGAAGTAACTATTCGCTTTCAAAAAGCTATAGATAGTAACAACAGTGTAGTTATGCTTGATTTTGGTAAAGAGAGCTATCTTATTCTTATGGGGAACAGTAATATCTTGCTTGATAAATTTCATGAAGACAAACCAAGTTCACAACAAGAATTTGAATCAATCCTGCAAAATAGACATGAAGAGTTAGAAAACTTTTTAAATAGAAATAAAAAACAAGAAGAAAAAGAACCGCTACAAGCCTATAAAGAAAGAGCTGCTTCACTTAGTTACAGTGAAGAGTTTTAATCACATTAGACTTTTTTCTTTTGTGCGTGATTTTCAAAACGCTCTTTAAGCAGCTTTTTAATAGTATGTATATTTTGTAAATTCAATTGATACTGTTCATCCATAAGTTTATTTATATGAAAAACTTCCGTTACCGTAATGCCATATGGATCTTTTTTCTCTTTTGATTGTTTTTTATTATCATCAAAACTATAAAGATAGAGATTTTTACGTGTTGTTTGAATATAGTACGTCAAGACTATCTCATCTGAATGTTTTTTCTCAATAGCAACAACAACACGTTGATCATCTTTATAGGTATCTTCTTTAAGATCTAAAATATTCTTGGCATCATCCAAAGAGAGATAGCCTATATAAAATTTATTATACAAATCATGATAACGTTGAATCTTATAGTTGTATAAGAAACTCATATCTACAATATGTTTTGGATGCGAACGGAGTTTTTTTGTAATCCAACTCATGGTATTATAATATCTAAATGGATGCAGTTTAAGCGTATGTGCTTCAATCATCTTTTTTGAAGCGATCTTGTCTTTTGGCTGCAACTTCTGCTTATCAAGTTTGGTAATATATTCTAAAACCTCTTTTGCAGAGAACTCTTTTGTAAACCATACTTTACAGTAAGAGGGAAACTGTTTTGTACCTGTTGCACCCTCATTTAAAATAATCAATGACTTAATTGTATAGTTTGGAAAAATAATCTCTAAAAGTGCCTTCTTTTTTCTCAATCTTTTTCGTAATTTTAAGACAGACTTAACAAGTGTCATCTCTACAAAATAGAGTTCATTGTTTTTTGTAATAAACATCGCATCAAACTCAGATATTTCACGAGACTTAGTTCGATAGACTATCTGCTCTTTTTCACTGATAGAAAGTGTATTTGCATAGGCTTTGTGTTTTGACTGATGAAAGCCCTTGAGAATAAACTTTGTAATATAATCATTTTCCTCAGCATATCGAAGCAGTTTCTCATACAAAAAGTTTTCATAAACTTCACCCTCAAAAGAGCGGTATGAACTTAGATATAAAGGATCCTCTATATCTATCCCTTTTTTGATTAAAGAGAGCAGATGCTTTGTATTATAGATATAATGCAAAAGATTATCTGCTATATCATCTTTTACAAGGTTTTTAATTGATTTGGATATCTCTAAACTCATGCTAACTCTGCTTTAGAAAAAAATTCATCAAGGATATCACGAAACTCTGTAACATCACTGATAGTGTTTACCTGATTACGAAGTGCTGAAGCACCACGATATCCTTTCGTATAGGTATGTGCATGCTTACGAAATAAAATAGCACCATACGCACCATAAAACTCAATCATCTTATCAAAGTGCTCCATTATGATCTCATGTTTTAAAGCCAAATCAACATTGGCTTCACCATTGCGCAACTGATGAAAAATCCAAGGAGCTCCGACTGCTCCACGACCTATCATAACACCATCCGCTCCAGTATGTTCAAGTACCCATTTTGCTTTTTCATAAGAGTCTATATCACCATTGGCAATCACAGGAATACTAACCGCTTCTTTAATCTCGGCAATAGCATCATAATCGACAGGAGCTTTAAATTTTCCGGCACGTGTACGACCATGAACTGCTAAGAAATCGGCACCGCTGTCTTCAACAACTTTTGCAATTTCTATATGATTTTTCTCTTCAAATCCAAGACGAATCTTTACAGAAGTAAGTTTTTTATTTGATGTTGCTTTAATTGTTTGAATAATCTCACCCATTAGAGGAAGATTTAACAGTAAAGAACTTCCACTTCCATGTCCAACAACCTTAGGCACAGGACAACCACAGTTCAGATCAATGATATCTATACCCTCTTGTTCATTTAAAATTTCTACAGCCTGTTTAACAATATCTACATCATTTCCGGCAATCTGAACAGAGTAAGGATCTTCAAAAGGAGATTTTTCAAGCATTTTAAGTGTTTTTTGTGAACCATGCGCCAAAGCATTAGAACTGAGCATCTCACTCACTGTCAAGTCTGCTCCAAACTTTTTAACAACACTGCGAAGAGGAAGATCAGTAAAGCCCGCCAAAGGGGCTAATACATAAAGAGGTTTTTCAAAGGAAAGATTTTCTATCATATTTTATACAAAGAGATAGATACTGTAGTTTTTACCACACTCTTTTAAAGCACGATAAGCTCTAAAGTTTTCAAACTCATCAGGATGAGCATTTTGTAAAATCTCATCAGCAAGATCAATCATTCCTAAATCAAAAAGAGTAAAGAGATATGCATCCATAACTTCATCATGGTTATTATTACTCAATGTTTCAAAAAGTTTCATTCTTTGTTCAGGAACCATTCCTACTTTGGAAAGTCTCATTGCAAGGTCAATATAATCTTTTTTTGAATATTCAAATTTTTTCAAAACTTCGATCAACTCTTCATGAGGAATAACCAAAGGATGCTCTTTAGAATTAATACGTGATAAAATTATATCAAAAGACTCCTCTGTTAAAAAAGCTTTATATTTTAAAACATTTTGCAGTGATGCTGTTTTTACATATTCAGTATAAATATATTGACAAAATGATTCAGCATATTTTGTACAATTTGCAAGAATATCAGCAGCTGAAATATCACCTTTTTGAAATCTGTTTTTTTCATTTTGAATAACCAAAGGATTGTCTGGTAAAAGATTAAAAGGTCTTAAATCTACTACTTTACCATGTTTAATATCATCAATCATACGTAAAACTTTATCAATTTTTTCATTTCCCGTATTACCAATAAAATCACCATTTGGTATGATAGTAGTATTTTCAAGAAGTTTTCCAAGAAGCTTATATCTCTCAGTTTTAAAATTATAACTTCTCATTCTCTTACCTAAATAGGCTTCGATAATGGCATCAATGATTTTTTCAAAATCTTTTTCATATCCACGAAGTCTAAAACTTCCAAGCATTGAGTAAAATGCCATATGAAAAACACTGCCCAGATAAAGAACAACCAATGGTGCAACAATCCATACCGCAACTGGCAACATTGGCATATGAACACCAAAAATATCTATACTCGTAGTATCATGACTGACATATGCATAAACATACCATCCGACAAGTCCTATCCAAATAAACGCAGCTACCGAATATCTTTTTATATACATTTTATTTTCCTTAGTTAGATTTTTCTACAATTTCTCTACAATCAATACAGTAAATTGCATGTGGTTTTACTTTTAAACGTTGAAAACCGATATCATCTTCACACATTTCACAAATACCATACTCACCATTTGCTATCTTTGTCAATGCTTTTTCAATCTCATCAAGCTCTTTTGTCTGTTGTTGCACTATTGCACTTTCAACCATTGAGTTATTATTCACAGAGGCATGATCACCCTCGTCATTAAGCTCTAAATTGCTCAACTGATTTAATTCGCTGTTTACACTACTAATATTTTTTAGAATCTGTTCTTTACGACTCTTTAATATTTCTTTAAAATAATTTAACTCACTTGCCTGCACGTATGCTTTCCTTATTTATGATATGGATGATTACTCAGTATGGAAAAACCTCTGTAAATCTGTTCTAACAAAACTGCTTTTGCTATCTTATGACTCATAGTTATTTTTCCAAGGCTTATTACAGCATTACTTTTTTTCAAAAAGCTCTCTTCAAAGCCATAAGCACCACCAATAAAAAATTTAACGGACATTTTATCATTTAATAGCTTACTAAATTCAAAACTGTCGATTAATTTTCCATCAGGATGTAAAGTTATACAAAAATCTTTCCCAATATAAGGTTCTAAAACCTTTGAATATGCCTCTTGAGCAGCTTTTTGAGATATAGTGTGTGCTTTAGTTACATCTTTTGTAAAAATTTCTGTATCTTTGACTTTTGCAAAGCGACTTATCATTTTTTCTAATTCTTTGTAGAGAGGATCATAAAGCGTCTTCTCTTTTTTTGCTATAGAGATAATTTCAAGATTCATTATAAAAGACCACTCCCTATAACATGATAGGTAACATTTTGAAATTTATCATCCAAACGAACACCACCAATTGCTGCAACATAATGTTTTGAGAGCTTTGCAATACTATCTAACTTTTCACCTAAAACAGTAGATATATCACTCTTTGTAGAAGTCTCTCTGTATGCCCCAAGACCTATGTAGTTTAGATCCATATCATTTGCTTCAAGAACTTCTTGCTTGTTATGTGTTGATATTCCAAGAATTTTATCACTGCCTATAACACTACGTAAAATAGCCACAGCTTTTTTTATATCTGGATCTATGTTATATAAATCTTCCTGCCCAACATGCACCCCATCACAAAATTCTATCAGTTCATAGGCATCATTGACAATTAAAAAACCGTCATAATTCTTTCTAATATCTATCAACTGTTTTTTTATAAAAGCAATATCTGCATTTTTTGCACGATACTGTATAATCTCTGCTTTGTGTTCTTTAGCCTTATTTAAAAATTTATCAACAGTGATACCTTTTCTATCAAGCATATCCTGATCACACAAAGCATAGAGTCGCATACTAATCGTTTAACATCATTCGCATAAGATCAGCAAGAGTCTTTTTGAGTTCATTACGATTAACAATCATATCGATAGAACCTTTTTCAAGTAAAAACTCTGCACGCTGAAAACCTTCTGGAAGTTCAGATCCGATTGTCTGTTCAATTACACGTGCTCCTGCAAATCCAACAAGGGCACCCGGTTCAGCAATGATTATATCTCCAAGATTTGCAAATGATGCAGATACACCACCCATTGTTGGATCTGTTAATACAGAGATAAATGGAAGTCCGGCATTTGCAAGTTTACCAAGTGCTGCCGAAGTTTTACTCATTTGTAGCAGTGAAAAAGTTGACTCTTGCATTCTTGCTCCGCCAGAAGCTGAAAGGATGACAAGCCCCTCTTTGTTATCAATAGCCCGTTTTACAGCACGAACTATCTTTTCACCTTCTACAGATCCAAGAGAACCACCCATAAAGGCAAAGTCAAAAATCACAAGCTGTACAGGCACCCCATTCATTTGACAACTTCCAGCAACAACTGAAGATTTTCTTCCTGTTTTTGCTTCGCTCTCTTCAAGCCGTTTTTTATAGGGCTTTTTATCAACAAACTTTAAGGGATCTACTGGTTCAAGTTCAGCATCAAACTCAACAAATGTTCCTTCATCTGCAAGGAGTTTCAAACGTTCTTTTACACCAATACGAATATGATATCCACATTTAGGGCATACATAATTTTGATTCTCAACCTCTTTATAGTACATTAAAGAGTGACAAGATTTACATTTAATCCAATGAGAACCGGCTTCTTCTTTTTCAGGCTGTTTATTATCAAAAGTTTTCGTAAAAAGGTCAAGTAAATTCAAAAAAATATCCTTATATTATAATAGTGCACTATTATAGCAAATTTATCCTAACATTAAAGTTGATCTGAAGATTTTATAGAGAAAAATAAAAAGAGAAGAAAAAATTATTTCTATCCTTTTTAAGAAGGATAGAAAAAAATAGATTTATAAAAGTGAATTCGCAATACTTCGAGCAGCTTCACGACCATCAAAAGCAGCAGTTACAACTAAATCTGCACCACGGAAACAATCCCCTCCGGCATAGATACCGGCTGTTGATGTCTCATGTGTCTCTTCATTAATAATAATCCCACCCCATGCGTTTGTTTCAATACCATTTTCAGCTAAGAATGAAGGAACAGCAGGATTAAAACCAAGAGACATAATCACTATATCTGCATTGATTCTATGCTCACTCCCTTTAACTGTTTCCATTCGTTGACGTCCAGACGCATCTTTAGCACCCAGTGTCGTTTTTACAACTTCAACAGCAACAGCCTTCCCTTCATCATTGAGTACAATCTCTTTTGGAGAAACAAAGAAAGTAAAGTCAACTCCCTCTTCCATTGCATTTTTATACTCTTTTTTCGAACCTGGCATATTTTTCTCATCACGTCTATAAAGACATGTTACAGATTTTGCACCCTCACGTTTTGCAGTACGAAGACAATCCATAGCAGTATCACCACCACCGATTACTACAACATTTAGATCTTTAAAATCAAACTTTTTATCATAATCAAGTTTAAAATTTTTTCTTTGAATAGCTGTAAGATAATCCATCGCAGCATAAACATTTGGAGCATTTTCACCTGCTATACCTGCTGATTTTGCTTTTGTAGCCCCCACACCGATAAACATTGCATCATGTGAATTTGCTATCTCTTCAAAAGTAATATCACGCCCAACTTCACAATTAAGAACAAGCTCAAGTCCTGCTTCTTGTAAAAGCTTGACACGACGCTCAACAATCTTTTTGTCAAGTTTAAAGTTAGGAATACCATATGTTAAAAGTCCACCTGCACGATCTGCTTTTTCATACATAGTAACAGCAATACCCGAACGAAGTAGATAAGTCGCAGCTGAAAGACCAGCAGGTCCGCTTCCAATTACTGCTACTTTTTTATCTGTCATAATTCCAGGAAATTCAGGCTTATAACCGGCTTTGAAACCAGCTTCGGTAATATGCGTCTCAACCGAACCAATAGTGATAGCACCATGGCCGTCATTAAGTGTACAGTCACCTTCACAGAGTTTGTCATGCGGACAAACTCTACCCATAACTTCAGGAAACGGTGAAGGTTCATTTGAGAGTTTAAATGCAAACTCCAAATCTTTTTCACTTATAGCTTTTAACCATTGCGGAATGTAGTTATGAAGAGGACATTTGTTCAAACAAAATGGATCCCCACACTGAATACATCTGTCACTTTGAGTAGCGGCTTCATCACGATCAAATACCTCATAGATTTCACCAAAGTCTTTCGTTCTCTCAACGACAAGTCTCTTCTCTGGGTCAATTCTCTCTGTTGTTAAATATTCTCTCATTATTAATCTCCATTCTCTAGGTTAAGTGGTAGCTTCGTTAAGTTTTTCGGTTTTACCAACCAGAAGTTTCTTACTTCTACTCTAAAGTTTTCAAGCAGATCCTGTGCTTTTTTACTACCAGTCTCTACTACATAATCTTTTAACAGACGTTTGAGATAGTGACGTGCTTCATCACCCTCATCTGTATCAATTCGAACAGCTTCTACAAGTTCACCATTTACATTTTCAATAAAACTGTGTTCTTTATCATACACGAAACTGATTCCACCTGTCATACCCGCACCAAAGTTGATACCTGTACGACCAAGGATCACAACTACACCGCCTGTCATATATTCACAGGCATTGTCCCCTGTTCCTTCAACGATAGCAAATGCACCGGAATTTCGAACTGCAAAACGCTCACCGACACTTCCAGATACATAAAGTTTACCACCCGTTGCACCATAAAGACAAGTGTTACCACCTGCTGAGTAAGCTTCACCCTCATTTTCAGAAGTAATAATGATTTTACCGCCATGCATACCTTTACCGATGTAGTCATTTGCTACACCTTTAAGATAGATAGAGACACCATTAATCAAAAATGCTCCAAGTGCCTGACCTGCAACACCCTCAAGATTAATTTTAATCGTATCAGGTTTAAGACCCTCATCACCATAAAATTGTGCAATTTCACCAGAAATACGTGCACCAAAACTTCTGTTAAGGTTACAGATCGCACTCTTAATACGAATAGGATGTTCTGGATGTTTAATAGCAACATACGCCTCTTTTAAAAGCTCCTGTTCATATGAATTGTCATCAAAAGGCGGATTAAATGGTTGTTGATGTGTATCTACACCCTCTTCTTTATGAAGCACTGCAGAGAAATCAAATTTTTTCGCAAAATCATCTTCTTTTACTTTAAGCAAATCAACACGACCGATCATCTCCTCCATAGTTCTGTAACCAAGCTCTGCCATAATAGCTCTTACATCTTCAGCAAGCAGTGTAAAGTAATTGATAACTTGATCAACATGCCCTTTAAAGAACTCTTCACGCAACTTTTCATTTTGTGTAGCAATACCCACAGAACATTTATTTACATGGCATATTCGAAGCATTTTACAACCTACGATTGTAAGTACACCTGTACCAAATGCATATGACTCAGCACCAAGAAGTGCAGCTTTTACAACATCAAGACCAGTTTTAAGCCCACCATCAGTTTGCAGTTCAACCAAACTACGAAGGTTATTTGCTTTAAGTGCATTATGTGCTTCAGAAAGACCTAGCTCCCACGGATTACCCGCAAACTTAATAGAAGTCAGTGGAGCAGCACCCGTACCACCATCACCACCAGAGATGATGATCTTATCTGCGTATGCTTTTGCAACACCCGCAGCAATTGTACCAACACCGACAGTCGAAACAAGTTTTACTGCAACACGAGCTTTAGGATTAACCTGTTTCATATCAAAAATAAGCTGTGCCAAATCCTCAATAGAGTAGATATCATGGTGTGGCGGAGGTGAGATGAGTGTAACACCCGGAACAGTATGACGAAGCTTACCGATAAGTGGTGTTACTTTATGCCCTGGAAGTTGTCCACCCTCACCCGGTTTTGCACCTTGAGCAACTTTAATCTGGATCTCTTCAGCTGAACGAAGATACGCAGGAGTGACCCCAAAACGACCAGATGCAACCTGTTTGATCTTAGAGACTCTCTCCGTTGCAAAACGCGCTTTATCTTCTCCACCTTCACCAGAGTTAGACTGACCACCAATTCTGTTCATTGCAATTGCAATAGTTTCATGTGCTTCCGGTGAAATAGAACCAAGAGACATTGCTGCTGATGCAAAACGTTTAAAGATCGCCTCTTTAGGCTCTACTTCAGAAATATCAATCGGTTTTCTATCGGACTTGATATCTAAGAAATCACGGATCATCTTCAGACCACGTCCCTCTACAAGTTTTTTCAGCTCTGCAAAATCTTCCGCTTTTCCGCTTGATGCCATTCTATGAATCGCATGAATAACAGCAGGACCAAAGTCATGGTGCTCTTGACCTGTATAGAACTTATAAAAACCACCAATGTTGAGTGGGAAGATCTTTTTAAATCCATCATTTTTAAATGCTGATGCATGGTACTTCTCTAATCGTTCATCAATATCTTCATATGTAAGACCAGGAACTACACAATGAGAAGATTCAAAACAATCTTCAACGATCTCACGGCTAAGACCCATAACATCAAAAAGACCTGAATTTCTGTATGATGCAATCGTAGCAATACCCATTTTTGACATAATTTTCAAAAGTCCGCCATTGAGAGCGGTATGTACTGACTTCAATGCTTCTGGGATTGTAATTTTTGAGTTCTTTTTACGTTTGAGCTGATTGATAGCTGTTGCAAAAAGCAAATTAGGATATATTGCACTTACACCATACCCTATTAAAACTGCTGCAGAGTGCGAGTCAACAACTTCACCAGTTACAGCAATCATAGATACTAAATGACGTACCTTGGCTTTGAGTAATGCAAAATTAATACGCCCTACTGCCATAGCCATTGGAATAGTCTTTTTCTCTGCACTAAACGCACTATCATCAAGAATAACAATTCTTGTACCATCATCTTTTACAGAATCTATAATCTGTGCAACAAGGCTATCGAGTGCTTCACGAAGTGATCCGCTATATGCAGTTGAAAATGTCTCATTTTTATAAAAACTCTGATAAGATGGTGACTTTTCATCTCCAAAAGATTTCAATACTTCCAGCTTCTCTTTTGTAATAATAGGAGAAATAGATTTAAGTCTGTGTGCATGGGAAGGAATCTCATCTAAGATATTGTGTACTTCACCAAACCCGCTATTGAGACTCATAACAACTTTTTCACGAATTGGATCAATCGGTGGATTTGTTACCTGTGCAAACTTCTGTTTAAAAAAGTCAGTAAAATTTCTCTGTTTGTCAGAAAAAGCAGCAAGCGGTGTATCATCACCCATAGATCCAACAGCCTCTTTGCCATCAGTAATCATTGGTTCAATAACCTGTTCTACAATCTCTTCTGTAACATTATAAAATTTCTGTTTGCGAACCAATTCATCTTCATCCATCGCTTCAGCTTCACTATACTGCTCTTCAACATGTTCTTGAAGATAGATCATATGCTCATTGAGCCATTTCATATATGGATTTGAAGATTTAAGATAGTTATCGATCTGATCTGATTTTAATACTTTTCCATATTTAAGATCAAGTCCAAGCATCTCACCTGACTGCAGGCGACCACGTTCTTTAATCTCTTCTTCTTTAATATCAACAACACCGTATTCAGATGCAATCAAAAGATTATTGTCATGCGTAATGATATATTTTGAAGGACGAAGACCATTTCTGTCAAGTGCACAACCAATATAGCGACCATCTGTTACAGAGAATGCAGCAGGACCATCCCATGCTTCAAATACTGTAGAGAAGTACTCATAAAATGCACGAAGTTCAGGATCCATATGCGGAGCATTTTGCCATGCTGAAGGGATAAGTGCACGAACTGCTTTAAAGAAATCCATACCATTAACAAGTAAAAACTCTAAAAAGTTATCAGCAGATGCAGAGTCTGATGCACCAGGCTGTAAAATAGGAAGCAGTCTCGCTATCTCTTCTTGCGTAAATACTTCAGATTTGATAGACTCTGATTTAATAGCAACATTAATACGGTTTCCTTCCACAGAGTTGATCTCACCATTATGCGCAACTGCACGAAATGGCTGTGCTAAACGCCACTCTGGAAGTGTATTTGTTGAAAATCTTTGATGAAAAAGGGAAAAAGAGATTTTAAATGCTTCATTTTCTAAATCTTTATAGAACTCTTTAATATGTGTAGGCATTACCAGCCCTTTATAAGAGAGAACTCTACTACTCATAGAAGCGATATAAAAATCTCTATCATCTACGAGCTTATGCTCTACTTCTTTACGAGAAAGATAGAGTAATGCATCAAATCTGTTTGTAGCCATAATTGAGTTAGGCACAATAAAGAGTTGAATAATATTTGGAAGTGTTTGTAAAGCTTGCTCACCTAAAGCATTTGTATTTACAGGTACTTCACGACGAAGTACTACTTTTAAGTCATTATTCGCACAGATTGTTTCTATAGTATCTAAATGCTTCAGATCTTTTGTAAATACAGAAGCAACTGCAAATTGATTTGCAAGTTCAACTCCGTTTGCTGCGGCTTCCTTGCGCATAAACTCTTCTGGCATAGAGAGCAGCAGTCCACTACCGTCTCCTGTTTTTCCATCAGCTGCAACCGCACCACGGTGCATCATACGCTCTAGTGCAGTAATAGCATCATTTAGAACCTTACGTGAAGGTTTGTTGTCGATGTTCGCAACAAGACCAAATCCACAGTTATCCTTAAACGATCTTAATAAATCATGATGTTCAACCATTTTCACTCCCAAATTTTCAAATTCATGTAAATAATATTACAGTTTAATCTCTTTTTAAAGAAACTTAGTCTATTTAGACAAAAGTTATTTATTATACTCTTATTTAGTTTAAGTAAGTATAATATGATTAGTAATATAAGATATTTTTCGTCAATATGAGTATAAAGGAAGCACTTAGTGAAAGGTTTTATCATAAATCTTAACCGCGTTAAAGAAGAAGATTTAATAGTCACTATTTTATCACGTGGCAGCTTAGAGACGCTTTACAGATTCTATGGAGCACGTCATGGCACCATCAATCTTGGTTTTATGATCGACTATGAGATAGAACCCTCTGCTAAAAGTACCATTGGACGTTTAAAAGATGTGATCCATATTGGATATAAATGGATCAACAACAGAGAACTCCTTGGTTTATGGCAAAATTTTACAGCCCTTTTTTATAAACATCTCAAAGATTCAGAATCGATTGGTGATTTCTATTTTGATCTGCTTGAAAATGCTTCACAAGAGTGGAATCGACAAAATCCAAAACGTGTAGCTGTTGAAGCCTATGTAAAACTACTTGAACATGAGGGACGTCTGCATAAAGAGATGTACTGTTTTTTATGTTCTGCAAAAATAGAACAAAATATCTCTTTACTCAGAGCATATCTGCCTACACATGAAGCATGTTCACACAGTTATTCAATAAATGCAAAAGCACTTCATGAACTGTATGAAAACAAATCTTCTTTCTTTTTAGATGATAAAGAGATAGATCGACTCTGGAATCTCTTAATGGAGGGGCTTTAAAACAGACTTCTTTTTACTGTACTCAACGATCATACCATGGAACTTGGCAAAAGCGAAAAAAAGCGCTTCTTGAGAAAAATGCTTTTTCAAATCACTCTCTAAAAAATATTTATACTCACTGTATCGTCTAAAAACAATTCCATACTCTTTTAATACTCTTTTGGTATAACTATCGACAACCATCTCTGGTCGAAAACAAGCATAACAAAGAATAGCATCAGCACTCTCTTCGCCTATTCCTTTTTGCTCTAAAAGCCAATCTCGTGAGACACTCTTTTGAAAATTTTCAAACGTACCAAACGTATCTTTAATATTATGTGAGAGTTGCAAAAGTCTTGGTGCTTTTTGATTATAAAATCCACTCGGTTTTATTTTGATTTTCAATACATCCTCATGCAGTGTTACAAAAGCATCTAATGCTAAAAAGCCTTCTAAATTTTTAAGTGATTTTTCAACATTTCTCCAAGTTGTATTTTGTGTAAGCACAGCTCCCATAACTACTTCAAATGTTCCTGCATTTGGCCACCAAAACTTTGGAGAATCTTTTAAAAGATCAAGTTTCTCCAGCTCATTATAAATTTCATAAGCACTTTTTTGCATAGAACTCTCTAGCAGGCTCTTTTTTTAGCCACAAGTGAAGCTACACGGGTTTTCTCGCCTCTAAGATTAATATCTTCTCGTTCTTCATAGTAAATAATATCAAGCCCTATAAACGCATGCAGGAGTTCATTTTGACGTAGAAGATATTCAGGATTTTGTGGATTATCAAAATCTCCATGAGCGATAATAAATGTCTCAAAGATCACAACACCATCTGCTTTAAGTGCCTCTTTGATCTGATGGTAAAAACGGCGATTAAGATAGTTCATATTTATAATAAGATCATACTTGTTTTTTTCCAAATTATACTCATCAAGATCTACTTCAATTTTATGAATATTAGCATCTTCACGTACGTGTGAGAGTGCATAGTCACTCAGATCCACCGCATCTACTTCAAAACCCTTATCCGCTACAAAATGAGTATTTCTACCTTGTCCACAAGCAATATCAAGAGCATACCCAACATTTGCCTCACCAATATATTTCTCTATAATAGGCTCAACATAATCACGAAAAGGCTTCTCCTGATATCTTTTATTCCAACGTTCTTTATCACTTATCACTTCTTTCTCCTTCAACTCAATCTATCTCTATAATCTTCATATCCGAACTCTTTTATCAACGCTACCGTACCATTTTTACGTTTTACAACTAAAGAAGGTAATTTTATACCATTAAATGTAGTATTTTTTACAAAAGTATAATGAATCTGATCTTCAAAAATAATTTTATCTCCAACTTTTAAAGGCTTATCAAAAGAGTAGTCTCCCATAATATCACCGGCTAAACAGGTATTGCCACCTAATCGATAAGTATATTTTTTCTCACCTGCTTTGCCGGCACCTCTTACCTCTGCACGGTATGGCATAGCCAAAGTATCTGGCATATGTGCTTCAGCGGAAGTATCTAAAATCGCAATATCCATTCCATTTGAAAAGATATCTAAAACAGTAGAAACTAAATATCCACTCTCCCAGCCAACTGCTTCTCCCGGTTCAAGATAGATAACAAGATGTGGATATTTTTTCTTAAATGCTTTGATTAAGCAAATAAGTTTCTCAATATTATACCCATCTTTTGTAATATGATGCCCACCACCAAAGTTAACATACTTTAAATTCTTACAGTATTGTCCAAATTTAGTATCAAAACTCTCTAAAACCGCTTCTAAAGCATCTGCATCTTGTTCACAGAGTGCATGAAAATTCAACCCATCAAGATCTTTTAAGAGTGTTTCATCAAAATTTTCAACTGTTGTTCCGAGTCTTGAGTAAAGACCACAGGGATTATAGATATCTACTGGAGAAGAGGAGAGTTCAGGATTGACACGTAAAGAGACCTCTATATCAGGATGAATCTCTTTGACTTTCCAAAGAAATCTTTTTATTTGATTTGGGGAATTAAAGACTATATGATCAGAAATTCTTGCTATCTCCTCAATCTCATCTTCTTTAAAAGCAGGCGAATAGGTATGAACTTCGGCCTTATGATTATGCCTGCAAAATTCTTCACGAGCAAGTTTTGCTTCATAAAGTCCACTTGCCGTACACCCTTTGAGATATTTTGCAACGAGATCAAAAGTTGAAAACATTGCAAAGCCTTTGAGCGCCAAAATAATTTTAGCTCCACTCTCTTTTTGCACGCGATCCAAGATTTTAAGGTTGTTCTCTAAAAGTTCCTCTTCACAAAGGTAGTAAGGAGTACACAGGTGAGCTTCTTGCATCTTAAAGTTCTTTTACCTGCCAAGGAAGTCCCTGCTTGTTTAATTCATCCATAAACGGATCAGGATCAAACTCTTCCATATTATGCACACCCTCTTGATACCAAACTTTCTCAAGCATTAACTTTGCCCCTATCATTGCCGGAACACCTGTTGTATAAGAGACTGCCTGAGATTTCACCTCTTTATAACACTGTTCATGATCACTAACCTGATAAATATAGATCTTCTTCTTTTTGCCGTCTTTTATACCCTCAGCAACAATACCGATATTTGTTTTTCCCTTTGTTCGAGGACCAAGTGAGGCCGGATCGGGAAGCAGTGTCTTTAAAAACTCGATAGGCACTATCTTTTGACCTTGATGCTCAACTGGTTCAATGCCAAGCATACCGACATTCTCTAAACACTTCATATGTGTAAGATAACTCTCTCCAAAGGTCATAAAAAAGCGTATTCGTTTAAGCCCTTTGATGTGCTTAACAAGAGATTCCATCTCCTCATGATAGAGCAGATAACTATCTTTTGGTCCAACTTCTGGATAGTCCCATACCATTTTGATCTCCATAGGATCGGTCTCTATCCATTTGCCCTCTTCCCAGTAGCGCCCTTTTGCACTCACTTCACGCAGGTTAATTTCCGGATTAAAGTTTGTTGCAAAAGCATAGCCATGATCTCCGGCATTACAGTCTAAAATATCAATAGTATGGATCTCATCAAAGTAATGCTTTTGCGCATAAGCACAAAATACATTGGTTACGCCCGGATCAAATCCACTCCCTAATAATCCCATAATACCAGCTTCTTTAAAAGCACTGTCTCTTGCCCACTGTTCTTTATACTCAAACTTCGCTTCATCCGGATGCTCATAGTTTGCAGTATCTAAATAATCCACACCAGTTGCTATACAGGCATCCATAATTGTAAGATCCTGATATGGCAAAGCAACATTAATAACAATAGTAGCATCAACTTCTTTTATAAGTGCTATCAACTCTTCTGTATTGTCAGCATCAACTGTAGCTGTATGAATATGAACTTCTGTAATCTCAGAAGCGATCTGATCACACTTGCTTTTTGTACGACTTGCCAGTGTAATTTCTCCAAAAATATCTGCATTCATTGCACATTTATGTGCTACAACACGACCAACACCACCGGCACCGATAATTAAAGTTCTGTTTTTCAAAATTTTTCTCCTAATGTAAGATATAAACTTTTATGATCTGCATTTGCATAGCCATAAGTAAAATACAATGCTCCAAAAGGCGTATCTGCCGAGAGATAGATTGAAGAAGCATATTTCATATTATCAGACGTAAAACTCGCTCCATCATCCCAAATATTTCCACTCTCCAAAGTTACTCCGGCATACAAGGGCATCCCAAGTGAGCCAAAAAACCCACCATTTTTCAAACGGTATCTATACATTAAATTTCCAAATGCAACATTATTGCCAACTAATTCATACGACTGGTAACCAGAAAGATTAAACATTCCACCAAGATAGAACTTGTCAGAGAGAGTAACAGCACCTTTAATTGCGCTTTTTATATCTGTTTTTCCAAATTTTGCAGAAAATATAAATGAGTTATTAAAGTAGCTAAAGGGCTTTTGCAGCGTTGCATATATCTGTTCATAATCATAATCACTTCCCCATGACTTTGCATCTTTTTTCAATTGTAACTGAGCTAAAACACCACTGTTTGGAAAGTTATAATTATCAAGCGAATCATATAAAAATTTTAAATTAGCCTCTCTTGCCTTAAATTTTTCATCATAGTTCAAAAAATTTATTTTTGATTTGTCTTGATACATATTAAAGCTTAACTCTGCTCGAAAACTTCTTGTAAAATTAGCCCCAAAACCAAGACCACCTCCATATCCTATACTTTCAAGCTCTTGATTTCCAAGTGTATCTGTCGGAATAGTATAGGTCATCTTCTCATATCCAATAAATGGACGCAGATAAAACATCTGCTCATCATCTAAAGGCTGATAAAAACTCATAGCATAATGCTGTTTCTTTCCTATCTCAAGATCTGTACGCCACTCTGCACCAAGAGAGTTAATACCATACATTAAGTATCCCACTTTTAGCGAGTAAAAAGAGTTTCCTTTAAAGTCGTCATCTAATGAAAAAGAAAAAAGTACATCACCCTTATTGTTCCAACTCGGTGTTGTTTTTATTACTAAAATGTTCTTACTGTTTTTCTCTTTTATAGAGTAAGTAATACTGTCAAAAATCATCATATGATAGATATTTAAAATATCCTCACGCAAAGCATCAGCATCTAAAGCCGCACCTACTTTTTGTCGTATCTGTTTTCTTATAATATCATTTGCAAGATAGGTTGCATTGTCAATTTTTATCTCATCAATAATAATCTGTTTTGGTTTATGCTTTTGTCTGTGTTGCTCTTTATATTTTGCATATTCCTCTTTTGAGAGAGAAAGCTTTTGTAGTACCTTTTCTTTTTTGAGCGCTGCTTCATAACCTTTTTGGATAATTGGCGCATATTTATCTGCATCTAAACCGGTATAGCCCTCCAAATTTGGAGTTATTAAAATATCTTTATCACTTAAAAGTTCAAGTGATTTATTGGCATTTTTACGCATTAAAATATCGACTAACTGCCCCATAACAACAAAGTATGAGTTGACATCAACTGTCTCAGAAAAATTTTCACTGACATCAACAGCTATAATAATGTCAGCACCCATATCTTTTGCAACTTGAATGGGAATATTGTCACTCACCCCACCATCTACTAAATCAATTCCATTAATATTTATGGGTTGTAGTCCTCCAGGAATTGCACTCGATGCGTAGATGGCTTTACCAAGAGAACCAGACTTGAGTATAACAGCACTACCATTTTGTATATTTGTTGCTACTGCACGAAAAGGGATAGAGAGTTTATCAAACTCCCTGATGTCATAAACATCCTGCGTTAATTCGTCAAATTTTAGCAGTAAGGGTTCACGTTTGAGCAGACCTGTCGGCAAAACAACTTGATTTTGAGCATTAATTCCAAAACCCATACGTCCTTGATACTGATACTCTAGCATCTTTCTTTGCATTGGAATTTTGAAACGATCAAAATCTGCACGAA
>Ga0256842_1001229_pt1 | contig 21027 bp, 20 predicted proteins | sample 4559240metaG_FD_185973 | JGI IMG/M metagenome (GOLD analysis project Ga0256842, IMG submission 185973) | Hydrothermal vent microbial communities from Guaymas Basin, Mexico - 4559-240 | ecosystem: Environmental > Aquatic > Marine > Hydrothermal vents | place: Mexico: Guaymas Basin | collected... | reverse complement strand
TATTAAAAAACAAGACAATGCCTTTATTTTTATAATATGATTTTGCACGGAAATTTCAACCCAAGGTTTAAAATTTATTATTTGTAAAAGTTAAATAAATAAACTTAATTATCTCCTAATAGAATAATAGCTTTTTTACAAAAAGCTTAACTCAAATGGAGAGTATAATAACTATTATCTATTTTTTTTATTTTTATTTCTTTAGGAAATTTTAAATCAAATTTAAATGAATCCTTCCATATTTCATCTATATCTTTATAATACCATTTTTGTTCTTCTACTGATTTTTTAAAATTTTTGATATTTTCACTTAATTCATTGCTATAATCAAGCTCCTTTATCGCATTTATCATTCTTACTAACTTCCAAATACTAACAATTTGTTCTCTATTAAAAGATTTGCCAAATTTATACAAAGCACTTCCTCTTAAATAATCTCTATTTGTTGGTAAACCTAAATTTTCAAAGATATCTATATCGGGAATCATATAAAGGGGAGAAAGTCCTATTTTTACAGGCAATTTTGCTAATTCTACTATATCATCAATTAATGTTTGAGTAGTGTTTTCTTCAAGTCCAGCTATTAAAAAGACAACTATATCGATTTTATTTTGGTTAATATCAGCTATTTTCTTTATTTGTTCTATAAATATAGGCCTATTTATGTTTCTAGCAGTATTTTTATTTGTTGTAACAAGTGATAAATTAAATTCAATAAATCCAACATCTATGGCTTTTTGAGTAAAAGGAACTAAATTAATTGCAGTGATTCCATTCATCGCAGTAAAATTCAGTCCTTTTTTATGAAATTCATCTAAAATATTTAAAAATTTAATACTCCATTTTCTATTAAAAAATAAATTATCATCTTCAAAATCAACAATTTCAATTCCAATGCTTAATAAATATTCTAACTCGGCAATAATAGATTCAAAATTTCTTACTTTAAAATTATTATATCTATGGATTGCACAAAAACTACATGAAAACTTACATCCTCTGCTAATTACCATTTTGGCAATCTTTTTATTTTTAAAATAATAAAAATTTTCTCGCTTAGGGAATACATTAAAATCAAAAATCAATTTTTTATCCTCTTTATGAGGTACAATCAAGGCATTGCCTTGATTCATGATATTCTCTTGATTCAGAGACGAGGCAATGCCTTTCTCTTTATGTAGAGACGAGGCAATGCCATCGTCTCTACATAATATACCTTTTTTCTTGGGGATAATTCCTTTTTTTAATGAATTAATTAATAATAAAAAATTATTTTCACTATCACCATAAATAAAAAAATCTGCATTTGATATTTTAAATAATTTCTCTTTTTCTGCCTCTATTGCCCAACCACCAACAATTACTAATGCTTTGGTTCGTTTTTTGATTTCTATAATTAATTTTTCAACATTATTATGATAACCCGAAAATAAAGATGAAATTGCAATGAAATTTATGTCTTTTTCATTAATATAATTAATTATTTTTGTAAAACTATCACCAAATCTTTTATATGTTGAAAATAATGAAAACATTGACAAATCTTTAAAATAATATTTTTTTAAATATTCAAAATGTTCGGGAATTGCTCTTTTTTTTACTTTTCTACTGATAGTGGAGTCATATAAAAAAACATTTATATCTTTAATTTGCTTTAAGGATTCTTTCAAATACAATAAACCAAGTGGCTCTCTCCTTGCAGGAGTAAAATAAAAATCAAAAACAGGTGGAGAAAGCAATAATATATTCATGTATGCCAATAAAAAAGATAAGAATATATCAGATTTCATATTTTGTAAAGTTTTTTATATTCTACTCTTGAATATAGTGGCTCTTTGTTGTAATATCCCATTCTAGCTTTGATTTGTAAGGAGAAGATATGGAGAAAATTGTAATTGCACTTGGAGGGAATGCTATTAAACAAGCAGACCAAAAAGGAACTTATGAAGAACAATTAGAAAATGTACTTAAAACTGCAAAAGAAATTGTAAAATTAGTAAAAAAAGGTTTCAAAATAGTTATAACTCATGGAAATGGGCCGCAAGCAGGGAGTTTATTAATACAACAAGAAGCAGGAAGTAATGAAGTGCCGGCAATGAATTTAGATGCTGTTGGAGCAATGACTCAAGGTCAAATCGGTTATATGATGTTACAAACTTTAACAAATGAACTAAAAAAAGCTGATTTAGATAATAAAGTGGTGTCTATTGTTAATCAAGTTTTAGTTGATAAAAATGATAGAGCATTTCAAAATTTAACAAAACCAGTTGGACCTTTCTATAATGAAGAACAAGCTAATAAACTAAAAGAACTAAAACCTAACTGGACTATAAAAGAAGTTAAACCTAAAACTATTGAAAATAGATTTAGAAGGGTAGTCGCTTCTCCTACTCCTATTAGAAATATTGAAGAAGATGCTATTAAAATTATGGTTGAAAGTGGTTTAACTGTTATTGCATCTGGTGGTGGAGGTGTTCCTGTAATTGAAGAAAATGGAATGCTTAAAGGTGTTGCTGCTGTTATAGATAAAGATTTGGCAGGAGAAAGATTAGCAACTATGCTTAATGCTGATGCTTATGTTATTTTAACTGATGTAAAAAATGTTTTTATTAATTATGCTCAAAAAAATGAAAAAGCATTACAAAAAGAAAATTTAGAAACATTAACAAAGTATCAAAATGAGGGGCATTTTGCAGCTGGCAGTATGGGGCCTAAAGTAAATGCTGCAATGGAATTTGTTAAAAATGGTGGAGCTAGAGCAATAATTACAAGCCTTGATAATGCTTATGATGCTCTATTAAATGGTAGCGGTACACAAATCATTAAGTAATTACAGTGAATCAATTTTATTTTCTAACTCAAGTTTAAAATCAGAACAAAATTCAATTACAATATTAGGAATTTGCTTAAGTAAATTATTTTCTTCAAATTTTGCATGCTTAGAGTTTGCTAGAGCAATGAAAACTTCTTTTTTGTATAGATTAATCCTTTCCATAAATTCAAAATTTTGTTTATTGGGAGTTAATATTAATTTATGATACTCCTCTTGATTATTTATGAATTCAATATTAATAAAAACACCTAATCTTTTTAGGTAGTCTTTAGGGATTATTGGAGAATTTGTTAACAATATAATGAAATCAAATTTTTCTTTAATGAAATATAATGATTGATGATAATCTATATCAGGATAAAACTTTTTTAATTCTATTAAATTATTAACATTATCATCGACAATAGAAATATTGTTAGAGTTAGTAATATAGGCTAACTCGTTTTTAGTTATAGCCCCATAAATTAGAACTGATTTATTTTTTATTATTTTTTGTAAGTATTTAAAAATATAATCATGCATAATAACCTCACTTAATTAAGACTAATATAAGCTACGAAATAAATTTTGCAATATATTTATTAATTTTCTAAAAAAACTTGACAAAAATATTAAAAAACAATAAAATGACGCAGTGCGTTATTTGGGAGCATTATGAATTATGATGTAGCAATTATTGGTAGTGGAGTTAGTGGTGCAAATATTGCAAGGACACTATCAAGATATGATTTAAAAACAGTTATTTTAGAAAAAGAAACTGATGTAGCTTGGGGAGTTTCAAAAGCTAATTCAGGAATTATACATGGTGGATTTCACCATAATTTAAAATATTTAAAATCTAAACTTGAAATAAAGGGTAATTTAATGTTTGATCAACTCAAAAGAGAATTAGATTTTCCTTTTACAAGAGTTGGCATTATTGTAGCGGCCTTAAATGAAGAAGAATTAAAAGTTGTAGAGCATCTATATACTCAAGGAATAGAAAATAATTCTATTGGTATAGAAATGGTTTCAAGAGAAAGATTGTTAGAACTTTCTCCTAAGTTAAATCATGATGTCATCGGTGGATTATATGCTCCTAGTGGTGGAATAATTGAGCCTTATAGATTTGTATATTCATTAATTGAAAGTGCTAAAAAAAATGGAGTTGAGGTACTTACTGATTTTGAAGTGACAAGTGCTATAAAAGAAAATAAAAATTTTATAATAACTTCAAAAGATAATAAAAAGATAACTGCTAAATATGTAATTAATGCAGCTGGTTTATTTGCTGATAAAATATCAGAAATATTTAAGGCCGAAGAATTTACAATTAAACCTCGTAAAGGAGAATACTTTTTACTAGATAAATCAACAAAAGCAAATCCTGATAAAGTAATATTTCCTGTTCCTAGCCATGTTTCAAAAGGAATTCTGGTTATTCCAACAAATGAAGGTACCGTTTTAATTGGCCCTACAGCAGATGAAATAGAGGATAAAGAAGATTTAACGACATCAAATGACAAATTAAGGCAAATCTTTGATAGTGCAAGAAAAATGGTTCCTATTGTATCGGAAAGGGATATTATTACATCATTTGCGGGATTAAGACCAGCATTAGAAACGGGAGATTTTTATATAGATATATCAAAAAAACAAGAAAATTTTATACAAGTTGCTGGAATACAATCACCTGGGCTTACAGCTTCACCTGCAATAGGAGAATTCGTTAAAGATTTATTAAAAAAATTAATAGGTTCTTTGGTTGAAAAAGACAATTATGACCCCTACATAAAAAAATTACCAAATATTAGAAATTTAGACCATTATCAAGTTGCAGATTTAGTAAATAAAGAACCTCGATATGGTAATATCGTATGCAGATGTGAAAATATTTCAGAAATGGAAATTGTAAATGCAATAAAACATGGGCATACAACATTAGATGGTATAAAATTTTTTACAAGAGCAGGAATGGGAAGATGCCAAGGTGGATTTTGTACATATAAAACAATAAAAATCCTAATGCGTGAAACAGGAATGAGTTATGATGAAGTAACCAAAAAGGGTAAAAACAGTTTTATTATAATTGATAAATTATAATAAAACTGTAGGGATAAGCCGTTGGCTTATCTTCATGATAAAACAGAGGATTTATCCTCATGATAAAACGGATAAATTATAATAAAACCGTAGAGGATAAGCCGTTGGCTTATCCTCATGATAAAATAGGAGAATATATGCAACAATATAATTTTGATGTAGTTGTTATAGGTGGAGGAGCAGCTGGTATGGCTGCGGCAACAGAAATAGACAAAAATGGACACTCAGTAGCAATTATAGAGAGAGAAGAAGTTTTGGGTGGAATTTTGATGCAGTGTATTCATAATGGCTTTGGACTTCACCAATTTAAAGAAGAATTAACGGGTCCTGAATATGCCGAAAGATTTGCAGATTTAACAAGGAGTGGCAATGTTAGAGTTTTTTTAGAATCAACTGTTGTTGAAGTAGTTAAAGATGATGATTGTTTAAACAATGATGATTACAAATATGAAATATATTGTTATTCTGGAAAAGAGGGTGTATTTTCAATTAATACCAAATCTGTTGTTATGGCAATGGGTTGCCGTGAAAGAAACAGAGGTAATATTTCAACACCTGGAACTAGGCCTGCAGGAATTTATACCGCAGGTTTAGCTCAGAGATTAGTAAATATAGAAGGGTTTATACCTGGTAAAGAAGTTGTTATAGTTGGAAGTGGCGATATAGGGCTTATTATGGCTAGAAGAATGACACTTGCAGGAGCAAAAGTTCATGCAGTGATTGAAATACTGCCATATCCAAGTGGGTTAAATAGAAATATTGTTCAGTGCTTAAATGATTTTGATATTCCATTATATTTAAGTCATATTGTTTCAAATATTTATGGCAAAGAGAGGCTTGAAAAAATTGATGTAACTCCTTTAGTTGAAGGCAGGGCTGATTATAATAAAACTTTCTCCATTAAATGTGATACTTTATTATTATCAGTGGGATTAATTCCTGAAAATGAACTAGCAAAGTCTATCGGTGTTGAAATTAATCCTTTAACAAATGGTCCGATAGTAAACTCAAGTATGATGACTTCGGAAGAAGGTGTTTTTGCATGTGGTAATATGCTTCATGTTCATGACCTTGTTGATTATGCAACAGAAGAATCATTAAGAGTTGGAAAATATGTATCAAATTATTTAACTAATAAAAAAGAAGAAAAAGAATATAGAGTAAAAACAGGCTCCAATGTTAGATACATAGTTCCTAATTCATTTAATCCTAATAAAAATAATAAGTTTTATTTAAGAAGTATGGTTGTAAAAGAGATGATTAATCTAGAAATTAAATTAAATGATACCGTTGTAAAAACAATAAGAAAAAAACATGTTCAACCCTCTGAAATGATAACTTTTACTTTAACTCAAAGAATTTTTAAGGATTTAAATATTAGTTCTGATAGTAGTTTAACAGTGTCTTTAAAGGGGATATAACTTTGATATTTGACAAAAAAGAAATAATAAGTTATACTGTACAATATATTGTACAGGAGGTGCTATGTTAGCCGTAAATTATACAAATGTAAGAAAGAATTTTAAAGATTATTGTGATATTGCAAATGAAGATTATGAAACAATAGTTGTAACAAGGAAGCATGGTGGCAATGTTGTTATGATTTCTGAGGCAGAATATAATAACCTAATGGAAAACCTATTTGTTAGAAGTAATAAAAAATATTATAATGAATTACTTGAATCAATAGAACAAATAAAAGAAGGTAAAACACAAATTAGGGAGTTAATAGAATATGAATAAAGTCTTTTCAGATATTTCGTGGAAACACTATTTGTATTGGCAAGTACAAGACAAGAAGACTTTAAAAAAAATAAATGAATTACTAAAAGATATAGATAGGAATGGAAATTCTGGATTAGGAAAGCCTGAAGCACTAAAACATGAATTAATGGGTTTATGGAGCAGAAGAATAACTCCTGAGCATAGATTAATTTACAGTATTGATGATAAAAATATTTTCATTTATAGTTGTAAGGGTCACTATAAATAAAGGGGTTATAATGGATAAAAAAAAGTATATTTGCATTGCTTGTCCAATTGGTTGCCATTTGGATGTTGAAATTAAAAATGGTAAAGTTACAAATATTGAAGGCAATAAATGTAAAAGGGGGGTTGATTATGCTATTAACGAATATACAGACCCCAAAAGAATGGTTACTGTAACATGTAAAGTTGACTCAAAACTTGTTCATAGAGTTCCAGTTAAGACTACAGAAGCTATATCTAAGAAATTTATTAATGGTTTAATAGAAGAATTATATAAACTCAATTTAACAACTCCGTTAAAAGTTGGAGAAAAAATAATAGAAAATTATAAAAATACCAATGTTGATATTGTAATTACCAGAAATCTTGAATATTAAACGAGTGAACAAGCCTTTTCATAAAAAATATTAAGCTTTTTCATATCTTTTGCTGTTCCAGAAGAAATTAACTCAACTTTCCCAACTTCTTTTGATAAATTCAGAATATTTAATTTTGTTAAAGTTCTTTTTAAATGGTTTGCAATACCTAAATTTCCATCGATAAGTTTTATTTTAGTACCAAGAACTTTTTTTAATTCGTTTTTTATAAAAATATAGTGAGTACAACCTAAAACAAGATATGAATACTTCTTAATTTCAACTTTTCTAAACAATTCTTTCAAATACTCTATGATTTTTACTTCCGAATAATTTTCAGCTTCAATGAGTTCTACCAATCCTGATGCAGAAAGTTTTTTTACACGGTTTTCTATATTTAGTTTTTTTAAAAGATTTTTTAATTTATCTCCATCTATAGTCAATTTCGTAGCCATAATAACTATATCTCTTTCTTTACAATTATCATAAGCAACTTTAATTGCAGGTTCTAATCCTAAAATGGGGATATTAAACTCTTTTCTTAATTTCTTAATTGTTGCACTAACGGCAGTATTACAAGCTATTATAATAGCTTTTACATTTTTTGAAATAAAGAATTTAACAATATCATAAACAAACTTTTCAACTTGCTCTTTAGTTTTATCTCCATAAGGAGCATTTTTATGGTCTGCATAGAAAATAAAATTTTCATGTGGTAATACTTTTTTTAATACTGCAAGAGTTGAAAGTCCTCCTACTCCAGAATCCAATACACCTATAGCTGATTCATTTGGTAATTTATTCATACTCCCACAATAAAATATCAAGTAGGATATCAAAAAGAAAGTAAAAAAGCAAAATTATTATTGTATTTGTTATTGTAATTTATTTCATGAATTTTTTAATATCAATAAGAACTATTCTTCTTAATGCTTCATCAGGCATTTTAATTACAGCAGCAAGTTTACTTTCATCTGGAGAAAAAGCGAGGGATAAAATTCTAAACTTATTACCTGTTTTAGTATCATCAAAGTTTTTAGGCTCTCTTTTAGGTAAAAACCATGTAACTTGAGTTAATTTACCATTTGAAGCATTTAATATATAAATATTACCACCTGAATTTAATGCTAGAAATTTACCTTTTGGAGCCCAATCATAAGTTGTTATTAGATTATCAAACAAAGTTAAACCTTTTTTCTTTGTATTTCCGTATTTAAGCCCAAAATTTTCTCCAAGTGCTAGATATTCATCAACACTTGTAGCAAGAGAATCATAAAATGAATGATTAAAATCGGTTTCCTGAAATTCAAGCCCTGTTGATGGCTTAAGATTTAATTTTTTAGGAAAATTATAATTTACAATTTCATCTTCATCCACAGATATTTCAACTTTAATTTCAAGTGGCTTCTTAACATCATATTTCATAGTATAAAGACCTTTATGTGCGTGCATATTCTCAATGGTAAAAGTTACCATATCTTTACCTATAAAGTCACCATATCTTACTATTGATTCTTTGATTTTTTTTCTAATTATTGCAACAGTATTTCTTAATATAAAGAAAGTATGAAATTCATTTTTTTCTATATCATAAACTTTAAAAATTAAGTCTTTGTAGTCAACTTCATCATCATAATATTGATTGTCAGCAGTTACTAAAAAGATTTTTTTATTATCATTACTAAATTTATGATATTCTAAAGTATTATCAGAAATTAAAATTTCTTTGCCATCTTTTGATTTTAAATAAAATTGTTTAACTTTTTTTCTTTTCTTTTTACCATTTTTGACTATTAATTCTTTTATTTTTGATTTTATTATAATTGAGTATCCATATTCTTCGTAATCATCTAGCTTTTCAATTTTCTTAGAAGCTACATCTAGTTTTGATGTTCTTCTTTTATCTTTATCATTAGTAGAGAAATAAATATTCTTACCATCTTTTGAAAATCTTAAAGAACTAAATCTAGCCATTTTAGTTAAGACTTTAGCTTTAATTAATCTATCAGAAGGAAGAGTTCTTTTCATAGATTTTTTTAATGGATTTAATCTGTAAAGAATAAAATCATCTTCATTATGAAGTAATAACTGACTTCCTAAACCTTTCATCCAACCATTATTTAATAAAGTTTCACTTTTAGTTCTGGAGTAAGACCATAATTTAAAAGAAGGAATTTTATAGCCTCTTCTGACGCCTTGTGTTTCAAGATAGAAGATACCATTAGTTAAATAGAGGGATTCGATTTTATCTTTAGTTCTATGTTGCCAGATAATTTTACCATCTTTTTTATTTAAAATTTTAATGACATTATCACCATAAGATAAAATCCAATTTCCTTCAACACTTGCATTTGCTGGCATTCCTGGGTTTTTATTTTTTTCAGTTTTTTGCATTGATGCAGTCCATACCTTATGACCATCTTTTGCATCAAGCATAAAATAATCATCGTAAGCTTCATCACCACCTAAAACCCATTGATGATTAAAAAATTGGTTATCAACGAAAATACCATTTACTTTTGATGGATTTAACTTAAATTTCCACAAAACTTTACCATTTTTAGCATCAATTTTTGCAAGATAAAATAATGACCTTACATAAATAGATTTTTTATCTTTAGATTCAAATCTATAAATCATATCTCTTGTAATGTGTGAATTAGGAGTTCTTTCTTCTATAATCGCTTCCCAAACTTTTTTACCTGTTAATGGGTCAAATTTTATTAGAGAGTCAATATTTTTATATGTACCTTTTTTTTCTGGTTTTTTAGAACAAAGGAAAGTATGGTTATTAATTTCTTTACCTAAAAAGAATGCTTTTCTTAGTCTACAATCAAATTTTTGTTCCCAAGCATATTTTGTATCATCACTTCCATCAAGTTTATCAACTGCTTTAATTGTAAATTCACTTCCTGTTCCATATTTAAAAAAATAAGTACTATATTTGTCAGTTCCTGCAAAACTATATTTAATAGAATCATCTAATGGATATTGAATATCATACCATTCTCCATTTCTTGGATCTAAAATATATAAAGGACCCTTTTCTGGTTCACCTAAGTAAACCGCAGATTTTTGAGTCCATAGTGCCCAACCATATTGCATCCATGTTGAAGGATAAGGCATTTTTTTATTACCTTTGGTTAATACTTTTTTCCATTTTATTTTACCATTTCTTATGTCAACACCATAATAATGCAAATCATACAGCCATTTTTTAGCTTTATTTCTTTTATTGATTGCAATTATAACTGTTTTATCTCCATCAAATGTAAAGGAAGGAGCACTATTATCTCTTGATGCTTCTCCTTCTTGTAATGATACATATTCGGTTTCATCAGTTTCTGATTTTCTTTCTTCAAGTTTCTCTGGTTTTTTTAAATCTAATTTTCTTTTCCAAAGAACTTTACCTGTGTTAATATTAACAGCTTTAACTAAAGTTTGATTTTTATTCATTCCAATCAAAATACCTTTTTTTTCATTATAAGCCATTTCGTATACAGAGAAATTAAAATCTTTTACTTTCCATTTTTCTTTTAATTGTTCATAGTAGATTCCTTTAGGATTGGCTAAAATAGCTGTATCTTTATCTAGTTTACCATTTAAAGAGCTAATAGAAACATCTTTAATTTTTTCTTTTTTACTTACTGCAACTTCTTTTTTATCACTTTTTTTAATTTCGTTATTCTTTTTAGCATCTTCTTTACCTTTTGAGCAAGATGTTACTAAAATAATAGATATAAATAGTAATAAAAACTTTGAAAAACTTGACTTCATAAACCTCTCTCCTAAAAATAGACAGAGCATTATATAACAAAATCTTAGTATTTTCAAGAAATGGTTTTTTTTGTTAAATCAAAGTTGTAATGAACACTTTGTTTGTATTACTATTTAATTAAACTTAGTAATGCTTCTACAGTTTTATCTATACCTTCAGCTACTTCACTGATTCTTTGACCAAGCATATACGCAGGTGTTGATACGATGTTGTTTTTTTTATCGATATGAAATTCTTTAACTAAACAAGAAATGTGAGTATTGCCCATATTTTCAACTTTATTTGCGGTTTCAGCATCTGTCCCTATTGTAAGTTCTGCTTTTTTACCTAATTTTTCATAAATTTTAGCAACTAAAACAGGTGCAATACAAACAGCTCCAAGTGGTTTTTTAGCTTTAACTATTTCAGTTAAAAATTCAAGTACAGAAGGTTCAACGGTACATTCCTCTCCTTTAAAAGCAAAGTCACATAAGTTTTTAGCAACTCCAAATCCCCCTGGTAAAATAACTGCATCAAGAGTGTTGGTATCAACATCCTTAATGTCTTTAATATTCCCTCTTGCTATTCTTGCTGCTTCAGTTAGTACATTTCTAGTTTCATTCATTTCTTGGCCTGTAAGATGATTTACAACATGATGTTGATTTACATTAGGAGCCATAATAACCATATTTACATTTCTTTTATCAAGTGCAAGCATGGTTAAAACGGCTTCATGAATTTCTGCACCATCATAAACTCCACTACCAGCTAAAATTACTCCTACTGTTTTCATATTTCCTCCTATAAACTAGAATTCTTCTTCTTGAACTATTGGTGGTGTTAATTCTGGGAAAAAACTTAATAATGGGGCTAAAGTAGAAAAGTAGTCCACTCTCCTTAAGTAGGGTTTTACATGTTCTATTATCATTTTTTTTCTTCCACCTATTCCGACATAAACTCTTTTTTCTGTTCTATTAATAGGTTTATCATTAATATAAGAAAATAATTCAGATTTTTTATATTTTTCTATATCCCACAGTATTCCTTGATTAAAAAATATTAATACAGAATACTGATATAATGGATTGTTTCTAGATTTTTTGATTAATTTATTTGTATAAAATTTGTATAAGTTTTCATTCATGTTTACCCCTTTATTCCACCTGCAGTTAGACCTCCTACTAGATGTTTTTGTACATATAAAAATAATATTACAACAGGTAATGATACAATAATTGAACCTGCCGCAAAAAGCCCCCACTGAGTGTTAAATGCACCCACAAATGATTGTAACATAACGGGAACTGTATAGTATTTTTCCTGCCCCATAAATGTTGCAGCTAAAATAAATTCATTCCATGCTGTCATAAATGAAAATAATCCTGTAATTGCAAGTGCGGGCCTTGAAAGTGGTAATATTATTTTTATAAAAATAGTAAATTGACTTGCTCCATCCATTACTGCAGCTTCCTCTATTTCTTTAGGTATAGTATCAAAGTATCCTTTAAGCATAAAAATAGAAAACGGAACTGTTGTTGTTGAATAGACTAAAATCAAGCCCCAAAGAGAGTTGAGTAAACCAATGTTATCAAGTATCAAGTATAAAGGAATAATAACCAAAACTCCTGGAAACATTTGAGTAATTAGCATTGCACTCATTCCTGATTTTTTCCCTTTAAATTCAAATCTTGAAAATGCGTAAGCTGCACTTGTTGCTAAAACTAAGCCAATAAATGCAGATATTACTGATACAAATATTGAATTCCAAAATTGTCTAATCATCAATAAGTTACTTTCGCTATCTGTTATTGTAAATAATGTTATAAAATTATTTAAGGTATAATCTCCTTTTAGAGATGTTGAAAATCCTTGTGTAGGAGAAAATGCCATTTTAAATACCCATAAAACAGGATAAAGTGTAATTACAGATAAAAAAATTAAAGTTAAGTGAGTTAAAATTGTTTTAAAAGGGATATATCTTCTATAATGTTTTTTAGTCATTTGCTTCCCCTTTACTACTAATCTTTCCGGTAATATGATTATATAAGAATAAAACAATAAATATTATAGTTGCATAAGCTGCACTATATCCATATCTACCATTTCTTTCAAATGCCCATCTGTATGCCTCGGTAATTAAAATATCAGTACTGCTATTTGGCTCTCCTCCACTTACTAAATAAATAACATTAAACATGTTAAATGTCCATATTATGCCAAGTATTATAGAGGGTAATAAAGCAGGTTTTAACATTGGAAGAGTAATATACTTAAATTGTTGCCATTTAGTTGCTCCATCCATTACTGCTGCATCGTATAAATGAGCGGGTATGGATTGCAAAGCTCCTAGAGTCATTACCATCATAAAAGGAAAACCTAACCATATATTAGTAAATAAATTAGCTAAAAATGATGTAAATGTATTAGTAAACCATGAAATTCTTTCAAAACCTAAGAAAACTAAGAAATTATTTATACTTCCAAATTGTTTATGAAACATTGATTTCCAAATAAGAGCTGTAATGTAATTAGGGATTGCCCATGGAATAATAAAAATAATAGAATATACTTTTTTGAACTTTAAACCTTTTTTATTTAGAACTAATGCAATTGACATACCGATTAACAAGTGAAAGAATATATTTACTGCTGTCCATATTACTGTTATAAAGAATGTATAATAAAAACCCTCAGGATTTGCAATATCACTTAAGCCTCCAATTAATATATCATAGTAGTTACTAAACCAAGTAAAACTGTAATTTCCATATTTAACTTTAAAAAATGATAGTATAATTCCTGAAAATAATGGAGCAAAAGAGAGTAGGGCTATTCCTAATCCGCCTGGAAGTATGTATAGGTATGGAGTTTTATATTTAATTAGAGTATTGGTGAGTTTCTCATTTAATTTTGTGACATAAAAGCCTATAAATAATAGTGTAATTATTATTATTATTATAAAAGTTTGTGTTAAATTTGATTTTGTAATAGAAATAATATTTTCTATATCTTTATTTTGGGCATTCCTTAAAATAATTAACGAATATACATAAAAAAATGTATTGTACAAAATTGTTATTACTGAAAGAATTACCCTGTTTTTATTATTTTTAGGAATGAAGATAAATGATACAAGTATTATTAAAATAACTCCAATTAATAAATACCATATTGCTCCAAGACCAGAGTCAAGAGTTTGATTGATTTTGGTAGAAATAAAAGAATAGCACTTATTTGATTTATTGTTACTATATGCAATGATGTATCTTCCTTTAAATTTACTTATACTATGATGATTATCACAACTATCATAAATTGCTTTGTCTAGTAAACTGTCTTCTTTAAGTTGTTTTTGTTTTGTTAAAGAATTTTTTAAATTTCTATTATAAATAAAAGGATATCTTTTATCTTGTGCTTCTTTAAATTCTATTATATTTTCAAAAAGCTTAGTTTGCAGGGTTTTCTTTTTTATAAAACCTTCTACTTCCATTTTCTGAAATAGCTTATTTGATTCAGTTTTTATTAAATATAATTTTTCATTTAATGAATTCATTTTAATCGTTTTACTATATAAAAGGCCTTGTAGTATCATTATAAAAACAGTAAACAGTATAAAATATGATATATTTATTATTTTTTTTCCACTTTCTTTATTTTTCATTTATTTACTCAATAATTTTTCAATTTTTAATTTTGCACTTTTTAATGCATCATCTATACTAATATTTTGCTCTAATACTTTTTTTAAACTTTGCGTCATTGGTGCCCAAAAATAATTCATTAAAGATGAATTTGATATAGGCTCTGAGCTTTGTGCTTGCAAGTTAAATGCTTTTAACTTATTGTCTGTAGTTTTGTTATATAAGTTTGCAACAGATACGGATTGGTCTCCTTCCGTCATTCTTATTTTACTTCCTTTATTACCAGCTAAATATCTTATAAATTTTATTGCTTCTGATTTATTGTTAGAGTATTTATTGATAAATGCTCCTTCATTTGACATATACGGCTTGGGTTTATGTTTATCATCTATCATAGGGATAGTTGCAATTCCATAATTGATAGATTTATCTATTTCAGCAGAGAACCAAGGGCCATTTATTACAAAAAGTAACTGATTTTTATTAAAAAGAGTTGTTAATACGGCTGAAGTTATCTCTTGGGGCATAATTTTTGTTTCTAAAGCTAAATATTTGGCATATTTATAGGATAATTTAGCTTCTTGGCTATTGATTAATACTTTTTTATTATCAGTAAATAATTTTCCTCCAAAGGAGAAGTATAGAAAAGAATGAAAAAAGAAATTTGTATTTTCATATCCTAAACCAAACAACCCCTTGTGTTTAGCCATTTTTTCTTTTGATATTTTAATTAAGTCATTAAAGGTTTTGGGAGGATTTTGAATATATTTTTTATTATAAAATAATACAGGAACTTTAAAGGCAAGAGGAATAGCATATAATTTATTCTTATAAACCATAGCTTTAATTGTAGTATCAAACATTTGTGTTAAAAACACTCTTTTTTTATTGTAAAAGTAATAATTTAGTGTTTCTATCAGCCCCGATTCTGCCCAATTTCCTATTTTGTCATTTGCAAAAATAAAAACATCTGGCCCCTGCATTCTTGGAATACTTGCTGTTAATTTTTTATCAAAGGCATCATAGGGAATTGCAAGGAGTTTTATTTTTGTATGTTCTTCCTTTTCATATTGAATTGCAACTTTTTCAAGTGCTTTTCTTTCTTTACCTCTATAAGCATGCCATAGAGTTAAACTTTTAGAATAAGCCATATTAGAAAAAATAAGAAGTATTAATATAAATAAATTTTTCATCATATTCTCACTTCTGTTTCGGCATTAAAAAGATGTATATTTTCTGATTGAAATTTAAATTTTAATTTATCTCCATTTTTAATTTTATTATCAGGAGCATTTAATCTTATTTTAAAATCAAAATTATTATTTTCTATCCAAAGTATAGTTTCATTACCTAGGGTTTCAATTAATATAACCTCTCCAGTAATATCTTCATTTTCTGTTACTATTTCTATGTGTTCAGAACGAATTGCTAGAATTATTTCTTTATGGGTAACGGTTTTATTTAAATTATATGAAAATAACTCATGTTTAAATGTAGTACCTTCTATAGTGCCTTTAAAACTATTAATTTGAGGTGAGCCTATGAAACCTGCAACAAATAAATTCGAGGGTTTATCATATAAATCCATAGGAGTTCCAACCTGCTGAATGTGTCCATCATTAAAAACTACAATTCTGTCTGCAAGAGTCATTGCTTCTACTTGGTCGTGGGTAACATAAACAAAAGTACTATTTAAGTTCTTTCTGAGTTTTGAAATTTCAAATCTCATTCTGTTACGGAGTTTAGCATCTAAATTTGATAATGGTTCATCAAAAAGTAGTACTTTAGGCTCTCTGATAATTGCTCTACCTATTGCAACTCTTTGGCGTTGACCACCTGATAAAGATGCTGGTTTTCTTTTTAAAAATTCATCTAAGTCTAGTATTTTACTAACTTCTTCTACTTTCTTTTTAATTATATCTGGATTTACCTTTTTTAATTTTAATGAAAATGCAATATTATCGTATATAGTCATGTGAGGATATAGAGCATAAGATTGAAACACCATAGCAGTTTTTCTTTCTTGTGGAGAGAAATTATTTACTAGTTCATCATTAATATATAGTTCTCCGTCTGTTATTTCTTCAAGCCCTGCTATCATTCTTAGCATAGTTGATTTACCACAGCCGCTGGGTCCAACAAAAATAATAAATTCCTTGTCTTTTATTTCTAAATCAACACCTTTTATTATAAATTTTTTACCATCATAAGTCTTTTTTATGTTTTTAAGCTTTAAACTTGCCATTTTACCCCTCACTTAAGAGTATCATTCTAAACTTTTTTAATACTAAAATCAAGTTTCAAGCTAGAAATACAGTAATTCTTTGTCTCATCAAGAATTCCTTTATTGGTTAGACTTCGGTCTCAAAATTCAGTTACTTCTTCACCTCTTTATTAAAAAAAATCTTCTAATTTTCTTTTTCCATATTTTGGTGCAACATTATCTAAATCTATTACAGTAAGGAAAAATTCGATAGGTCCGTATATTTTTTGAGTTGTAAAAGTCTTTTCTTTAAGTTTTGATATTCTATTTTTTTTCTTTGTCAATTATGTGCATTGGTTTTTCTTCTTATGTGTGGTAACGGTGACTATATGGTTAGTTTGGGATTTTGAAACACCACACTTTCAATTTACCACTAATTTTATTTATTGCTACAATGTTCATATTTAGCACTTTACCCGCATTACGTATAGCCTTTGTTGGTGGCAGTATTTATCTATTTATCAATTCAATAAGTTTTTTATTTTGTTTCTTAAAAGTGTCCAAATCAAATTTACCATTAGAATAATTTTCTATAATCGGTATTAACTTTTCCAATTTTTTGTTTTCTCCCATACCCAAATATGCTTGTGCCATTGACTGATATAACCAATGTTTATCTTCTCTTTTAACAAAACCTTTTGATTGAATTATTTTCTCGCATATTTCAATTACTTTCTTTCGTAATAAATTAGCTTGTATATAATAACTTTCAGATAGAGATTTATCGTCTGTAATTGAAGCAAGCACATTGTATAAAAATGCTAAATTTATTCCATTATAATAGTCATCATTTATATAAAACCCTTTCTCATAATATTTAATTGATTTATAAAGGTATTTCTCTTCATTAGTTATTTCGTAAAGTCTTTTGTTTATTGCTCCCGACAAACCGAGTGTTTCAATATCTGTTGTTTCATCAGGATTTAACTGTTTTAATATTTTTTCGGCTTTTAGTAAAGCTTGTTTTGGATTGGGGCTTTTTGATTTATAAGTTACAAGGGCTAATCTTTGTATTAAAAAAGTATTATTGGGCTCAAAGCGTAAACATTGTTTATATAGTTCAGCCGCTATTTTGAATTCATTATTATTTTTTGCTTTTTCAGCATCTTCAACGAGTTCTGAAAGTGTTGGCTCATTCTTTTGTGGACTTTTTAAAATAGCTTCTCGTTTGTCGTCTAAATGAGGCGGTATTAATTTAGGCAAATAAGTGTAAACAGGACTGTCTTTTACTTGTTTGTTTAAAATTGCTTTAACCTTCTTTTTCAACTCTTTTTTAAATCTTTTCGCTTCTGACACACCAATATCTTTACCCAAATGTTCATACTTTTCAATAACTGTATGATTAACATCAAAAGGGTATTTGCATTGGTCTTCTGATATTACAATTGTAGTATATGGTTTTAATGCGTGTCTAACTCCTAATTCATATAAAGCATTTGAATTCAATGTAGACAAGTCAGCAACAACTATATCTGCTTTATATATCCATTCATACATTGGAACATCAATTACGCCAGTATGCCTTATATCTTTTGCTCGGAAACATTTAATTTTAAGGCTATCAAAAACAGGCTTAATCAAATTTTCAAAAGTTTTATCTAAATCTAAAATCCTTTCTGTTTCATAGTCCTTTTTAGGACCATAACCCATTATCACGAAACAAGTTTTATCAGAATAATCAGGCATTTTTAATAGCTGTTACGATTGAAGAATAAGTAAATGACATAGCCCAACTTGCACCAACTCCATAAAGTTCGGGTGGTGTTATATTCTCTCTATCTGTTTTTACCGCTACAATTCTTTTCCCTAATTCTACTGCTTTCTGTATTTCCCAGCGCACCCAAGCACTTTTGTGGGTATGTTTACCAACGATAACTAAAAATGTTGTTGCTTCATTTATGTACCTTGATAAAACAGACTTAATTGCAGAAGCTTTTGTGCTATTAATAGAAACATCTGCGGAATAATCACTTATTGAAAAATCAAATTGTTTATTGCTATCCCAAGCTAATAATAAATTTTTGTAATGTCTATCATTGACATAATCATAACTAATAAATACTTTTCTTTTTGCCATTTCATTTCCTTTTTTATATTGTTAAATTCTTCTATTCATATTGCCACCAACGGTTTCGTATATGAGGCGTTGGGCATTTTGAAACACCTAACTTTCAATTTACTATACCGTTTATTAATCTTCATATCATTCAATTTAACTACTTGCCGCCCAATGCCTTATATACATTGTTAGGCATTGTTATTATTCAGGTGCACCCATTAAATATCCAGTTGTTAGTCCTTTTTCTCTAAAAAACTTTTTAATTTCACTTTTGTTGTCAGCAAGTATTCTATCGATATCTGAATTTTCTGGTAAATTCCAAACACTCCAATTGATTAATCTTCTTACAATTTCACGTATTTTAATGAAATCTTCATCATTTAATTCTCTGTAAAATAGTATTGCTTTCTCATCTGCATCGAAAATATCTAATTTCGCAGCAATTGCGTCTTTTAAAATTTCAGACCAAGACATTATAGATTTACTTCTAATTAGTCTCTTTAACTTTATCTGTAACAAGTCCGACTTTGGTTTTGTAAAATCCCATTGATGCAGGATTTCTTCATCCAAGATATTAAAAAGGGTTACAAGGTTATTAATCTCTTGCTCTCTAAGATATTTGTTTGATGCCAAATCTTCTTCAACAGGTGTTAAATACAGAAAATTTGAAAATAAAGATTTGCTTAGCATATCCATTGTTATTGGATACTCATCAGAACTTCTATTTGTTTTTGATACTAATCTTGATAATTTATTTACTTCTTCATCAAGTACAGCACTATATAGAAAACTTTTAAATCTTTTATTTACTTCTCCGTTTGTCAATTGGTCAGATATTTTCAAATAATCAACAAATCCTTTTTCTGATTTTAATGCATCATCTTCCGAATTTTTATATTCATCGAATAATTTACCAAACTGACTACCCAATTTTGAAACCATAATTGATGAATAGAATCTTGTTTGAGCAAATTTGTCGTGAGCAGCAATGTTTGTTTTGTTTAATAGATGAGCATCGGGATTTAGATAGATTTTTAATTCAAAAATATTTCTATTATCCCATAACATTGCAGCAATTTTATGTTGACCATCAAAAACCAAAATTTTATTATTGTGAACTCTTGCAATTGATGGTTGAATAACTGGATGCTTTTGGAAATGACGATATAAATTAAAAACTTTGTCTTGAATTAAATATCTTGGTTGTAACCCAATCTCTTCGTCTTCATCATCATCGCTATTTATTACTTCGACAGGAATAGTTGCATAAAAATATTTCCAACCAGTAGTCGGGCATTTATGAAGTTGAAAAGAATACTTTTTTGAATTTATCTCAACATTTATGTTACTATCAGATTCTTCAAAATAAACTGTTTCTCCGAATTTATTAATATCTCCTTTTTCTTTAAAAAATAGTAATTCATCTTTTAGCGTTAAAGTATTACCTTTTTCAAAAAACTCATTCATTCTAAGTTTAATTCTAAAATCTTCTAATGGTAACCGACCTTTCTGTAAATTATGTGTTTTACACATTGGTGCGATATTATCAATTTCACTTACACCTTTATCTGCGAATGCTTTAATATGGTCATATTGTATTTCTTCATTTTCTGGAATTTCGTGTCCAGTTGCGTAACATTTCCTTCCAAAACGTTCAATAATTCTTTTCTTTTCATCTTCTGATATTTGTCTTTTCAATGTTATTGCCATTTTATTTCCTTTTGTATGTTAATATCTTCGTTCTCCCTAATAATGCCTAACGTATGAGTAAACACAATTGTATTTATTCCACTCATACGGTTGTGCAAGTACAATTGTGTATATATTTCCTTTATCATTAACTTTCCTTCAAAACAGAGTAATAATACAACTTCTATTTAAATAAATCAATTGATTTCCTATTTTTTACAAAATTTAACATATCAAAAAAAATAATTTTATCTGTGATTTGTAATTTGTTTTTTTATTATTTTATTTTTTACTATCTTACCCTATTTGCAATATCATAAAAAGTAAATATTGTAATTAAATAAAATTTTCTCCACTT